>Ga0210059_1011215_pt1 | contig 13731 bp, 9 predicted proteins | sample Ectturendosymbi2_FD_188042 | JGI IMG/M metagenome (GOLD analysis project Ga0210059, IMG submission 188042) | Ecteinascidia turbinata endosymbiont from Florida, USA - Sample 2 (SPAdes) (version 2) | ecosystem: Host-associated > Tunicates > Ascidians > Unclassified | place: Key West, Florida...
GCAGACGGTTCGGTTCTCATTTGGGTCATGCAAAAGACTTGAAAAATGGCACTTGAGCCATATCAGCCTCGTGCTCAGATGGGCAAGTGAAGCAACATCAGCAGTGATACATTTCATTTGCTCAATTATCTCTTTGGTTTAAACTGTCGTGTGCGGTAAGTTTGAAAAACCCTGAAATAAACATTTACCTCCCTATTTTATTCTATAATATACCATAAAAATACCTTAAATTATATATTTGCCTCCCTTTCTTCTGTATAGTGAAGGTTCAGCTATTTCTATATGGTGTTTAATTATTTTTCCACCAAATCTCCCAATTTTTTTACCCTCGCAGTCACTTTTTCTGCAACCGTTTCGTGGCTTCTGTAACTTAAGAAGATATTTGGGTAGTGACCAACAAAGCTGTAGTTTTGGTCATTTTTTTCAAATGTTTATTTCATAAATTTCAAGAACTAGAAAACGTTCTTTCTGTTTTAAACAGATTGCAAGCAGCACAAAGACAACTTTCAACTACCATCCACACCCTTCACCGGACCACGATTTGGTTACGCTGGTCCTTTTCCTAAAAATTGCAGTTGCACCTGCGGTACGGCAGTTTGCGCCTTTCTCTAATAATTTTGCTTTCAGCAAGCCATGAGTATTGGCTACATAGAAATTTGGTTTAATTCAACAAATAAACTTCCATGATAGTCGAGGAATGCCGCAACACGACGCACTGTTTTTTAAGAGAACTAGGATAAGTCACATGTTTTGAAAAGGTTTCACATCACTTTCAAAAAATAAAATTGGCATATTCGTTTTCTGGTTTCGTGTGCACATGCTTCAGAAATCTAGTGCCACCGCCCATCATTAATGAATGATTATTTAGGAGTGCGTAAAATGCATGTCGAATATGTTATGCTTTGGGTTAGCAAAAATGTATGGTGTCAGGTACATTTTTCAAAGCGAGAACGCAAGCAAAAGTAAGTCGTCGACGTTTGCGCACGCAAATTACTGAATAATACGTCCGTCACGTGATCCTGTCCATGATTGTGGGCATGGGCGTCAGAAGGACTTGTTCCAGGATGGAGCCACTAGGGGATTTTCTAAATTTTTTCCAATGGGGTCAAAAGTGGTGAAATTTGTTTTTTCCCACTCTAAAAACTAAGAAAACAACCTTTATTTGCTAAATAATTCAAAATCCAGGGGGTGCCAAAGCCCCCCACCCTTCCCTTCCGACGCCCATGATTGCGGGCATCGCAAATCATAAAAATATGTGTTTCGTTTGTGAAAAAATTATCGTTCAAAATTTTGGGGAAGCCAGAGCCCTAAGACGCGACGCCACTGATTGTAGTTTCAGCAAACCTGGATGAGATTGAATGGAAAAACATTTAAACCAGAAGAGTCGTGAAACAAAATCGCTATTTTTCTACAGGCTAATCATGTTGAAACGTTACCTGACTAACCTTTTGTGTGCACAACATTCTCAAAGTGCAAATACAACATGTTTAACTTTGTTCAACACTTACAATTTCGTATCTAAAGGTTTGGCGGATTCAGTAGCATCAACAAAATATACGTAAATACATTGTCCAAAAACAAACGAAAATAGGATCTCTATTCTGTTTTTCAAACGCGTTCTCTGAAAGAGAGGAAATAGGATCTTTTATTTCTTCCATTTCCTTGATATTTGCAAGCAGTTTATTTCTAAGTAAATTGTTTATCTGACGTTTTGTATAGTATCTGCTGAAAAGAAGTGCTGTGTATATGTTTTTTTTTATTTTTGTAAAAGAAATGGCAAAAAGTCCAGTTTTCTAAAAGTGATAACCAAAACATATTGTTGGTGGAAAAACATCTTGCAACTGCGCATAGAGAATTGGAAACACACCTGCCTGCAAAAGAATTTGTGGCTGGACACTGCTTGACTACTCTGAAAGAAAGAATTTTGAATGCTTGTGAAAATTGCAATGCTTTGCGTAACGCTCTGTTGGTAACAAAAAACTGAGAAAGTTTTGACATCTATGTATGCGCACGAAATACAAGGAACAACGCATTCATATATCTATTGACAAACTTGTGCGCGGTATGGTGACATTTGGATAATAGGCCATACGTGAATAACGACAAAAATATTTTCTCAACAAGCGATACAACTTTCTTGTAGGGCCGAACTGTTTTTTTTCGTTGAGACATTTCGGTCATATGTCCCATAATACAATTAAAATTTGCCGTAACAGTGTCCACTATGTTGCGGCAGCTAGCCTTTTTCAACGCGAGCCGTGGGAGAGCTAGTCCGCGGAAATTTGAGAAACGCGCTCTGACAATCTTTCGTCTAGAACCTGACCCTTACGAATCCGCGCATCAACTGGACTGTAGTTTCTTGTTACCTACAGCAACGGCTAACGGAACCGGAAGGTAGCACAATTTCTTGTTATCAAATCCAACAACAAACAACAAACATCAGCGTCGATTGATCGTCAGCACGGTTTCTGAAACACAACAGAAACAAATTAAAGCGTCCTGTCAGCGCAGCTAACTGAGCAAGAAAACTTCACACCGATAGCTGAGCGCGCTACATACAATTAACGATTAGCCAAGCGCACAACGCGGCTATTTACATTAAATTCAAACATGCATTTCAAACGCCTGATTGCGATCAAGGTAATACTTCAGTGCCGATTGGCAAGCTGCGACTGCTCGATTAAATCCTCCAAATGAGGCATATAACAAACTTATATACCAAAAACGGTGCACGTTCCACAGCTCAGATCTCTGGTCTTTTTCGGTCAACAGAAACACTCTGACTTGGTTAGCAGAATTTGGTTACACGAGAACCGAAATGTTACTAAAGTTCTAGTTAACCCGAGCTGTACTTTTATCGTACTAGGCGCGGCAAAACAGAAAAACAACTTTCTTTGTTACGACTGTTCGAGACTGCAAAGCAGACGAAGGTCTGTCTCAACATCCTGTTTGCAGACACAAGACCGTGGCATAGAATTTAAATTGTTACTCAACTCAGCGTGAAAATAAGCAAGTCGACAAAAAGGCGGGTGATGACCCGTTCGCGACCTTCGCATGAGAGTTCGTCATAGCGTTGGCTACATATTATTGGTCACCGGATGGACAGCTGGAGCGGCGAAACAGGGCGAAGGAAGAGTCGTCGTTGCGCGTCGTAACACACTATAGTTTACTTTTTCGGACATTATGACCGAATTGACTTAATTTTTTTCGGTCATTTGAAAAACAATTCGGTCTATGAGCGAAAAAAACTAGTGGCAGACTTGTATATAACAAACAGTAAATAACACAAAAGCACACCACAACCAGCACTTCGTGATTCGAGAGCCTAGTTTTGCTAAAATGCACTGATTTTTACGAAATGCACTGATTGCTATCAAATCTTGGTTTCCCACTACAGAAGAAATTGCTATGGAGATGAAAATTACAATCGACAGGCAACGATAAGCGTCTGATGTGGCAATGGCATTGATCATGCATGAGGCATACAGTGACAAACCAACATGTCATGTAACACATATTTTGATAATCACACTTGTCACAAGTACTTGTTCGGTGAATTTCACCTTGATCATGCGAGAGGCAGTTGTTGCATGCCGGTCTGCAAAAGCATATTCAGAAAAGCCGCAAGATGTCGACCAAACCACATGTAGCCTTAATGCCCTCTTCAAACTGAGCTTTGCTGTATTTGCGTATGTTATTCCTCTATTACATCAATCTAACGTAGTGGAAAACTGTTCGTTTCTATTGGTGCGGACATAACTTCTTCCGTGTTTATCGATTTTCATATCAAGTGAATCATGTAGAGTAGTTTCGAATAAGAGCATCGACTCTTCGGAGGATGCAATGGCTGAATACGCCCAAAGCATTTCAAAATGCTTTTTTTCGTTGACCACAACTTATACTACACTAGTTTCAACCTCGTTATTGCCAGAAGAGCTGCCTTGTTCAGAGGCTTCAGTGTGTACTTCCAACAAAGCTTCGCCTTCTTCAGATGGTCTGTTTTCCAATACCCACTCGTGAAGATTGGAGTACAACGCTAGTTTGTTTTTGTCGCGGTGAAATTCATACACAGTCGATATTTTGTCCCATAGTTTCTTGTCTCTGCGTTCTTTCATGAAAAAGCGAACGTTCTCTTCTGCGTCTTTCTGAGCCTGATTATGATAATAAATTGAACAACGTGAACAACATTAAAAAAGCGTTGCTTGCAAGATTACTCTACATACGTGACAGATATTTTTCACATGCATAAATTTCCCTCTTCTGTGTTTATACTACGGTTAAACAGCATTTTTTTCAACTATGCTAGCATAGCAAACGATATGTTGTTCGAAGAAAAGAACCTTCGTTTAATGGAAATCATTAATTTAAACTGATGAAAGTTTACACAAAAAAGCATCGCCAAATCTTCTGTACAATGAACCACAACAAATATAGGGACTGTTAAGATGGAGTCAGAAAGCAAAGTGCAAGAAGACAAATTATGCAAACATGCTCCAATTCCAAAGCACACCATGTCTGGTAGCTCAACATTAGAGGCCAATCTACACTGAGAACGTGCCAGGAGTAGCCGCGCGCGATTCTTTGTTTTATTGCGCTCAGGAGTTGCCGTGCCGAGCCGAGCCGTGCGCAGAATTACCCGACGCAACAAAACAAACAAAGGATCACGCCTGGCAACTCCTGGCACGTCCTCAGTGTAGATTGGCCTTTACGAACAAACTATTTTATCCTTTAAAAATGTAACATTTACCCCGGTCCCAACAACCAGTACCAGTTTTATCAGTTTGTAAACATCTTTTACAAACTAATAAAACTGGTACACTTTTTCAAAATACTTTGTTGTCATCGCAAGCTACAACATTAGCAAAAATATTATGATTTCTGAAACATTTCCGACAAACACTTTCTAAATCACTTAAGATTTCTTAAGCAGGTCGTGTTGCATCCATTCTCACAATCTCTGATCGAATTTATGAACCATCCCATTGGACAACATTACTCATATGCAGTTCAGCTCTTTCAGAATATTGAAGCTTGTTGAGGAATTAGGCGTAGCCATTGCCGTAAGTTTAAGGCTTTGGTTTAACAAAAAGTTTTAGTTATGCAACTTTCCAGAAATACAAAGCGACAGTGGTTAACTAAAGCAGAACCAAAGTAACAGTTCCGCCAAAACAAACCTGTCATCCATTTTAATGCTTGCCATACGAGATAGTGGTTAGGTAGTTTCAAAATGTTAAACGTTTTCAGAAATCCGGGAAACCTTTTCAACATGACATTCAAAACTTTTGCATTTCTTTAGACTATACCAAAATCATGTTGAAAGTGCAAAATAATCATCGTTTTGTTGAGAAACATCAATCCTTTTGCTTTGAATAAATGTATGATACAAAATTTAGTAACAACAGAACAATGACGTTGTTGAAAATCCGTTATTGCAAGATGTTAGCTTTTTGTGGGGTAAACAACCAATAACGTTACAGCATTTCGTTTAGTTTCTCAACGATTTGTTTATTTTGACTACTCAGTTTCTGGACTGCTGGAAACTTACATAAGGAATGCAGTTGGACGCACCATCAATGTCAACCCTCGTTTGTGAATTAGCGAGTTTTATCAGTTCAAAGGATAGATAAATGAGCGCTCTGTTTAATCGCCAAGATGTCTACCCAGATGCGAGCGACCACAGCTATAGAATAAGCATTTCTGCTACTTCGGAGTGCATTTACTTTTTAAACTGAGCTGCTAGAAGATTGTTTTACGCATATCGCGGCTCACGTTCAACTGTCATCAAATTCGATTGTACACCAAATGAGTTCGCCATTATATTGCTGCTCAGTCTTTTCAAACCCACGAGTTGAAACGTGAGCATCAAAGCGAAAACCATATCACATCATGTTTCTCGCCAAACGTAATTCAGTTACAGCAAATCAAAAACGCTAGTTGAAAATACTTGAACTTAATAACTTCCAACACCTTCTGTTTCATTTCGTCGTCAAATTCGGCTTCTTCCTGCTCGCGATACAGCTTGTAAAACTTGCGGTGGTAGTAAGTCAGTGGCGAGGTGCACTCCATCATGGCGTAAAGTGTGAATCCAACCGCCAAGCCCACAGCTATTGAAATCCAGCCCAACATTTGCGAAAAGCTTTTGTTATCGTTGAATCTGTCCGACGGATATATGATCTTGGCTTTTGCAACCTGAAAAGATTATTTCAATTTTGAACAGCTGAAACAAATAAATCAGTTGTTATGTTCGTGAGAGAATAAAACCAATGTAAACAAATTATTAAAATTTCTGTATTATTTTTTAAGCTTTTTTCGTAAAAATATCGGTCCCAAGCAGATTCTCAAGGGTGAACTGACAATTTTGCTGAACACCCACGCTTTCAAAAGCTTAGGTATCCAACTGGAGCAAAGTTCTTCATAATCAACATACTTATTTGCAATTCCAATTCGAGACGTGCGTTTGCTTGTCAGTGGCATCGCACATATGCAACTCTACTGCTGTTTACTTCAACTTGCGATGGAAAGGTCGCGTACGCAACCCTCGTACAGCAGACCTCAAGATTTATTTGTGGGGCCAGGCTGTTAGCCTTCTTTGGGAAAATGGCCAGACACATAAGGCTGCAGTTAACAATCTAAGCGTTGTACCCAGTAAACATTTAGCTATCTTGACGTCACCATTGTAATACGTTTCCGTGTGGTAAATGGTTGCATTTTTATGCTCTCCATGGCCTACAAACATGTACAGGAGTAGCAGCAAGTATGCTGTTGCTGAGTGGGCAGCGTTACGCTGTTGCGTGCTTGATGCTGATTTTGCGTGTAGTTTGCAAGTATGATTTTTATACCCCTAAGCAGGCTTTTTACGTTGTTTTAAGGATCCGATTCGGGTCCCTAGAATCAGATAAAATTATCATTGGGTCCTGTTGCAACCTCTCCGGTGGTGTTGCGTTGATTGTGTGAATCACCACGAACGGGATGTGCGTGAAGAATAACACCGTTATGAATGTGGCGCGAACAAGCAATAATAGAGTGATCTCGTCGGGTGATCTCTATTGTTGCTTGCTGCCACGGTGCGAAGCTCTGCGCACATGCCGCTCGGGATTTCCGATCGCAACAGTCCCTATCGAGTACCTAACATTTTCCTTAAAGAAAACCCTGCCCCCAATCTTAGTGATTTTTTACTTGGTCAGTCGGCGGTCATAAAATTAAATATTGCTGCAAAAACAAGTCACATAAAATTTGTTCAATTCTCTTGTACAAGGCACGCACAAAAACACTGACAGCATGGGGAAAGGTAGACCATGTTATGCTCTTGCATTGAATGGCGTACGAAACTTTTGGCCATTTCAGAATTCACTTGCGGTTTTCACAAACTAAGAAATATTTAAACAATTTTTTGATTTCTTGGATCTCGAAAAGCAATGTCAATACTAAAATCCTAACTCGCTTTTTTACCACACTCACCGCGAAACGTTATGGAATTTTAAGTCGTTAATTGGATTTTCAAATTTTATCCGATATTATCAGGCATGCGGCAACTCTAGATTGCACACCACACAATTTCTCAAAAACTTTATGTTGGGAAAAAATATTCCACAATGTGTCAGAGTCAAAAAAAGGTTAGTATATAGACAAAGGCTTTTACTGACCATTGCCGGTCACAAACACCCGAACGAGCTTAGGATTTCGTCAACATTTGTCAAATGCACAAACTGTTCTGTAATTGTTAATTCTGTTTTTCTTGTTTTCATACAAGTAAAACTCAGGAACTGAAAATCATTTATCATTAGTCAAAACGCAAGCAGCATCGCAACAATAGCTGCATACATTTGTTTCAAGTCTATCTTCGTTACGGTTGGCATACGCCGAGCCGGATTAAGGTAGCGCGCGGCCTTAAATTAAAAATACATATGAACAAGTGAACAACTGTCAAATCATGCATGTTGTGGGCATTCATGTGACTACCATTAGGCATGATGAATTCCTTATATACGAAAAACCAGATCCTAACTACCAACTAATGGACGTTATGGGGTACATATCCATTTTACCAAAGACGTAGATACATATCTTTTTCCAAGAAAGAATACTGTACAGCTCACAAATCCAGTACAGAGACAGTAATTAATGTTTCCAACTCACCAAGAAATTTGATCACTACAACACCTATAGAAAGTGTGCTCGGTATGTGTCGAGATCGATTGTGAAAAGCAGCAAACCCACTTCTTAAGAATTGCATTTTCAAGATTTTGCCATAGCGAATTTGTTTATGATACTAGTAGTGTCTATTTCATATGGAAGTTTTAGAATCAGGCTGCTCAGCTTGTTTTGTTTTAAGGAGCTCCTTTGTTCATTCTACCATCTTAAGTTTAGAAAATGATGATTCTCCACTGCAGTTGGCTATTACACGAGAGATAAATATGTGCGCACATCATTTCCCACATTTGTATGAGATATATAAGCGGGAGTTGATATTAAGGGAGGCGATCGAGGCGGTCGCCTCGCACCTCCATTTTCAGCGATGCCGTGATGGCCCTCTTTTGAGAGTTTCGCACTTCATTTTTGCATTGTTTTGTTGAAAAGCTTATTAAATCACTCTAGACCTAGACTAGAGCCACATTTAATAAGCTCCGAAGCAAGTCATATGTTTGTCAAAATAAAGCAATAATTATGTGCAAATATGCCAAAAGGGGCCCCTCAACAACGTGCATGTGTGGACAACGACAACTGAAAATCAAATGACTTCAAACAATTTACAATGTAAAGAGTAATTTCACGATGAAGAAATTCCCAGACAAAATAAAAAATTTAACTTGGTTTTAGCAAATAAAATTTTTGTTTACCGTGTGCAAAATATTGGGAGAGTTTGCCTCGGGCACCTAAATTCTAATATCCACCCTTGCATATATTCACAGAACAAATTTCACACAAAGGACCGCGGGCTCACAAAAGCGCGGGACCCGTAGCAAATTGTGTCGGAGATTTTGGCAGATAGTTAATTAAGTTTAACTTGGTACAATGTGCATGTGCTGTGAAGATGAGAACTCCAACTTTTACTTGTTTGGCCGCTTCCAGCATCTACAATAATTTTGCCAGAATTAGACCTGGACCTTGCCGCATAGCGCTTGTTTGTTGTCGCGAAAGGTAACCATTAACTCGGTCAGGAGATTTGCTTAAGATATGGCAACCCTAATCTTGATAAACCCTGAAATTTCCTATGATACTGTTACGAAAAGGCACCTCCGCCCCCGGTTGCTCCCCTTTGAACGGGTAGGGGGAACAATGCCTCCGTCTTGCCCCTGCTCTCCGGCGTCCTTTAGTGCTTGTTTGACGAAAAAAACGTTGCGTTGCACAAAATGCAATAATGTCATAACGTGGTGGGTTAGCTGACTTCCTGTTGAGTTCGAGAGGTGCGAAGGTATAATTAATTACATATACCACCGCACACGTGAAAGTACAATTAATACTCCAACCGCGCTAACTTTAAGAATGCCTGCATTACAAACTAAATAAATTGAATGCAAACCCGCGCACGAATGGTTTTTGGGAAAGGGAATTGTTTTAAAGCTAGTGTTCTTCATAAATGTCTTTTCAATATGGCAACAAAACACAGTTTTTGCGCAAAGCACTTACCTCATCAATCGGTGAAACCCTGCAAGTAACAAAACACCGTCGTCGAAGATCTTCGAACTCAAACTCTATCACATCATTACTACGCTGAGGTTATTGCACTCCGTACCGGTGTCGGACGCTTACGCTCTTGCTTGCACAAATGGGGTATGGGCCCCTCTGCGACCTGTGTGCCTGGTGCAGAAGAACAAACCGTCGACCATGTTGTCCTCCAATGTTCAAATCCATCGACCTCCCCATGGACTGCATGGCCTGACGGTTCTGGATGATGAGACAGTTGAACGACTGCGCAACTGCTGCCCCAAGATGTCTGCGGCCAAGCAGTGGATTGAAAGAATTGGCTCAAACGACCACAACGTGATTGCCTTGTGCCGCTCCATACCGATGTTTTATGCAGCAAATGGCGCACGAAATGCGTTAAAAGAAACGGAAAAATTTGTTGGTATCAGAGCGCATGTTCTGGACTGATTCCAAGCAACACTTCAAGCAGTTCAGGCACATAACAGGTGGAAACAAGTGAAAACAAGAAAAGTTACAAATGTTTTTGTCGTACCTGGTTTGTGAAGATTCAAAATCGCGCGTTTGTTTAGCTCTCCTCTTTACTACACTTCAAAAATGTCGCCCCAAGAAGGTGCCGCCGGGGACTGAGGATGCATCGATAACGGTTGAGTCTGCTTCTGCTAATGTTTAAAAAAGTAATTGCTTTTCCTGTGGGGGCCCTGCTCGGAATGTTGAGTGCAATGAATGCAGAAAAACGGGGCTCTTCGCGAAAGTTTGCCTCGAAGTCTAATCGCTCGAGGAACTTGACCACCTCGGCTGCACTTCTGCCTAAGCATTGTATCGCTTCTGTGGTCGGAGCTCTGTCTTGCTTACCACCTGCTGTTGTTGATGATATTGATAATGAAATGACAAGGACTGTCAACCGGTGCTTTGCCGGATGCTGGGGTGCCAGCAGCGCCGGATTTAGATGGTGTGGGCCTGGGGCCCAAGCGTGATGGGAGGCTCCATGTGTGGATACAGAATCTTTAGGTAGGGGATGATTGATGAAGTCACTAGTATTATCACAGATTGTTAATATTTATGACGTAAACTTCAGCTTAATTAATAGAAACGTTTCTATCAAGCAAGTACTACTTACATGGTTCATCATTTTCCCATTCAGTTGTTGCAAACGGAGGAATCTAGTCAAAGTATTCTAATTCAGCAAATAAAGTGATCCATTTAGCCAGATGTGCAACACAAGACTTTTACAATACGTATACATCTAACATGAATAAATCACAACCATGATCCTTGCCTTCTCTGAATTTTCTTAGTGCTGATTCAAATTGGCTTGATATGAATATCTGATGGTTTCACTTGAATTGTTGCCTTCACAGTGGCGAAACACGATACAACCTCAACAACTGATCCTTGTGACTTCTCAGCATTCTGAACTTGCTCATTAAAAGCAACCAAAAATGATTGCAAGTGTCTAAATGTGTTAAACAGAATTCGCTCGGAGAATTTCCAAGAAAACGCCTCAGAACAGTTGGTTTGTCGATGGACATGAAGTATGAATGTGAAGCTAGGTACATTTGAAGCATCCTTGGCAAGCTGGGATAATGTGATAGTCATCTGTTTACGCTGTGAGAAATAAGTTTTTGGTACATCCACAACGCCACAATGATCTCTTCACTCTTTCTTGTGAACTGCGCAAATGCAGCCACACGTAATTCATTCAGGTTCAAAATAATTTAGTCCTTTCCTATAAAAGGGATGCGTCTGATGTATTTCTTCATTTTTTAGCATTACTGATTAGCTATAATTACAAGAAACTACTGCACTAAGCTATGTGCAATACACTGATCACGGTTCATCAGCAAAGCTAGTACAGAATAATGGAGTCAGCAGTCCGCACTCTAATGCTGAAGTCATTGAGGTACTGCAAAATTATTTACCAATGTTATGCAAGGATTAATGTGAAAGCATTCCCGCCGTCCCAGCCAAGAATTAACTCATCCAAAACATAGATTAATTAGATAACTTGCAGGTCCTCCCATAAACTAACCTACGCCACCAGGTTGTATCTTGTTGCAGTTGAGTAGGGACAGCTTGCTGTATGTAAATACAATACATAGCCAGTGACGTAACGTACGGGGGCAATGGAGCCAGTTACTCCCCCTTAGCAAGCAAATTGTGAAAACCGGACTGCAGTCAACTTATATTTTGGTTTTAGTATTGTTTTGCTTTTTAATAGGTTGTTGCATTTTTTATTTTTCGGATTATTTTCCGGTGGTTTAGGGTCAGGGCCCGCCTTCAGTCGATGCAACCGATGCAGCTGCATTGGGCCCCACACCTATGGGGCCCCGCGCCATGCTGTTTGGGCAGGTTGTTCATTTTTTCCAGATATTCCTTGCGCTCCAGAATTGCGGAAACGGCTTAGAAATCTCATTGTTAGTAAACAATTATCTCCTTCGAACGGATGATGAATTTGTTCAAATCATCGAACGTTATCAAACGTGTTCAATTCTGATGCTAGGACGTTATATCTGCGTTCCACCATGTCTAACTCTATATATGATTAGATCACTGCTCAGAGGGGCCCCGCGCCAAGGTCTGGCTTTAGACCACTGCTCAGAGGGGCACCGCGCCTAGGGTTTGGATTAGGTACCGCGCCTAGGTCTTGCATTGCGTCCCGCATCGGCTAGCGCCGGCCCTGTTTAAGGTTTTAGTATGGCCATCCACAACGAGATTCGCCATCATTTCTCAAGTTTTTTTATTGTTAGCTAGTGGGCCCTGTACATTGGTCAGTGGCCCCTTTTAGCTACGTTTTCAACCCTGGCTCAAACCTCTAGTTACGGTACTGATTATAGCTATGTAAAATAAGAAATGCCAAAAGGAGGACATTTCGACATTTTTTAATGTGCTCGGAGAATGTTTTATGTCTGTAATACTTGTTTCGTCACAATATCAAATAATATTAAAAGTGAAATACTACCGATAGCATCTACAAAAACTTTTCTTCGGTAAAAATGTCTTAAGTGGCACGCACATGCCGCGTAAATGGATAAACACATGAACATAGTGGGGGGCACCCATTGGTGGGGGGACCTGGGCCCGAGCCTCTTGCTCCTCACTAAATCCGGCGCTGTGTGCCGGACAGCTAAGTTAACTCAAGAAAAATTGGTTAGAATTGAAAGGCCAGAGCTCCAGCATCGCCATAACGTCAACTGCTTCTTCTGCAAAAGTACGTGGTGTTGTTTTGTAACAAGTAAAATTTCCGTCTTTAACGAATTCTACAACTTGCAGTGAGGCGTCGTAAAACCTTTGTGCTGACGCGATATTGGGTCTGGATTTAAAAAATGCATCGTTCCACTTCGTTTGAAACTCGAGGTCCTTGTAAGCCGATCCATGTTGACGACCAAAAAGTGTGTGGCGTTGCCGATGTAAATGTTAAACATTCGCAATTTTCAGTTTTTAAATCCCGAAGGTTCTTCCAATTCCTACTTCATCCAGGCGATTCAACGTAGGACTCGAGATTAATAACAAGCAGTACAAAAATCTTTTGATAAGTATTATAGAACCTTGCGAAAGCCCATGGCGTGCGCAAATGCTAACAAAAAACAGGAACAAACTGGTGATCGAATATTCCAAAACCATAAATCGTTTGAGAGCAAGACGTGTATCATCTTCCCATAGTTGATCAACAAGCACACGAGCTGGCCAAACCAAACTTTTCAGCAAGCTTGATCCGAAATCTTATATTATCAAGTGCCTCGAGATCCAGAAGACCGTACATGCACCGCGTTTGAGGCTAACCAAAAATCACCAATACCAAGGTCTTTCCGTTTGGTGTTAGCAACGGCGTATCCGTTTTTCAAATAATAATCGACGGCATCCTTTCTCAAAATAACCTAAAACGTACCTACGCATACATTGAAATTTACTGTAACTATCGGGGCAACCAGCAAAACTGACCATGATCAAAACCTCAAAGTTTCTGCACGCCGCGTCGCGATTGAATTTCACTTTTAATGAATCGAGGTCTATCGTGGCTGTGCCGCAAATTGATGTTGTAAAAGGCATCTTGAATACCGGGTTTCACACAGCTTAGCCAAACCTGAT
>Ga0210059_1011216_pt1 | contig 13729 bp, 3 predicted proteins | sample Ectturendosymbi2_FD_188042 | JGI IMG/M metagenome (GOLD analysis project Ga0210059, IMG submission 188042) | Ecteinascidia turbinata endosymbiont from Florida, USA - Sample 2 (SPAdes) (version 2) | ecosystem: Host-associated > Tunicates > Ascidians > Unclassified | place: Key West, Florida...
GAGGGTTTGAATAGCTCTCTAGCTCTAGAGGCTGGCAAGTTATAGCCAAAAGAGTGCTGGCCCCGATCTTGGCCATTTCGGGACGTAAAGGTTAAGTGACAAACTGACCGCTGGCGGTACAGTGGAATAAGTTTTGCAATGAAAAGATCCATTGGTGGTTCTGTGGCCACTTCCTAAATTACTTGTTACCAGCCGTCTGCGGATGGCTGATTACCAGCCGTAAACACTCAGCAGAATGCTAAATCTTATGAGCATTGTGAAACTTGCCAAGAACGAACTTGCTAAGATTTTTACTAGTGCTTTATATCAATTTTCAACTCTGAATGGAAGGAACAGTCGGACTTAACACCTTGGCTTTCGTTAGCTAAGACTAAAAGCCAGCAGTTTGCACATGTTTTTGTGCAGGAATGTCTCCGCTGATGATTGCACTGGAGAGCTGTTCAAGCCCTTAAAAAATTCAGCAAGGCTTCGAGTCTGCAATGAAAAAAAACTTTTTTGGTTTTGGGTTTCTGTTTTTACACATTCAAAGTAAGAAAATCTTTGTGAAGTTCTCTCCACAGTAGCAGCAAATTGCATAAAAAAATATACTCTATCTGCAAATAATGTGCAGCTGTTTATTCTATTTGTAAAACTCCTCATAGAATGTAACAAAAAGTTACTTGGATTGATGTTACATCAATGCTTGGCTGAGCTTACATCATTTCCTAAAGTTTCATTGAGATCCCTTTTTGGTGACAGCCAAACAGACCCCCTGGATGTGCACCTGGCTGAGTTGATGTAGTTATGTAGCACTTTGCAAAGTCACACCCCAATAAGTTGCATATTCGTGCTTAAGAAAATGGCAATGTTTTTTTGGGTCACAAGCAAATATTTCCAGCAGCTAAATTGATACACATTTCAACAATGAAAAAAAAACCTTAATTATCTGCTCAAGTTCTTATATCAAATTTTTTAGAAATTGAGTTCAGTTTGGGTGTTTCTTGAAACAAAAATGAAAACATTACAACTCTTCAGCATTATTTGTTTGGGGTAATAAATTGCAATTACAGATGATTTTTTGCATTGCATCTTTACCTTTATTGTGTAACAAGATATTTTTTCAATTCGGTTTATGTCATCACGTATCCATTAACAATATCCACCCTGACGGACATCCCTTCTTTACATTGTACCTGGTTTCCATACTGTATTCCAAAGGAAATGATGAACCTTTGACTCATGCAACTGTAAAGTGCAAAGATTTAATTATAGGAATGTGAGCACATTACGTTACGTTGTTAATAAGCTTGTTAATGTTCAGTAGCAACCAAATTTGGGACCTCAGATCCTAACAGCTTTTCTGTGCTGTTAAGTCATGCTGCTTCATGTGACACACTCCTTTCACCGAACCATGCCTGTTAAGTTTATTACTTTGTTTTATGTTGTGAAACAGTAGTACAACTGTCATCAGCAGCTTGACTCATTAAAGTTGTGATATATGATGTGACAAGTCTTACAAAGACAACCAGATTCATCAACCTAGCTAGATTGAGAACATGAGCTTCAGATGTGATTGGTTGTAGTCACAAATCTGAACATAATCTATTTTGTGAAAGGTTATACCATCTCTGCCTATTTTCTAGGCTATAGGTCTATACCAGCATCTTCAGTTTCATACTATTTTTTGTCAACTAGGTCAGACAATTGCAGTAGTTTATTATTCTGAATCGTGAATAATTCTGTCTTTGCTCCTTGTAGAGAATGGCTGACGGAGTTGATATTGATTTATATGCTGATGTGGACCATGAATTTTCTCAGGTTTGTTGCAATTTTTTTGAAATTTTGATAAGCAAGAAATATTTTGCAACCAGAAGCAACAACATATGGTTGACACAAAAGCTAAGATGCCATTGTTAGAAATAGTATCTTTATCTTTGGGTGGTTCTCTGTGCTGCCTAATGTTTGACGCTGCTTTGTATTCACAATATTTGTCTGAAAAGCTGTTTTCCACTCATTACAAAAGCAGGAAATTTGTAAACTCATGGACAAGTTGCAACACATGTTTTACAACACCCTGCCAACTTTCAAGTAGCAAAATTAAGAGGGAAAACAGCATCACTTCTTAACACTGAGTCGCTGGCATGAATTAGACATATTTGAACACAAATCGAACACCTGGTAATTTTCTTTGCACTCATCACTAGGGCAACCAAAAGTCAATAAGGTCAAAAATTTTGTGCCGTTTCTAAAGTTTATGAAACGTCCACAAACCAAATCTCACGCTCATACCATGAGGGTATCCCAAGTTATTAGGTCAAAAAAAGTCAAAATTTATTGTTAGGTAAAACTTTTTTTGCAGCATAGTTTTTTCTCTTAAATATCGATATTTTACTGAAACAACAACAACAACAGATACTGACATGCTTTTGCAAGTTTAGTTGCAATTATGTAGTAATAATAGGTTGATTGCAATTTCTGACATAATAATTTTGTTTTGCCCACTACTGGATCATTGAATATTATGTAGGATAGGCATTGTAGGTGAGAAATGTGGTCTTAGGTTACTTGTTTTGGTAAATACTCAATCTACGATCTAGGCCGTAACTACATTGAGGCAAATGAGGCACTTGCCTCAGTAAACTTTCTGTAATGCTACCACAAAACATTTTTGCAACGCTACATCAAATTGTATTATATTGTGTGGCTGTTTTAAAAAGAGTGGCACTGCAGCTACACTGTGTTACAATGACCAGAGATGCTACCAGCCTAGATTAAATAAGAGCAGGATGTTAAGTCTCCATAAACTACATTTAAGAACATACCCAACTGGGCACGTAATTAACGTATTCGCCTCTGCAAAAGCTTGACCCTGACTACGGCAATGATTATGCATATAGTATTTTAGCTTTATGATGTTCTCAGGTTTGACTCTAGTTATTTATGTACTTAAAACCAATTTTTTTAATTTTGAAGCTTAGAGTGCATGAATACACTTCTGGATTTACCTCAACAACTAAGGCTGAATTATTTTGCAGTTGTAAACACTGAAAATTTATAGGTCAAAATAAAGTCAAAATTTGTAAATTATAAAGTCAAAATTTTAAGTTTTTTGGTCAAAAAATTGGTTGCCGTACTCATCACTAATAGCTTGTACAGTTCATGCTGGATTTACCTGAAATTTGCAGCAGATATGTTTGAATAGATAAAACATTTATATAGGAAGAAACAAGCATGAAAAAATTTGTAATTTTTTAACACAAGCACTGATTGCATCTTACTGTTTCCAAAAATGTGTTGTATATATGTGTGGTGTTGCATGTGTCATTGCATAACTTGTAGAGTTAATACTCGATTTACCTGAAATTTTCAGGACAAATTTATTCAGGTATCTAGAACATTTGCGTACATTTTTGTTAATTGTGCAGCCCAGTAAGCTTTTCATTGTGTATGTACAATACAATGACAAACTCTATTTTGATATTCCTTAAATTTGATATTTTTGATGCAATAGTTTTTAGTGCCTGTTTATAATGTGCTACATGTTGGTAGATTTCCACTTGTCCATTGGCACCTCACTGTTAACACCTTGATGGCCGGTCTACGAATATATCGTACTTGGAAATCGGCCTAAAACCAGCAGTTATCAGTTCTAATAGGTTGCACTTATTACAGAAGGCAGGGACTTCTTATGACAACACAAGTTATGAAAGCAATTAAAATTTTGCCAATAACAGCAACTGTGAGGTCACAGATTCTATGTCAATTTAACACTTTGAGAGCCGGTCTACGAATATATCGTACCTAGATTCGGCCTAAAACCAGTAATGTTCAGTTGCCTTACAGCACCATAGCTCCTCCGCCGATTGCACTAGAAAACTGTTCAAACCCTCAAAAGATTCTGCAAGTCTTCTAGTCTGCACTAAAAAAAATTATTTTGGTTGGGGGTTGTAGATTTTTTGTGAGTGACGTCATAAGTGAAGTAGTTTTTGGCCCATTTTGGCTCATGTTACTTGGCCTAGGGCCCAACCGCTAGGCCAAAATATTTCGCTGAAGTGTTCATTGGAAACTAGGCTCTAGTCCAAGTCTTTTGAGCCTTTGATCGACTTTCTAGCGTTTCTGGTTCAAAAGTTATGATATAAAATAAACAAATTAATTAATTATCTAATTAGTGAAATATTTTTATTAGTTTAGATCATAACTTTTGAACCCGAAACCCCAGCAGGTCATCCAAAGTATCAAAAAACTTGGATTGTAGCCTAGTTTCCAATAAAAACTTTAGCGAAATACTGCCATCTAACAGTTTGGGCCTAATGCCATGTGAAATGGGCCAAGGTGGCCTAAAAGTCCTCCACTTTTGGCATCACTCATAAAAAATGTATAACCCCAATCCCACGAATTTTTTGTTGAGTGCAGACTAGAAAAGTTGCTGCCTCTTTTGAGCCTTTGAACAGCTCTCTACCGCTTTCGGCACCAGGGTTACGCGTGCGCAAAGCCACGTGCAATCCAGTTGTTTTGGCACAAAAATCCCTGAAGCCTACTGGATATCAAAGTGTTAACTGCAAAAATGGTATGTGGACTGAAATCACTATTTGCAGATTTAAAACTGCCAGAATGACACAAGTTTGAAAGTGTAGGCTGGCATAAAGCAGGCCTGTAGCTAGGTTTTGAGGGTAAAATAAACTGTTAGGGGTAAAGATTTTAGTTTTTATTGCGTTGTATGTTCAAAACAAACTTTTCTGGGCACAAAAAAATTTAGGGACACTGATCCTGAATGCTCCCATGGCTAGAGGCCTAGCATAAAGTAAAAGTTACATGTAAATTCCAGCAAATATGTAGGCTGTTGACTGTAGACATAGTAGTTTTACAACATATTTTTGATTCAGATTCATAATAACACATACATTATAGGTTTTTACCATTTTATGCATGTAAGTTATACTTCTGCAGAGGCTGAACTAGTGAAAGCTGCGTTACAATAATCAATTTTAACAATAGACTTTGCATCTGCATCAAAGACTGGCAAACTTTTTTTGTACAAGCGTCTTAAAAGGCCACAAGTGTTAATGAAGGTGATGAACAGATGGTTTGAGTCATTTGAATATATATTTCATTTTGTACACTGGTACTGGTGTTATGAACTGATTTGCTGTAAGCGTGATGCATAAGTGCAAAGTAATTTTGAATGAAATTTCAGCTAAATTCTAGTGGCTGTACTAGAAAAAACAAAGCACAAAATTCTTTAAATAAAAATGACTACTTGTTAGATGGCAACTTTCTACACAATCAATCAAAGAAACAATCTTATTTAAATAAAACAATCCTATTTAAATAAAAAAATATGATTTTAATTAAAAAATCCGATTAAAAAAATCACGATTTTTATCAACCTTGCTACTGGAATGCTCTGGTTGCAAAACTTTCACTTTCATTTCTACATGATCCCTTTTGTTTTGACAGGAGGACAACAACTATGCTGGTGTTGATTTGTATGATGATATGCTGCAACCCACTGGTCGTCCAGGAAATGCTTCACGTGTAAGTACTACTTTGTGTTTATTGAGAAAGTGGTGGTACTATTTTCTGTGACTTTTTTATTGTGATTGATATGTGCAACATCTTTGCATCATTTCATGCTTTGTCTTATTTTACTCAGTTGAGATGAATTACCTGAAATTGAAATGAAAGGAAAAAATTAAAGAGAATTAAGCATAAGTGACACTGCTGTTGCGGAAGGGTTTGATTTGTGGATGGCGACATAGCGGATTAAAATCTTCCTGTTTATTTCTTTATCAAAAAGCTGTTGTTCCTTCTGAGCTTTATCGTTGTTTAATTGTGTTATTGTGCAAAAGATATTACCATCAAAGTCAGCTGTGCATGATTATCTATTGCTCAAGTTATCTTCCTTTGTGTCACAGTTAGTTTTAAAGATTGTTGTCTTATGCTTTAAAATTCACAAAACTTTTGTTAATTTTTTAAACTCTTAAAAATAGTGCAAAATATGTAAATGTTTCCATTTTATGAAGCTATGTGTATCATTTTAAAATGGTTGAGTTTGCTAGCTCGTTGCTTCATATGTGTTTTCAAAAACTAGCACACAAATTTTATATTTGCTTCTTTTGGTGTGAAATAATTGATTTAAAAAGTATAAAGATAATGCGTGGAACATAAGCTATTGCAGAATGGTATGTTGATTTGCAAATCTGATAGAACAAGGCTTAAAAGTTCGAGTGAATTTTATTCCTATTTTGTTTGTGGATATCTACTGAAAGCCATTGCCCAATGATGATTGTTGCATCTATTTCATGTTGCGCAAGTCAAACTATGGTTATGAAAAACATGTTAGTGCCTTGTAAAATGCTTTGCTAAAGTATACATTGAAAATGATTTAAGCTTCTACATAATAACTGTTCAGCAAATGCTATAAGAGGCAGAGTAATATTGTTTTGGGTATGTCTGTTAATGATAGAATCATTATAAACTCTCCATTGGTTAAGGTTTGTGGTGACTTTGTATACCTTGTTATAGCAATTTGCAGTTGGTGAAGATTTGTTTTTGCTATTTTTTTTGTGGTCAGTGCCCAGATTTGATAGTTTCCATAGTAAGTGCAAAAATCTTGTCTATTTTTTTCCCAACTCTTGCGATGCAGCTTTCCTTTTTCTTTGTAAACTTTAGATAAAATATGCCTATCATCCAGTTCAGTTTATTGGCTATTGTACATGCAAGTAGTGTATTTGTTAACCCCTGGTTAATAGCAATGGTTCCCAGCACCAGTGAAGCTAACAGATCACACCTGGTGATTATGCAATTAAAACCAATGTGTTATGTTCATATTAGAAAAAAAAATAAAAGGTTTGTGTTACTTGTCCAGCATGGTAATGTGACTATTACTTTTTTATTGTGCCGTGTTGGTAACTATGGATTTCATGCTAACATGTACCCAATGAAACCTCAAGTTTTTAGCTGCACTTTTGCTGCTTTTTAAAATAGGATTTCAACAGAACCATTCATATTGCAAGTTTTATGTCGCCATGTGTAACAAATCAATTTCTGGGAGTATGAAATTAACAGAACCATTTTTAACTTTGCTTATGTCAGCACTTTTTGAAAAGTTGTTGCTTGAGGTTCCCATCACTAATACTTTATTTACTGTGGTTGTCTGGAACCTTGTTTCAAGATATGTAGTGATCACTTGTTGGTTTTGCATTGACAAGCAGCAGAATTTAATAGCTGTAGGTGAGACACGCAGTAGGTTAAAAGGTAGTTGCTCAACACTGACCTGGTTGGTACTTGCATATTAGAACTTGTGTGTAATATTGGCTATGCACTATTTTGTGCAAACACAGACTGTAAGGGTAAAAACCTTCACACCTGCAGCTGGTTTGTGAACTTCTGAGCACATATTTAATTTTGCAAAGTATTTGTTTGATATTTAAATAGGAAGGAAAATTTTCAATTTGGGTGACTTCACTTCAGATATTAAGGACATGACCTTATCAATTTAGCTTTGTTTGTAGTTACTGGTAACAAGTTTTATTATGGCTTGATGTAGCTAAACTGCATGAAGCAAGATCTCTTATTTTCAAACATAGTTTTACAGATATAGCTATCGGTGCAAAACCAACAACATCAACTCTACAAAAATTAATGAAGGCGTGCTTACAAGTAAGCAGGGAGTAGGAAATATTCTCCACATACCTCTGATAATGTGAAAGTGGAAAACACTGCTTTTGTAAAGCTAACTTCAGTGTTGTTATATAATTGTTTTACATACAAGCATTTGCACTTATAAAGGAATTAACAAACCAAGCAAAGTTGATATAATGTGTTCTAAAAAGTAGTATTTTTCATTTAGCTCGATTCATTTCTATAAACAAAGAAGTATTCGTGAAATTGATGAGATTGTGAGGTGAAGGCCAGATAAAGTAACTGGCATGTTTTTATTTGAAAACCATTATTGCATACCACATTCAGTTTAGTCAATATCGGCTTTGGGAACCACTGATACGAAAGCTTATAAACAGAATCAGTTACATAAATAGTTTTAAGATACCGATTTTTTGACAAGTGTTTTGCAAAGATACTATGATTCATTCTGTGTGTATAAGACCAAGATTTTTGTATCAGCGCAAGTCAGATCAATGTGAAAACATATTTTCAAAATCTAAGATTTTGTCTGATTTGTTTATGATTGAAATTGCTTTGATTCACTGAAAAGCTTTGAGTTGATGATTTTGTAGCAAAGTTCCACTACAGGGTATATCTCAGTTGCATGATTTTAGATATACTGTTTGTCAATATTTTGTAGTGCCGTTGTACCTGTTACAGTGATATATATGATAGTATAAGTGCTGCTGGTACCATTGTCATACATTTATATTCAGCACAACTTTTGCACATTTTTATGCCTAATTTTGTAATTTGTGTTGATGCCAGTGCAGAAATTTGCATGCTTGAAAGATGTATCAGTAATGCTTGTATTTTTGTTTTTGATAAACATGATAAGCTGTACGTCACTTCTATATAAAGGTAAATTCAGTTTTGTGAAATGTTAAGTATTAGCCAACATGCAAGTAAAATAATTTTGTGCTATCCTGCAAAGGCTAACTTGATGGTTGTAAATTGATTTACTCATGGCTGTTAAGTAAGATTTCAGAAGGCCTATATGTCGTATTATCTTTTCTATCATTATTCCCATCTGTTGTCTTTTGGTGCTTGTTATGAAACATAGCTGATCTGGATTTTAATGTGATTTGTTGCTGTTTACAACTTCGTTGTTACATGCTGTAGACATAATTGAGTTTCATGCTTATACTTGGTGGATCAGACCCATGCTTAACACTCTGGGTTTAGTTGATAAAGTTGCATTGGACCTTTTTATAAGTATAACTGTGTTCATTTAACTTTGGCATGCTTTCACAAAATAATCGTGGAATTGTTAATCTTACAGTTATGCGTTTGTCAGGTTCTGGTGATGATGCTAGTTTTTAAAATATTTGTTTTGTATGAGCTTAGTGGCTAAGTATACCTTACATGTATTTCATTTTTCAATGTCAAACACACACCCAGATATTGAAAGGCAAAACAAAATCTTCTGCTAAGTGCTTGCACCATAAAACTAGTCTACTATAACACTGCTTAGTTATACAAAATCCCTTGTACACAAATGCTTTTTACATTGTTTTGAAGTTTCCCATACGCTGTTTCTTTTGTGGTTTTGAGTATAAGTGAAGAATAGAATGCAGTCATTACATCAGACCTGAGCATTTCTTTATGCATTTGTGTACGTTTACACTTCTTTGGCGCACCATTACGGTCTAAATTTTCATGTATGTGATTTACTTGTTGCCACTTTGTGGTGACAAACTTTTTATGAAGGATCTTAGGTTGTTAAAAATATTTTTTGTTCTGTTGACTGTCTGGCTGACAACAAACCCAAGATGAGTAGGTCATTAAACAACAGATGCTGGGAGAAGAGATGTGGTACCATGTTTGTGTTTAAATGTTTATTTAGTTTAATTTCAGGGAAGCAGTGTTATTTGATACATTTCTGATAGTGCACCCCTGCTAGCTTGAGTCAAACATAATAATTTGCAAGCTACATTAACTTCAGGTCTTCAATATAGAATATCATGGAGTAATGATTTTTTCATGGCATTGGGTATTTTTTCTAAAAGCCAAATTTACTCAAGATTCAATTGTTCCAAGTATGTGACAGTTTACTTATGGTACAGCATACCAAATGTCACATATGTTGCCTTAATTGTTTTAATTCAAACTGTTGGCAGGGTGGAACAAATGGGCTAGGAGGACAGTCATTGTCTCGCTCAAATTCAATGCAATATAATTATCATGGAAAGAAAGTGTCAATTTATGTTGGGAACTTGACATGGGTAAGTTTAGGTGTAAATGTTCATCTGCTGTGCAGTGGTACTGCTTGGTGGTGCATCTAGCAATTTTAAAATAGTTTCCTGCAAGTGTTGATATCCCACATTAGTTCAGTCAAGATATTTTAAGTGCAATATATGCTTATGTTTAAAACAATGACGAGAAAGTGTAAAAATTAGGTTCGTTCAGTAACTTTTGCACTTGCTGTATCAGTGTAGTGCTCATGTTCATATCTTATTGTTTTTGAAATCTTTCTGCATAACTTGTCCTGTCCCTACCTGCAAAACTTGGCTCATGTGATTTCTTGATGCCATACTGATGGCAATTGTAACAATAAAAAAACAAACTTGTAGGCTTAAACTGTCAACTACATTGGTAACTATTCAGCTTATAAGTTATGTTTCATAAAAGAGATTTTAAGCTGTCTTAAGTGTATGCTGAAATTGAAATAGAAAAGCAGTCATGTGGAAGAACAAGGAGATGTGCCGTCAGTTTCATAAAGTTTGACTATGACTTTGCATGGTTAAGGTAAGCTAATGAAAATTTACAAAACTATCCACCAGTAAGTTTTTTTAGGAAGCATCAACAAGCTTTTATTGCTGCATGATAATCAAGAAGGAGAGGGCTGCTGTGTCTGAAAAGAAGTTTAGTTGCTTTGAAGTGTTGTGCTAATTCCTTTAAGTAGTGGTGGTGTAAGATTGAATTGATGTACGTTTTCGGTTGCAGTGGACCACAGACAAAGACCTACAGAATGCAATCATGGCTTTGGGCGTCAATGATTTGGTGGAAATAAAGTTTTATGAAAACCGAGCAAATGGTCAATCAAAAGGGTATGCTTTTTATGGCAGAAATTAAGCTGGTTAAAAAGATAGTGCATAGAAAGCCTATGGTGTTTTGTTCAGTGTGAACATCTTCTATGGTAGATTCTACTGGAAATGCGCATTAGTTCTTTGAAAATGTTGTAGTCTAAGACATTGCTTCTGAGAAATGGGACCATAATTTAGTTATTCTCACTGAAAGTAGCCGTTGCTTGCAATTGCTTTTGGTGAAAGCCTGCATTGTATGCTTTTGATTTTTATTCAGATTTGCCAATGCACAATTTTAACTGGCAATGAAAGCTTTGTTTAGTGAAATTTTTTGCTTTTTCTTAACCACTGAAACTGTGTTGTTCAGGTTTGCTCTGGTACACTTGGCATCGGAAACTTCGTCGAGAGTTGTCATGGAGAAGTTGCCCCAGAAAGACCTTCACGGCCAGAGTCCAGTGGTAACCCCGTGCAACCGACAGAGTCTCAATCAGTTCGAGCAGCAGTCTAAAGCACGTATGTGCAGGTTTTCATCTCAAATTCATTTTTCTCTGAACTCATCGCATTGAAAAATTAACTGCTAGTCGAACTAAGCCTGGGTTCAAGTAACAAAAATTTATTGTTTAAGTAAGAAAGTAATTTCTAACAGATTACTCTAAAAGTGACTTTAGTAATTGAAGTAAATCACGAAAATGGACATTTAAACATTCAAGCATATTAAAATCATTGCAACTTTCAAATCACGTAATGGGCAGTTTCAGACATGATTCGTGCCTGTTGGCTGCGATTCAATTTAATGGAATGAACTTCTAGCTCCAAATCGTAATCACGATGACAATCAACAATTGCGACTCACAAACCGCTATGCACAGGCGAGAAATCTATTCCCTCAATAGCGTATTTTATGTGTGATGATGCGTTTACAGCAATAGACGTGTCTTCTAAAATCTTTACTTTTCTAAAAGCTATTTACCTGGAATATCAAGTAATGGCAAAATTACTCAAATCACGTGATAAGTAAAGGTTTTCAAGGAAGTAATTAAGTAATTACTTACATGAACCCAGTCCTAAATGGGATGTAAACGTAAGCAGTGGTAACGGCGAACAAGGTTTGCAGGCTATCGTGTCAAGTGTTCGCAAACAAGTACATTGCGTTGAATCAGGAATGAAACATTAGGCAGTAAGATGCAGAAAATACTAAAACACTAATGCATCCACCATAGTGGTGAGGCTTCGGTTTGCGCGACCAACGTGCTTTTTTGCGCAGAGTCTGGCGGCGGCCCCCCACCACCCAAAGCACCAACCCCAGTGACGCCGACCCCACCTGTGCAGCCAGTCTTTTCGCAACCGCCGCCGTCGCTACCCCCAGCCGCAAGTGCTGCTCCTTCTATTTCGTGGCCACTGCCTGCCATGCCGGCCACTTCCCAGACGTCTATTTTAGGACAGCCCCCTCCGGTGCTGAAGCCGCCACCTGGCGTACCGCCACCTAGTGAGTTTGTTCTCCATACTCTGAAAATATTTTGCTGCATAGGAAGGTCAAAGTTTTGCACAGAAGTGGCAATATTGATTACAGAACTATGGTTATGATGTGAATTTGCCGTGCATTGTGTGCGCCGAGAAAAGTTTCTTCGCTCAAATGTTGCTTTGATGTGCTACGGTTATACTGTGCAACGATAACCGATGATTCGAGCCAACCTGTGAGCGTGAGTAGCTACTGTCGCTTCCAATGCTGTGTTCGTTTGAAATTAACACATCGGGAACTTCAGTTTTTTTGCGGCGATGTTTCGAATTCATAGCGTTTAACTTGCCTTTTTGCCTGGTTTTGAGTGTATGTATAGATGAGAGTAAGTGCTGGCTGGTAACATCTTGATATCGACCACCGGTTTTCAAGCTAGAAAATTAGCGAGGCGGTGATTGGCTCGCCTAAAACTTCAAGGATAAATTTTGTTTAATATTTGAGCTTTTTTATTTTAAACTCAAAACTCAAGTTGTCGCTCAGCCGTAAAAGCACGCAGAGTTTCGAATGACTCAGCGTAGAAATTGCTTGAGGCTTATGTTGCAGTTCTACCGACAAAAGACCTCCCATCTGCGGCGGCCTTGGTAGCTGCTGGCCTGCGTCCACCGCCTGTTAATATCCCCCCACCTCTGCGGGGCGTTGCTCTCCCCCGCCCACCTCCTGGATTACCCCCACCAACGGTTGGTGCACTTCATTTCTGCAGCGTATATATTAAACTTGGCAAATGTGTTTGTGTTAGTTATTCAACAAATGAACATTATTGTTTCTCTTCATAGCGTTTTATCGAGATTTAACGAGGCTAGAAGGTGCATTGCGCGAGAAAAAATTATGCTACAAATGCTTCTGTTCTACTGTTCGGTCGTTAAAGGCCAAGCAGACTTTCGGCCATTTATTTACTGTTGAGTGAAAACGTTGGCAAGTGCTTCTCAAAGTACGACCCGTGCGTATGTATGGCGCGACACGCAAACGGTTTGCTCAAAATCAAGTCATTTTTACAGAACGGCTGGTTAACCTTTTTGAAAGTTGCACGCCTTTTACAGATTCTTCAAAAATTACTTTACTGCGTCGCCATGACAACGACAGCAGCGCAATGCAAAAAAAATTTATTTCATCGGCAACATTTAGTTGGAATTTTGCAGCGTTAAGTGTACGCTATTATAAGTAGTGCCTCATGGGTCTGGCGCATCAACAAAACGAAAATGGACTCGCAGCGTGCAGAACTACACAGTTTGTTGAGAACCACAGACGAAAACAAACCCTCAGTGCGCTCATATATTTACAAATATAAAGTCATGTACCGAAAGTTTGTTTGCTCTCCATAAAGACTGCATCGTTGTTGCAGGTACCGCCTCCTGGAATACCTCCCCCCCAAGTGGTTCTTCGCAGCGGACCTCCACCTCGAATACCCCCACCGAACTTACCACCCCCAGCTCGTGTATTCCTCCCCCCTCCCGTCAGCTTGCCGGGCATCAACACGTCCATACCCCCTCCAATAACCGTTCCACCGCCGGCGCTCGCTCCCCACTTGGCCGGCGTGCCTCCGCCG
>Ga0210059_1011218_pt1 | contig 13727 bp, 7 predicted proteins | sample Ectturendosymbi2_FD_188042 | JGI IMG/M metagenome (GOLD analysis project Ga0210059, IMG submission 188042) | Ecteinascidia turbinata endosymbiont from Florida, USA - Sample 2 (SPAdes) (version 2) | ecosystem: Host-associated > Tunicates > Ascidians > Unclassified | place: Key West, Florida...
ACCAGGGAAATCCACAAACAATTGAAGAACTGAAAACTGCCATCACAGCAAAAATAAGAGCCATCCCGAAAGAGGAGTGTGTAAAAGTGATTAACAACTTTGCCAGACGAGTACAGGTTTGCTTGCATTGCAACGAAATGGTGGACATTTGGAACACATCTTGGGAAAGCCATAAATTGACTAAAAATCGACAGAAATAGTTGAAACTCTGGTGAATGGTCCTCCATAAACTGAATAATGTGTGGTTGTAATTTGAAATAAATAGCTTTTTAATCAAAGTCACAATTGAAATTTTCATGGGTACACATCTTTTTGGGTCACCCTGTATTAGCCACACAACCCTTGCAAGTCACACATCATTGAAGTGCAGGTCAATATGTTACTATTAGGGGGTAAGAATATCTTTTTACAATTGATGACGTTGCAACAGCTAACCTCTAGGCTAAGGGCGGATCCAGCCAGTAAGTTTAGGGGGGGGGCGATTTCAGTAATATTTGGCAGTCAAGTCTCATTACGGGTTCTCTACTGTAAGAGAGATGACGTGTACTTCGCAACTCGGCAAAATGGTCTTACATCGCGATTGCCATTTTCCGAATTGTACAAAATCATGATGAATGAAGTTGCTTTCGTAGGTTTTAGGGGGAGATCGCCCCAATCGTCCCCCCTGCTCTAGGCTAGGCTAACGCCGCAGTACTCTGTGACCACAAAGCATGCGTTTATTTTTTATCTTTGTTGCAAGCATAGACTCTGTGATTAAGATTAGAAGTGCATTGTGCAAGTAATTAAGTAATATTTAGTTAAGTATAGCAATTTAACAAAAAATAAGTGTCAAAGGAGAAGTGTCAGAAAAAAAACAGAAAGTTCAATTCTAACTGAGAGCAAACCACAGTGTCTTGTGAGGTTGCAAGTAATATACGTTCCAAAAGAGATTTTATTTAAAGAGGCAATACAGCACCAAACATGAGAAAATATACGGGAAATACCACGGAAATCCTAGGGAAGCATTTTGAAATAATTGAAGGGTAACCAGGCCCGCAACCAGGGGGGAGGGCAAACCGGTCAATTACCCCCGCTTGAGAGACTTTGCACTGAAGATGTACTCCATGTTCGTAATTTGCGAAAGTGCTTTTTTTGAGTCGCAAACAAATAAACAAATAGAAAACTTAAAAATTTCCCTAGAATCAAAAATTGCGTCAGGCGTGCAGCAAAAATTAGGTCTACTAGAAGAGCAGACGAGTCTTTCAATTGCAATGGAGTTCTCTTTGCGGCCCGCTAATTTTTCCTTAAACCGTACTGTGGCCCTTCATACTCGCGGCAACCTTGTTCCCGGCTATTGGCTTTTTGGAGTTAATCAGAGCTGAGATGATTATCCAGGTTGTATGGGCGTGGAGGCCTGGCAGGCTCCGAAGCGTAAATACTACCATTCTTTCCTCGGCCGGTGGTAACTGCTGGATGCTTAGAGCATAGCAAACATATTATGCCTCCGTCAGCATGCAGAGTGAACATATTCATCAAAACGTTTCAGCTTAATCCATGATTGAAAAGTCTTATCGTTAGATGCTGCTGACTGACTGTTAGCTGAAACTGACGATGCTTTTGAGATTATAACAGTTGAATGCTGTACTTCCTGCACAACAGAATCGAAAGAAACTTTTTTGCATTCACTGCTGCTGGGGTTTGCACTTTTTGGCTTACAGCAAGAAATTTTTAGGCCTCCTGAAAAAATACTGCTTTATTCTTGGATGGCTAGTTTTATGTTTTTGCTGCGACATTATCTTCTGAACATACCCACACAAGAAAGTAAATGTATAAAATCTGAAAAAGGCTTGACATGCTGAAAACCTTTGACACCGTGGAAAAGACTTGGCTGGCTAAAAGCGCCAGACTCAGTGGCATTCAAAGCATTAATTATTACGTAACGTCAATTTTTCAGTGTTTTATGGACCCGATTCGTGTCCATAGAATTGAAAATCGGGTACCTAGAATCAGAGAAAATTATCATCGGGTACCTAGAATCAGAGACAATCGGGTCCGTACAGGTCCACACTGGGCACCTAACAATTTCCTTAAAAACAAACTCCGTAACGTAATTGTTTATCTCATAAAAGCTGTCAAATTATTAAGTGTTGCTTTGCAGGGGATTTCAGAGATGATTATGATGAATCGGCGAGGTTTCTGTCTGCACTGCACTTACTTGGTGTGAGGCGAAACGGATTCGGACGTTAAGGCCAATCTACACCGAGGACGTGCCAGGAGTTGCCAGGCGTAATCCTTTGTTTGTTTCGTTGCGCCGGGTAATTCTGCGCTCGTGCACGGCTCGGCTCGGCAACTCCTGGGCGCAATTAAACAAACAAAGAATCGTGCGCGACTACTCCTGGCAACTCCTCAGTGCAGATCAGGCTTTAATGAAGCAACAATTCAACCTCAGCTAAAACATTTCGTGGTTGTCCAGATTTAATGTGGAAGTACCAATTTTATGGGTCCGCACAGGAAATTTATGGGTCCGTTTTGGGCTCATGAAACGCCTTAGAAAAGCCCTGGATATGCACGTGATGCTGAAGAGAATAGAATGCGAAAAGAGGCTTTGGTTGACAAAACGTAGCCAAGGAAAGATTGGGCGTCATCTGTACCATACGACAAGATACAATCGAATAAATATGGTAAGCGCGTTTTTCTGCTGTAAGCAAAACAACCTACCTGGCAAATGGTATGACAAGAAATTGTTCGATTTAGGGAGATTGACCCCCATTGGGGAGTAGACCGCGACACTCCCATCACCCTCCGCCATCCAACCTGCACAGAGCAGTTGCGAATTACGAAACAAACAGCGGAACTATCGTCGGCGAAACAAGAGAGCACAACATGAAAAGGAACAGTCGCGGGAAAAAGTACTTTGGGTGGCGGGAAGACGTTAACGTGGTTTCAGCAACATTAACTTTATTTGTTTGGTCGACTTTCTTACATCACAGTTGACGTCACAATCGTCCTCCCACGCCTTTCACTTGTCTCCAAGCAACAACTCCATTTATGATGTCACGCACACTACGCAACAAGCAGTGGTTTGAACTTCCACTCGACACTGAGTTAGTTGAAGAAACTCTTAATGTTGGCAAAGGTGGTGAGACAGGTTAGAAAACTTCGTTGACGGGTGGTTCTGCACCGCTTCCCATTCACAAACTGTCGCATATGAAAACACACGGGGACAAGAATATCCCCATCAAATGGGGGGGACGAATACCCTAACAACCCTTCGTCGCGACGCCAGTATTACGTCACAGCTACAGCGTTTGTCACTCGCCTTGGCTGTAAGTCTTATCGATCAAGTTCACCATCGGTGAAGTGACCGATGACGGGTTGATGATCGCCACGAAAATCTTCTTCTTCAGTTTCAGCTCCTGGGCCAGAAAGCCAGGAATGTGCACAGGGGTCAGGCTCATCTCCCATGCTGGATTCTGTTTGAGAACAAACAGCAAAAACACATGCGAGTTTAAGCGAACAGTGAGCCACAGAAACTCGTGCGTTATCACAGTTCTTATAAATAAGTGGATTTTCCGTCCTGTATGACATCTTGACGCCACTCGATGAGGAAGGTGAGTTTGGCTCCAACTCTATGCGAAAGTCAATTTATATGAAGATTAAGTGGCAATATATGAATATATCAATCAAGCTTGTCTTTGCACCAAACCTTCAAACATGCTGTCATCAGATAGTTGTGATGAAAAAACTAAAAGATTTAGTTTTAGGTTTTGAAAAATACTCGTTCCCGTGCTACAATAATGGTACAATGGTATAACCGTGCATTTTTGCGACTCAAATCACGAAACAACACGAATGCAGCAAGAGGAAATACAATAACATCAAAGATCACTAGTTGATGATATGGTGATGAAAAAATATAAAATGAGAAATTTCGTGTTTCGCAGCTTAGTAATCGTGTTCTAGCATGTTGAATCACAAGGGGTTGGCGAAAGATCACACGGGTCAAGTTCTCAGACAGCCCTGCTGCCAGCACAAACCAATTTTTAATTAAAGACGTTTTACAAAAAGTAATGAAAGTAATAAAAATCATCAAATCAACGTCATGTAAAATAAGAAAAAAGACAACAAAAAACAGTGGGCGAAAAGCATGAATATGTACAGGGGTGGGGGAAGCAACTGTGGAGGTAGATAGGAGGTAAAAGTGGCATCAACACAATATTACAGAATGTGACAAACATATACAACGAAGATCAACAGGAATTCTGGCCAAGAGAGTCGGACGTTTTTCTCAATAAATAAAATTGCGGAAGAAAGCGACAACTACTCCAGCCACGCCAGGATGGCAAGTGTGTGGCAGAGAAAGGGGAGACTTGGCGTCCGGCCATCAACAACGTTTCGCAACCAACGGAAAGTCGTGGGTGGTTGTCACAATTATTATTACAGCGCACACAGGTGCAGTGTGAACAGAAGAACCCTCCACGCAGCAAAAACATGTGACGCGAAGAAGGTTCTTTGCATTCTACGCATTGCTTTTGTTTCACTTTCATGGATGTGTTTGATGATAACCTATGTTTCATGTTCCAAATCCCCCTTCTTTCACTTCAGTGCCCCCCCAACACAATGCCGCAAACGCAGAAAAGCTGCCGCCCGGGGATTGAATGAGTAATGCTGATGTTATATCAGTGGCAAGTTTAGATCATCTGGTGATTTCAGATGCACCCGTCAGTTGAAGTTTCAAGCTGAGGATCGTTGAAGCACAGAATTAAATGTTCTAAGTACTGTTGCGCGCATGACAGGATCAAATTCACAATTGGAGTAAAACTACAAATACGAGAGTCCTTCCGCTCCTTAGTTTTGCACAATCATGAAACTGCCACTGCTTAAAAAAGTCACATGAGGTTTGACGCGTTTTACGACCGATCTGCTTTAGTTCGTAACCGGCCGAAACGCAGCATCACCGGTGTTGAATAAAACCAGCACTCACTGATCGCAGAACCAATTGCTGATTCCTCTAATCACAAATGGTTCAGCTGTCAGGAAAGGTACACCAGGATGGCAAATTAGCCTACAGCTACTGCGAGGCCAACTTGATAAATACGGACATAGAAAATGCATTTTTCGCGCTACAAATCCCTCTAGCCCTAAAAAATGTGAATGAGCGCTTTTTTATTTCCCGATCGCAATTAGAATGGGTTTAGCAAGGTTACTGCCTCCAAACGCTGCATTGGAGCAGTAATGCATATAATGGGCAATTTTCAGCTTTGTGGATTAAGCTCTTCAACGGCAATACATTTTCTAAAATAAAAGAAGTGTCGTTTTGACTCTTACGGAGCTCTCGCACAAGACGGGGTGAGATGCTCGGAAAATGTCTTCAAAGCGGTGGAATCCCTTTTGTTTCGGGCTTTCACGTGTTTAGCTTTACAGATTTGGCTGAAAACCAGACTAGCGAGGCATCGAATCTGAGCAGATTTTCAATGCTTTGTAACATTTACAAAAGATTGCTTTCCACAACACTTTTCTTCATTGATAACATAATATACGTGTGCACAATCAAATAAATGCGTCGATGTCTCCTGACCTACTGCGTGAAGTGATTTGCCAGTCGTATTCTTCTCCTCGGCTCCCGAACACAACTATCTGTATAATATCGTCCCGCCTTGGAACCGTCGCGATCGCAAAGCCCGAACGGCAAGTGCGCAAAGCTTCACACTGTGGTACCAAGCAACAATAGAGATCACCCGACGAGATCGCTCTGTTGTCGCATATTCGCGCCGCTTACATAAGGGCGCTATTCTTAACGCACTTCCCGTTCGTGGTGAATGGCGCGGATGCAACGCGGCGCTGGTCAAGCGGCCACAGCAAAAGCAAAAACGCCGCATATGATTCGAGAGATCTTTAGAAAGCCATGTGTTCTGGAAATCGTGGAACTTGGTTTGCAGAGTTGAACAACATCTCATTTTCGTGACTCCGCTTCAAATTTGCCGCCTCCACAAAATTCGAAATTTCCGATTTTTCCTCTGCCCTGGACTTCGTAAAATTCTCAAATGCTGCCTCAACATACAGGAATGTTTATTATTTCAAGCAATGGGGTCTTGAACGCTACACTGTTTTCACTCAACTCTCAACTGCATGAAAGTTCAGATCATGGTTCCTACGCAATTTTTTATATAAATTTCCATACCTTTCAAGTCGGGAAAATTATTTTCTTTTTTCCACACTGACAGGTAATAAAAAAATAATTTTCTGACTGAAAAATGACCAAACTTTTTTCCATCTTTTTCAGATTCCGTAGCGACCCTGTCAGATATCTCTCAATATTCCCAACTTCTGGTTTATGCCCGCAATGTCCATGCTGCGACCATGACAGAAGAGTTTCTATTTTGTGAATCAGTTTAAAACACTTTACCGTATATATTCGATTGTAAGTCGAGCCGCACTCGAACACAGGTTACCTGAGCCTCTGAGATACATTCGTGTAATAGCACGTTTCGCGTTTAATTGGCAACCCTGGTAATGATGCTTTCACCACTACAACTGCCTCCTGTTCATCACAATCCTTCTTATGATGGATATGCACGTGATGCTGAAGAGAATAGAATGTGAAAAGAGTTCGGTCGAATATCGTAGCCAAGGAAAGACTGAGAGCATCATCTGTATCTTCGATAAGGCAAAGAAATAAAAAAATTAAGCCGCCCTTGATTGTAAGCTACCTTTGATTATTAGCAGCACGCATTGGTGAAAAAAAAACTTTATAAGCCGTGGCTTACAATCGAATAAATACGATAATTAATGTACAGCGGAGTAAGTTGGCTGCAAAGAATTTGTTGAGACGTATGGTATTTATTCGATTGTAAGCCGCGGCTTATACATTTTTTTCACCATTCATTTTTTGCATGCTTATTTAAGTTGATTTTATCATCTTCATGTAAAGTGTGTCATATTAATTGTCTTATTTTTTGCACTCTATTAAAACAATTGCTGATCGTTTCCTTGCTTGCCTTCCTTGTGGAGAATCAAACTTACTTGCTGTTTTTTTCGGTCACAGATCGAATTTTTTAAAGTCAATTCGGTGATAACGTCTGAAAAACTAGGCTAGTGAATACTGTTACGGCGAGTTTACTATTATGACGGAATGACCGAAATGCCTCAGCGAAAAAAAAATAATTGTTTTTTGCATTGCTTGTAGATCTTACACTCACGTTCTCACGAACTAAGATAGATGTTGATGATCCCGGAGTAAATTTTTTCTCTTCCTGTAATAAAAACATTCCTTAGTAGCAAACTATCTCGGGCTGCTTACTTCAATAGCTTTTCTTTCTGGGTTAACTTCAACGGGAATGGTGAGGTTGTTTTGGGCAACTCGACCGTTAGAAATCTGCTCGGTGATGGCTTTTCCTTCAATAACTTCTGTGTTAACTGAAACATAAAGGTATTGAATTCGACACAAGCAGTTACATTTTACCAGCAAGTGGACAGTGGGCTGAGCATGCGCTTCTGAAGCAGATAGGCCGGGTTCAATTCCCGGTCAGGTCAAATCGAAGACTTGCAAAACAGCACTTTGGGCTGTCCAACTCAAAGCCCAACCGCGTGCTCGCTAAACGTAACTGTTGACGCGCAGTGCTGCCATTGACTTCCCACCAGTGCAGCATTAACTGCGATAGTAGCGGCGTGGCCCATGACGCAAGTAAGTGGAGATGGGCGCTGCAGACCAGTCATGACCCCCCGGATCCGAAGTAGAAAGCGGGTGAAATGAAACCTTTGTTTCTTTCGTCTCCACAAAAGCGACACAGTTCAATCAACCAATGTATTTTTTATAGGAAATTGTTTTCGCGTAACTCTATTCACTCTCACTCCCCAAACTTTTCTTCAAATAGATTCTACTTTGATAATATTTCAGACTGAGGATGCTACATCAAGCAAAAACTAGAAAATAAACCGTTAACAAAAAATTAGTTTCACTAAACCTGAAAAACTATTTTATGCCAATTATGCAGCAACAAAACCACAGCTAAGGATAGCACCATACCACAAAATCTATCCTAATGATCCCATACTATTACTTTTCATGTGTAGTGAATACTTACAACGACACATTTGAGTCAACTTTATAGAGTCACTCACAATAAATTGCTGCACATCAGCTCAAATTAAAATTAGCTTCTTTATAAAAAATATTAAAAACTTAGTATCACTTCCAAATTTGTAAAATAAAAATAATAAATTTGCATGAAATGTGCTGCTTTCCCATTTCTCTTATCTATGTATCTACTAAAAAACAATTAGGTGCAGTCAAAAAAAAACAAACCTAAATCCCCAAAGCAAAGACTGGTATTTCCCAAATGAACTGAGACAACCATAAGGATTAATGACATCTTGATCAACACACCACTAATTTGTCTAAGGTCAAGTAAAGATAAAAAAAAAACAAGCACAAACATTCAAGACTGACACAGAAAGCAAACCAAAGTTAAAGACAGATTTCATGTTAATTTCTGAGACATATCAAAATAAGTTCGCAAAAATGAGTTCACATCAAACAACTGATTTTGTCAGTAGACTTTTTCTACTTAGGTATGTGATACCTGCATTTGGAGAATTAAAAAAAATAGAAAGAACAGTGGTTCAGCCAATGTTTAAAAAGTCAAGAAAAAAAACGTGTTTTCATCAAAACTCCACAGAATAAGAACTTTCAGAAAAGGTCTGAAAAATATGGCTGTATTTAAAGATAGCTGCACTGATAAAAACAAACTTACATAGGAAGCACACACAAGTACTATCGATGTACCGATAAACTAAACTTCAACACAGGCATAAGCTTGCAGGAAAGATGCAACCCTTTTAATCTTTTAGCACGTCCAATGAATGGTTGGAAAGATCATAGATAATGAAACTGCTTAGTCAAGCCAATGGGCCCTTAATACAACAGTAATTACCTTCCAAGAATAGATTACCACGCTTTTGCAAAACATTACTTCATTAAAAGTATGCCATTCCTGAATTCTATCTAACAGTAAATTGTTTACCTAACACCAGCTTGAGCTTGTAGAAACACATACATACCCAACAGCTTAATTGAAACCCATGTTTTGACAAAGTCATGACTGAGCAGTGCAAAGGCCTTAGTCATTTCACACTCAATTTTAATACTGAAAACCAAAGCATCTTGAATCAAAGCAATCCATCAAGTTGTAAAAAATGTGAAAGCAAACAAGAAAATATGTTTTATCCTTTTACATCCAGGACAACAGAAGAACAAAACTGGTCATGTTTGACTTTACTCTTTAGACTATGCCTGCCATATTGCTACCTAAGTTTAAAATCATAGAAAGCAGCATAATGCACACTAAGCAGTGTTGACATACAAAAAGGATCAGGCTCACAAAAACATTTTACCAAGGTTGGAAAGGTAATAGTGTATATCAATCACTAGGCTGAAGACTTTGATAATCATGTACTTCACAATTACATGGATCTATAAGTAACAGGTAACATTCAAGTGCACATGATTGAAGCTCATGAACATGTGATGCTTCAACAACAAAATGTTTGAGAAACTATTCATTCAAAACACAAAAATGCAGTACTATACTCATTTTTCAATTTGCACCATCCATGTTATACATTTTGGGGAGAAAAGACTCAGCTTTTGTAACAACACAAAATGTTCAAAGTTTTTTACCACAATATGTCAAAAAGACTGGTAACCTTTCAACTAAAGTATATGTAGAATTTAATTCAGAAATATTCAGGCTACATAGTTTCAAGACTCTTCTATGAACATTATTCATCACAAAGTTTTGTTACATGTATTATTGCTTCACATGTCCATTTACAAAAACTTGCTTGCATTTGTGATGCATCCATGCCAGCAAAGCTGGGAATTTATGTTTAGCTGCTACTTCAATATGCCTATTAGATATCATTTAGAATGCACAAAAGGTATTAACTGAAAAAAGCTAAACAGCAATAGCTTCAAAGTGAATAAAATATGGAGCACATTGAGTGATATTCTTAAAAACTACAGAAGCAAATCTTACACCACAACTGCATGTGGCAGCACAAGCAGTTAAACACTTAATTCTTTTGTGAGCTGTTGAAGAACATAGCTGTTTCTGAATAAATGGCTACGTTACTGAAAACTTGACAATGCATCTTCAGTCATTCAAAGTTTTTAGACAAGCCAGTAGTTTGCATAAGAATATGACAGATCTTATCCATTGACAAACATATATAAACCATCATCATGCCACCAGTTCTGGTATGATTTGCACTAGGCCCAAAATTAAACTTTTGCTATTAACAGTATGAAAACGTGCTTGAATTTTATGTGCTTTATACATATGTTGCAAGGTTTTATCTTTTTAAGAAAGCCTTCTGTAATGTTGTTTACAATCCAGGTTTATGTCTGAAAATGTATGGTTGCCCGTTTTGATCAGGGCTGTGGAGCCAGAGCCAAAGAATTTTAGAGGGTAGAGCCAGATCCGAAACCTTAAAATTGGATTTCTGTTCAACAGACATAGTTTGTTGGGCAAGCGAGTTGTACACAATTAACTTCACTCCACAGGTGCAACAAGTAAGGAATCAATCATAAATATTTAATCACAAATAAATATAATGAATATAATCACAAATCACAAAAAATAAATATTTGTGATTGATTCCTTGCTTGTTTCACCTCTGGAGACAAGTTAAAATTGAATACAGATATGAGCAAGTTTGAATTATCTCAAAAAGATAAAAGCAGAGCCCAATCGGGTGATTCCTCTAAAGTAGGGGTGGGGAACCTATGGCCCGTGGGAACATTTGGTATGGCCCACACTTGAATTTTCATTACCTAAGTTAGAGTACAACATCACGTCAAAATGAAGCAGCATGATAAGTCGCTACTTAAGCAGTAATTCAAAAGAAGTCACTCTTCCTCATAGTTGATAAAGGTATAATTTTAGGATAAAATCTATTGAATTTGCGGCCTGCCAGCGATAATGCACAATTCGTGCGGCCTGCGGCAGTAATTAGGTTCCTCACCCTGGTCTAAAGCCTATAGAAAACCGGAAGCTTTTAATTGTAAGTTGTACACATAATATAAGGGATTTTAGTTTTGCACTGACCAAATTGTTCTGGAGCCGGAGCTAAAAAATTGATGCCTGCAGCTGGAGCCGAAAATTTGAGTTCTGCCTCCACAGCCAAGGTTTTGATGTAGTCAGATTGTTTATAATCATCCTTATTCTTTAAACACTACAACCGAATTTTACTTTGTTACTGAGTCCTTGGACGTTACAGTGCTTATTCATTTGAGGGTGTGTGCATGCCACAACGCATTTATACTGTACCTAGCCTTGATCAGGGTTTAACTCAGCATCCAATTCTGGAAGTAGTGTTGTACCAAGTGTTACAGGTTAGCAAACAACAGTGTTAAAAAGTATCTGTAACCCTGTGGTTCTGCCTCCAATGCTGTTGTCTGTTTACCAATCTGCATTATGCAGACAGTATGTGCTTGTGCTATGGACTTCGTGTTATTTTTTAAATTAAAAAATTAAGATTAAATTAATTAAATACGTGGCGTACTCTTTCCATAAGGATTGTTTTGACCCATCAGCAATCATTAATATACTTTCTCTATATCTCATTAAAATCATAATTCCACTTTTATTAAGTCAAAACAATTCAAACCAAAAAAACAACATGTTTATTTTTTTACATCCAAAATGTAAAAGAATGTAACTAGGCATATTTGACTTTACTTTTCAGTCTATGTTACCAGTATGTTCTACTTTTTTATGTTTAAAGTCACAAAATGATCATAATGCATACTAAGCAAACTTCAGTTTTCAAGCAATTTTCACCACAGCGTCTCCAACATAAGGCATAAAATAGTCTAGAGATAATCTAGAGAAAAGCCCTAAAATGCCTAAATTGCATGGTTTGCTTAAGTCCAAACTTTAGAATAACATGAAGTTGCTGATGAACACTTTTTAAAATGATACATGCATGCATGCATGCATGCAGCTGGTTTATGCTACATCATGCATTGGTTTGATGAGCTATAAACATCAACGTAAAATCAGTTCAAAAATTCTAAAGTCAAGCAAAGGGTGTCAAATTGTTCATGGCTGGAGGAAACCGATTGTGACACTGCGACGTTATTACAAATTACAATAGGCTTGAAGTTGAAGTAGGCTGGAAAATCTGACAGAGTTTTAAAATCTTACGTATTGGAGTAGTTTACTAGTTATCACTAGAACAGATAGGCCTAGCATACGCATAACTGACAAAACAAAATGTCATACTTTTCGTTCACTTTCACTCACCGTAACGTTTTTTAAGATCTTCACCCACAACCTCCACAACTATTCCTCCTGAAGGGATATTAGCTCTTCGATTTGAAGAACCGCTGATCAAAAGTTGAGCAAAAATTGCAGGAGACGCAAAAACAAGAAAAAGTAGAGCGGAGATAAATATTCCACATGCAATGCCAGCGCAGAAGGGCAAGAACTTTTGTCCAAAACGCTGCGACTTCTTCATCCCGACTCCTCCGAGCCTGCGTACTAGGCAACGAAGCTCGCCAACTGGACTGGCTTCGTCAACGAATGACGAAAGATGACGCATTCAAACATCGATTACTATTTACTCAAGCATGAAGACGTGAAATCAGGCCTAAATCAGCGGAATTAATAATATTTTATTGCGGACTAATGGTCCATATCACAGACACAAGAGCACAAAAGTGGTTACCTATACATCAGCGCACATTACAGGAACGGTTTTTGCCCATGACCAACATTGAGACCACTATGATGTGATCTCAATCCGATTTCTAATTCAAATCGTTTAATTCTTAAGGATGTGGCAAGAAGCGCCATTAAATCCACTCAATCAGAACTCAAATCGTGTGAGTTTAATTTTCATGCCTTTAGAAACATTTTACTTGACCTTACGCGCATTTTTGAAAAATGCGACTTGACTCAGACAAAAAACGTTAACAGTTGGATTTATATTGACTTCTCTCATTGTCTTTGAAGTATAAGCCAGCAATTCATTCTTTGCAAATTTTATAAACTTTTTAGAAACAATCAGCATTTCAGTAGAAATTTTTTGGCGAAATCGTTACATACGTATGACCAGTCACGTGTCCGAGTCATATTTGTCTAGTCATAGTCGAGTCAGGGTTACAAACCTTTCAAGTCAAACTCGAGTTAGAGGCATCCAAAATTTTTTTGAGTCAGAGTCGAGTCGCATAAACTGTCGAATCACTTCGAGTAATTGGTTTGCAAGCTCGCGTCAATGTCGAGTCAAATAAAATTTACCAATATTCTTATGTTTTTGGTAAAAAATGGCACCCAACGAGCTCACAACTGATTGCATTGTATTCAGCTTTAGCCGCCAGTATAAAAAATTCTAAAAACAGAGGTACATCAACAAAAAAATAAACGTGGGGCAGGGACACCGAAAGACCCGAAGGTTATCGTGTTAAGGTGTCCCTGAAAATTGTGTAAACTGCTGTATGGAAGAATTCTTCTCAGACAAAGCAATGACAGCAGAGTTATTGCTATCCGAAGTGAAAAGGACATTGAACATATCAAAAACCCTATGGACAACCCTAGAAATCCCAACTAAATTTCTGTATCTCAAGCAATTTGAAAATTCACCAATCCTTCCTTTTGATATGGTGAGTGGTCTACATGTCATTTCACTTTCTTGGTGTGTTGTTCTTAATATATTCCCCCATTTATTCAATAATCATGGCTTTG
>Ga0210059_1011219_pt1 | contig 13725 bp, 10 predicted proteins | sample Ectturendosymbi2_FD_188042 | JGI IMG/M metagenome (GOLD analysis project Ga0210059, IMG submission 188042) | Ecteinascidia turbinata endosymbiont from Florida, USA - Sample 2 (SPAdes) (version 2) | ecosystem: Host-associated > Tunicates > Ascidians > Unclassified | place: Key West, Florida...
GTCTTGAGTTTGTTTTTTTCTCTGCTGTTACTTCAGCCTTTCAACTTTTCACCCGTAAGCTTTGCTTGCAATTTTCAGGACTGAGGATGCGTAATTTTACGTGAAATTGATTTCCTATTAAAAATTTGTTGATCGATTCCTTGCTTACACCCATCGTGGAAAGTACATACTTGAAGCTATTACTCATCAGTCCGAGGGTCACATAAGCTATTACTCAACAGTCCGAGGCCGGACATTTTACACAATGTGATTGTTTCAGGAAATGTTACATTCTGCCAAATCAACAAATTTTTCTTTGTTATATTGATTTTCCTTATTGGCAAAATGTTTGCGCTGGCCGGATTTGGCCCGCGGGCAATAGTTTGGAGACCCTGCTCTAGAGGAAAAAGTTGTTTGAAAGCATTTTTTATGCGTGCTATATTAGGCATTGCAGCAAAAGGAAAAGCAAATCGTAAAGTAACTAGAACAGACTGTTTCCAAATGCGAAAATTGCTGACGTACCAGACTGGCCATTTCCAACGTTGATCACCACAGCCAAGATGGCCGCAGTCAGTAAAAGTTTCTTCGTCCACATATATCTTCCAGTGCTGCTGTCATCCGAAGTCTGCTTCTTCAGCACTTGAATCGATTTTCAGACAGTACTTAGGTAATGTTTGTCCCACAAATTCTCAGAGACGTTTTGCGGTAGGACACGAAGCAGACTGATAGCAAGGTAGAATCTCTGGTCTTAGAATGTCTTGCTTCACTTACTGTCAAAAGGTTTCCGAGTTACTGAACCGAAAAAGACGCATAATACAATTCAGGTTCACGGGGCTCTCCTCACATGATCGACTTTTAAAGAGAGACAGGAAAAACGTGCTCTCCCTATACGCCTCCTCCGTATTTACCCACCCGTGAATGTGACGTCATGATGTATCTACTTACAGGTAGCCTTGTAGAGAGCAAAGCGTCTGCTTGAGCGCCAGCTTCAATTCTGCCTATTCGGCGCAACAAGATTTTTCAAGATAACTTCAGAGGAGCCAATCGGTTTTCAGTGAAAGTTATCTCTGCTCATGTAACGCTTTTATGAGTTTTCCTAACTTTCAGAGACGAACTCATTATGTTGAAAGTGTATGCGCTTATTTCGAAAATGCTTCCGTAAGCCAGTAAATAGATTGTCTCTTGTGACCCTAATGCTAGTGGATCTGCAGGGTTGATGCTGGCCCAGAATCCATAACTATTTTTTGCAGATACGATGTCGGAATGACCATTTTTATAGTAGATGACTAAATCCTGAATTGATTTAAAGATAACATAAAACAGGTTAGAAAGTCGCATAACATTTTTACGGACAAACGAAAATTGCTTCCAAATACATTTGTTGTGCGGTATTGTGCAGTATATAAAATGAATGTGAAACGGTGATTAACTGCGCGCATACGACATTTGTGTGAAAATGAGTAAACGTTGACGCAGGAACATCAAAATTAATTTGAGCGGACATCAGTGGAGGTAACGTGTCCCATAAAAAGTTTAATCTAACCTGGCGTGGAGGTACGCCAAATATATCATTGAATTCATAGCAGCAATGGTAGAGTTAACCTGGTCGTGTGGTGAAACCAGAGGCGAATTTTCATTTCCGGGGCCCGAGGCTATTTTAAATTGGGGGCCCTTCTGGAAGGCAGAGGTGGGCGCAGTCGCATTTTCAGACTACGACTCCGCTCCTGTTCCAACATTTTTGAATCCGGATCCGAGTCCAAAAAAATTTCAAATTTGAGAATCTGACTCCTGTTCAGACTCCGGCTACCATCGATGCAACCGAAATTTAGCAATGTTTTTACCTGTAAGAAATGCCATATATGAAAATCACACAGACTCCTGCTGCTGAAAATGAAAAATAACTACAGATCCGGGTCCGGTTTTTCCCATTTTTTTGACTCCGGCGCCGGGTCCGAAAAAAAAACGCAGGATCCTGCAGGATTCGACTTCAGCGCTCCGGATACTTTGCCAATCCTGATGTGACACTAAAAAGCTGGGTTTTTGGTTTCGTCTTCTCAATGACAGCTTGTAATGCATCTGCTTTGGCAGTGGTTTCTTTCACTTGCTAGAACCACTCTCATATGTACGCATCGACATTCTGAAGTTAATGCAAGTAAGCCAATGAAGATCCACCGTTATCCCGATTACTTTGAAAAAAAAAATTTACACGTGAAGCTCACTTTGCTAACTAAGCTAATAAACTCAAGTTACAAATTGGCTTTACTAATACACCATGGTATGTGTCTAGTTCAACGTCAGTTGAAACAGTTTTCTATGCATTGAGCTGTAGAAAGAATGGCACAAGATAGCCACAAAACTGCTAAGTCAAAGTACATCCCATCTTAAAAACACGCGCGGTATTACAAACAATTAGCATTTTGCTGCATTGAATATCTGCAGCCTTGGCTACAGTGCAGGCTGGTCTTGTCTTTGCCCGGTATCTTACCCACAAAAAACAAAATGAGAGAGACTTGGGCTGAATGGCAGGGTTACCAACCTGTCTTCACCAAAAAAAGCCAGACATTGTCCCAGAAAAGCCAGATAGCAGCTTTTAAGCATGTAGCCTACACATAAAATATGCATAACCAAACACAAAATAGACATTGAAACTGGTCAGAAACATCGGTATGATGCAGTTCCACTCTTTAGAAGTATTTTCTTTTCCCGTAAATGTGGTTGTAGACTCTTTTCAGAAGAGATTTATAATGAATATGCAGTTCAGACAATGTTTTTCCAGAGTCAAGCCTCTGACTGAAAATATCCAGATTTTGTCTTGCTTTTTTTTATTTCCAAAAAAAGCCAACGGTGTTCCAAAAAACCCAGAATTTCAAAATCTGGGTTCACAAAAAACAAATCGGCAACCCTGCTGAATGAAATTAGCTCACTGGCCTCGTGCAATCTGAAAAATGGATTCAGGCGTTTTGTTCCACTTATTATACGTAACAATAAGCAATTCCCAACGTCATAAAAAGAGAATGCCCATCGTCATTCACTTCAATCATTCACGCTCTTTCTTTTATAGAGACCTTTCGTTAGCCGCTTAGTAAGAAAACGTGCGTTGAACCAAAGCAAAAATACAAATGTAATTACTTACAAAAATGGTGAAAATTTTCATTACTCCCAAACGTTTGGGGACCCAAAAATCGGGGGCCCTAGGCTTAAGCCTTTTTAGCCTAATGGTAAATCCGCGTCTGGGTGAAACTATTGCTGTTATGTTGTGCTGGGGGTCGTGGGTCCCACTCTCGCTTGAGGTGGCTCAGGGACCAGGGCGACGCAGCAATATGGCTGCAACACTAAATTTGGACTCCATTAACACCACTGATAACCTCACGCGCATTTAGCGTCACCTGGTTGGGTTTACAAACAGTGACGGATTTACGCATAGGACAAATAGGCCATGGCCCAGGGCCCCGCGCAATTCCTTCCAATGACGACTCATTATTAAACATAAATTTGCGAAGCAACGCGGAAGCGTAACTTCACAATTTACTTTGAAACGATTCAAAACTTAAACATCTCTAGACTTATTAGTACAGTAACAACGTGATAATACTGTTTGCTACACAATATAAGAATGACAATACTGCTTTTCATCGGAGTTCTGCAGTGTCTGGTGATCTTGCGTTGTTGCGCGTTTTTTGTCAGAGGAAGATTGAACATCACGTACAGGCGTGTTTAGCCTATTGCGAACTCGTAGGAAGTCTTGCGAAGTTGAGCTACAGTGTGGTTTACAAACTTAGGAAGTCAGGGGAAGTTCAGCGACCAACTTCGGGTGATTCCCCAACCTGGGGAAGAATCTAAACTGGGAAAAGTGACGCCTGCATTTGCAGCTTACGCCAAACCGAGGCTTCTTACCACAATACATTTGTGGAGCTAGCCTAATCTTGCTGAATAGTATATTTCACTTTCTCTTTCCTCAGTGTCTCGGTTATGAGGCTCTCGGTGGTTAACTCCTTGGCCTTAACTAACAAGTACTGTTCTAACATTCTCTTTTTATGTGTGACATTCTTTCATCTTTCATGGACCCTCTTGTTTTCTTATCAATATGAAATGCACATAATACCTTTATCTGAACTGTTTTTAATATGTACTCTCATTTGTTTGCCTTAACGAACCATGATCACCTAGTACAGGTTAATATCATTCAAACTTTGTTGCATAACCTGTTAGATTCACATGTCAGTAAGGAATCGGTGTAGCAATCTGGAATTTCCGACCCGGCCTCCAGCCAGTGGCGAGAATCGCTACATAACCAAAAGAAATATGCTGGTACTGGAGTCTGGAAACTTTGTTGAAACTACATGCTGAAACACACCAAGCTGTAGGTCGTTGAAGTTGGACAGATACAAAAATCAATACATGTCAAGTTGGTTCACAAAAGCATTTCCAACTATACACATATATTTGCTGTGGATGTGCTTAACCTCAATTGTAGTAAGATATTTTATTGAGGAAGGCCTAATCTGCAAAATGACATGTGCTCAGAAAAACCATTAACATTTTCAATACCTACAACGATATGTTGTGATCTGTCACAATATGGACATTAGTAGAAAAAAACAATGATTGAGCTTGTTTTTTTCTTGCCATACACTGAAATGTCTTTGAAATGAACAAAAAATTAAGTCATTTCAGTCAGAATGTCTAAAAATTTGGGCTGATGAACACTGTTACAGTGACTTTTTATGCAGCTGTGAGACAAATGAGCAAAATGTCTTAGCAAAAAAGTAGGATTGCGCTAAGGCAGGGGTTCTCAACCTTTTTTCTCCCGTTTACCCCTTGACAGCTTCCTAACATAAAATTTACCCCTTGTTTTTGTTTACTCACTAGCGCTGTAGAAAACTGTACAACAGCATCAATAAATTTACCCTCAGTCTAGGTAAAATTTACCATAAATTTACCCGCAGTTGAGAACCCCTGATCCACGGGATTTATACTAGCTTCAGTACACTTTTGAAAATATTATTTTATAGTTTACTGACAATTTCCACATAAAGATGAATTTCTTATTTCGCTAAAACCATCAAGAGCCACTAGTTTAGTCTTGTACCAAGATGTTTGTGCTTTCACGAGCAGGTCTACGTTTCAAATGTTATCTGACAAATAATTCCGGCAGATACATTTAAAATTGCAGTGCGAATGAAAGCAAGAAAATGGTACTATTAAACACAAACATGCTAATTGCTAATTTATCAAAGATAAATTCACATTATCATATCATGTGCTTCTTGTTCAAGCCTGCTTGGATAATTTGTGCTTGTTTTAGTTACAAAGCTTACAAATTTTTGAAACCATTTTTCTGCTGCATAAGGTCATACTTAAAGTGATGATACTTAGTCTAATGTTTGATTGCCTCTGAAACTTAAATTGAAAACATACTGCATTACTCAAAAGAGATTTGCAGTCTAGAATAGACCTCATCCAAACCAGAATTGTGAAATACACGTGGTTTTGTATGATCAAAAAAACATTAACTGAATCAGTCTATCCCAAAAATTTGGTTCTATCTTTTTATGTATGTTGTGTTGGCAACACCAGCTAACCAACTAATTTTGTAGAAGTAAAGTTTATATTTTTCATTGACTGATGACTAAACTGACGTGGGTTTACATTGGAATATTTGAAATGGTTATCAACATATAATTTTAGGGCTTACCAGTTTGTTTAAAAGAGCAGGCCAATGCTATGCACTTAATGTGCTAGCAACAAACTGAGTGATCAAGCTCCGGTCAACTCTAAAGAATTCCTGATTTCAACTTCTAGTTCTATTATCAAAATACCCAACTTTTCATCACTGAACAATTCTTCACATGCCATGCTAGCTGAATACATCCAATAAGAAACTGCTATCTATTTGTATAACTAGCTTTGCGCCAAATGTAATATCCTGCAAGGTAAGCATTAGCACTTTGAATGATCAATATTGAAGTCTTAAAAATATTTTGAGGAAAGAGGTACTGCAGGATACAGTATATACTTCCCACAAACTTGAATATGATAATAATAATACAGTGTATTATTATTTGTCAAAGGCTTTAAATGTGATCACTTGAAATAACCAGCAAATCTACACTTCACCAAGCAAAACCAGGCAAGATTTAGCCTACATGTATTGAAAATTTTATAGCTATGCCCACTCAGGGCCGGCGCTAGGTGGATTGGGCCACCCGACCCCCCGAGCCTGGACGTTAGGGCAGTGTCCCTCTAAGCCGAAAAAACGGCATTTCGGCACTTTTTTTGGACGCCAGCCGACAAATAATTTGAAAATCGGCACTTGAATTTTTGGACACAATTTCCTTCACTGGAGAAAAGTTCACGAAACACAATTTCAATATTTTTTCGAAGATGTACGGGACATATTTTCACGATTTTCACGACGATCTCAGGTCACAGCATACAAAGTTCAGGCGCATTTTGGAAATTCTACGCTTGCAAAGTTTATAAAGAAGTTCTGGGCGCAGTTTCCCGATTTTTGCGTCTCAAAATAAAGCTGTTTGCCGTGAAGTTCAGATGCATTTTTTGAGTTGACCGCCTCCAAAGTTTACAAAAATGTTTTGGGCGCATTTTCACGATTTTTGCGTGCAAAAACGAAGCTGTTTGCCGTGAAGTCCAGACAAATTTTTGAGGTTTTTACCTTGCAAGTTAAAAAAATGTTCTGGGCGCATTTTCAAGATATTTGCGTCCAAAAATGAAGGAATTTCCCGTGAAGTTCAGACGCATTTTGGAAGTTCTCTGCCTGCAAGTTTTACAGAAAACGTTCTGGGCGAAATTTCACGATTTGTGCGTCCAAAAACGAAGCGGTTTGCTATAAAGTTGAGACGCATTTTGGAAGTCCTCTGACTTGTAAGGTTTATGAAAAAAGTTCTGGACGCATTTTCTCGATTTTTTCATCCAAAAGCGAAGCAGTTTGCCGTTGAGTTCAGATGCATTTAGGAAGTTCTCCATGCAAGCTTTACAAAAAAAGTTCTGGATGCATTTTTCCAATTTTGGGGTCCAAAAATGAAGCTGTTTGCTGTTGAGTTCAGACGCATTTTGGAAGTTCTCCGCCTGCAAGGTTTACAGAAAAAAGTTCTGGGCGCAATTTCATGATGTATGTGTCCAAAAACGAAGTTGTTTGTTGTGAAGTTCAGACGCATTTTGGAAGTTTTCGTCTTGCAAGGTTTACACAAAAGTTTTGGGCGCATTTTCTCGATTTATGCGTCCAAAAACGAGCTGTTTGCTGTGGAGTTCAGACGCAGTTTTGACGTTTTCGCCTTGCATGCTTTATATAAAATTTTCTGGACGCATTTTCACGATTTGTGCGTCCAAAAACGAAGCTAATTGCTGTGAAGTTCAGACGCATTTTGGAAGTTCTCTGCCTGCGAGTTTTGCAGAAAACGTTCTAGGCGCAATTCCACGATTTGTGCGTCCAAAAACAAAGCTGTTTGAGGTGAAGTTCAGACGCATTCTGGAAGTTCTCCGCTTGAAAGTTTTATAGAAAGAGTTCTGGGCACAATTTCTCGATTTATGCGTTCAAAAACGAAGCGGTTTGCTGTGACGTTCGGGTGCATTTTGCAAGTTTTCGCCATGCGAGGTTTATGAACAAAGTTCTGGGTGCATTTTCTCGATTTTTGCGTCCAGAAACGAAGCTGTTTGCCGTGAAGTTCCGACACATTTTAGAAGTTCTCTGCCTGCAAGGTTAACAGAAAAAGTTATGGGCGAAATTCCACGATTTATGTGTTCAAAAATGAAGCGGCTTGCTGTGAAATTCAGACGCATTTTGGAAGTTTTCGCCTTGCACACTTTGTAAAAAAAAGTTGTGGATGCATTTTTACGATGTATGCGTCCAAAAACGAAGTTGTTTGCCGTGAAGTTCAGGCGCATTTTGGAAGTTCTCGCTTTGCGAGGTTTATGAAAACGTTCAGGGCGCATTATCACGATTTGTGCGTCCAAAAATGAAACTGTTTGCCGTGAAGTTCAGACGCATTTCGGAAGTTCTCCGCCTCCAAGGTTTACAGAGAAACTTCTGGACAGATTTTCACGATTGATGTATCAAAAACGAAGCTGTTTGCTGTGAAGTTCACACACATTTTGGAAGTTATCTGCCTGCAAGTTTTACAGAAAGAGTTGTGGGCGCAATTTCACAATTAATGCGTCCAAAAACGAAGCTGTTTGCTGTGTAGTTCAGGCGCATTTTGGAAGGTTTCTGCTTATAAGATTGATAAAAAAGTTGTGAGCGCATTTTCACGATTTATGTGTCGCGCAAACAAACATTCTTGACTTCAACATTTTTAAAAAATGCTTTGGCCACGTTTTATAATTTTACATGCCCATAAATCTTTGCTGGGTTATTCGGGCACATTGTGAAGTTCTTGACTTCCACAATTTATAAGAATGTTTTGAAGCTGAAGACATATGGAATACGAGTGCAACCACAAATTGTGACGTGCGAGTGCGACTTTATGCGAAGCAATTTCAAGAAAGTCTTGGACTGGTACCTGAGACATGTTTTGTAATATCTGAACTTTGAAAGAATGAACAGATTTTGTGAAATTTCACCTGAGGTAAGATGCCTGACAAGATTAAGCTACGTTGTTCATGAGGCCTTTAACCTAACTTCTTGTGTTTTGAGTAGAATGCACCTTTGAAAGACAGTGAAACTTGTTTTTTGTCCGGCTTATCACGATTGTTATCAAGTTCTATGTCAGGCTCATGTTGCATCACGCGGCTGATAAATGGCTGAGGCCACAAAGTTTGACGATAAAATTTCACGATCATTTGTGATGTTTCAAGTATGACAGTAAACAAGCCTGCAAGAGGCGGGAAGAAGCAATGATCATTGATAATTATAATTAATATGTAAGCTTGGCGAGATATAGGTACGACGCACTTATTTCAAACAAACATTTAACTTGCACATACAGTAAATTCCTAATGATGTCAGTGCTAGTTTGCTAAATTAGGCTAAAAAAGCTATGTGTCCATCAAGTTAGTGTAAATAGTCAAAAAGCTGGGTGAAAAGGCTTCCATCAAGCGATTTTGACATATCATCTAAAACCAATGTGTGCAGTTAAGACAAATATGCCTAAAATTTTTAGTGGAAAATAGGCCCAAAACGGTTGTGCAGAGTGCTTTTCTGTATCTGGATATTGTTTTCCGACTGTGGTGGTGCTGTTGCTTTCTCAAATGAACCTTTCAGGCAGTGGACTAGACATAATAACTTAACTCATCCAACGTGGATGATTTGAAAGTGCTTTGATGTAGGCGACGGTTGTTGGAGAGAATGTAAACAAGATGAGATTCACCAATCGTTGGTGCCTCTGCACCAAAACAATAACAAACTGTAGCTTGACTGACAATCGACACCTGAAGTTAACCTTATCATAGTTAAAAAAGACGTTTTGGACACATTGTGATTTTTGTTTATCACAAAATGGCAAATTTTATTTGAATAAGAGCTGATGATACCTACTTTGTAGGCGAAATATATACTCTGTAAGATCTTAGTGTCTGATTCTGTGCTGAGAAAGGATTTCTTTCAATAAAAAATGGCAAACCCTGTTAACTGCTGTCGTTACTTCCAGATGTTATACGAAAGGGCCTTATTTCTTGATTGTTCTGTTTTTTTTAAATGTTTAGAACATATTTCGCCGATCTTTGCGCATGTTTGGATGCTGCAGGCCTGATGTTTGGGCGCATTATAAGTTTTCATTCTGACTGAAACGTTTTTGCGAGGTATTTGGGCACTCATCAATGATCTCTGCCTATAACGAAAGGCTAACGAAATTCTGCTCGGGCGCATTTTTATTCATTCATGACTGCAATAGTCTGCAGTATGCTATTTGCACACTTTTCGCTTTCGGTGACCTCTGCCTTTTGTACATTTAGACTCATAAAAGGCAGGCTACATGAGAGTACATGCAGGCTACGTGATTTGTCAAAATGATATATTCAGTAACAGCTCTGTGGTGGGGCACATTCTGATTTTCACTGCTTCGATGTTGTAAAGTTGTTACAACACCCTTTGAACAGTTACACACCAGAGTTTATGATAGACCCACAAAAATATCTGAGTTTTTGTGGGTCTATCATAACATGCAGGGATCCAAAATTGATTTCTTTGCAGTTCTAACAATTTTATGTAGTATTGAATGATCTAGGACGGTCAACGGTGGGAAGTTAGCGGCTCGCGGGCCACATGTGGCTCGCCACAGTGCTTTCAGTGGCCTGTGGAAGCAATTAGGGAGAAAATATTAAGCAGAAAATTCCTCCCACTTAAAATAAGTCTCAGTGCTGAGGCTAACATGAACTGAGACTTGCTTCTATTTCCATTTGCAGGTACGGCCCTCTGCTGAACGCCGCCTTCTCAAAGTGGCCCCCGAGTTAAAGTAATTCCTCGCACCCAGGCGCGTAGCCAGAAATTTTGATAGGGGGGGTAAACAAGAACCAAGTCTCAACATTTAAATATATAATGCCCCTTGTTTTTAAAGCATCAACCATAAAATGTGCTTTTTTCTGGCACTTCTTTTTCTGAATAAGTGTGTTCCAACTTAATCCGGCAAACAGAAAGCCTGCTTTCATTGAATTAACAAGTTTTCAAAGTTTGTTTTTGGTAAATTTCCAAGTTTGTGCTTGGAATGAAAGCCACCATTTTCTCGTAAAACTTTCCTGCGGAAGCGTTTGTTAAAATCTTGATGCTATAAGTGCTAGATCGGCAGAATGCTTTTTTCAGCCAATATTGCTGTTGAACTAGGAGTCGTGGCCGTCATTTTGATTGCGCTTTTTGTATTTACACACTTCTGATGTACACCAATACACGTTCAATCGAAGCCAAATAGCGACTTTGCTCTGGGACGCCGACTCCCGAAGTAGGTCTACAAAACTTGTGCGCCTGTAGACTAAGACGTGGATCATGCCTTCGCTCTGAGCGACTGTTTGACGTATGCAACTGATAATGCAAACGCTGGAGTCCCTCAACACGTTTGAAAAATGTTTGGGTTTTATGTCATCAAAGGCTGTGAAATGCGACTGCGGTAAGCATTTTTGTACGCTTCTTCCACTAAGCCTGCTTCACATAAATGATTTGGTATTTATCTATCTAACTTTTCAGAGTTAACAATAAAATTCACAATTATTACAAAGACAGTTGTTTCAATTGAGGAACGTTATACATGCCCTCTATAAACAAATCCGCATATCCACTCTGTTTACGCAGTGTGGAAACGGTTGTGTATTTGCAAAACGAAGCCGCAATCGACTGTTACCATGGCTCTGTAATAAGTTAAGAAATGGCCTTACATGTTGCTGCAGCTTAACACAATGGTTGGTAAGTTGATCTATCGCAGTGGTTCCCAAAGTATGGATCAAAACCCAAAGAAGGGTGGAGAAGGGTAAAAAAATTGGTTGCGCGCAGAGGCGATCAAAACCTCAGTTGTAGATTTTCAACGTTGTCACTTCTTGTTGGTTTGTAGCGTAGTACTTAACAAAAGAGTAGATTGCTGACATTAAAAGCGAACCTAGCAAATTTCTGCCAAAATTCATCACACAGTCACTATTTTTTCATAACGTTCTTTGAGGCATGGGTCACGAGGTGTTCACCAAGCTCAGATTTGGGTCATGCTCAAAAAAGCTTGGGAACTAAGCGGTTGAAATCTTTCTTTAAACCCATTAGTGTTTGAATTACAAAATCTAATCGACTGGGAAAAATTCAACTTGCTTTCATTTTGGTTACATGCGCTTTATCGAGAAAACAAATTGCAAGTTATCTGTAATGGCAATTGGCAGTGTCAATGGCCTCAACACTTAAAAAATAAAAAGCATCTTCCTACTTTCGTTAGATTTTGCAGCTGACTCTCCGCGTTGCAGCTGAATGCTGCTTTCAGATTTACTGTACGAAAAGGTGGCAATTAACATCAGGTGAATGTTAAAACATTTTCAGACTATGTAGGCCTACAGCGCTACAGGTCGGATTCTGATTACTTTAGTAAAACCTTTTTTCCTCTCCGGCAAGGCAAAGGGGGATCATTGATGAAACCGTTAAGGTTCCACATATTTGCGATTGAAATGTCACAGTAGGTCTACATGCCATCACAACTAAATATCTAGAATAAAAGCTATTGTTGCTAATCAGTGCCTATGGCCTAATTGTGTTGCAAAAAGACTTTGAAACCTTCGTAGCCAAGGCTTGAGCTTCAAGGCATGCAAATTGTATATCACCGCCACCGCCATTCACACATTTAGTTGCAAAACTGCACAAAAACAAATATCTACGATATTCATTTAAAGCTACCGATGATGCTACAGTCAAGGGCAAAATACAGTGTTTGTAGCATGCCAGAGTTATAAGAGGGGGTTTTTGCGATGGTCTTGAAATGAAGTTTACGCAGGGTCTAGTGGGGCGGGAATGCGTGGGAACGGAGCTCCCACACCTGTTTCAAGTTTTGCTTTAAAATGAATTTGAAGCTGTTTTGAAATGGCTAGTTTTTGGGTGCGTTCCCACACCTTTTTTGTTAGCACTACATCCCTGAGTTTACGTCACCATTAGGTGGGAAACATAGCAAGCTGGTGCGCCAGAGACAGCTGCGAAAAGCGTTGCTCCCTTGCTTTACTTTCGGTTAGTGATTACAAGCGCGTTTATACAAGCTTACATTTCATTATCACCAACTTCCACACGGAACATTAACCTCAGGTAAAGGTCAGCCATGGCATGAATTCTCCAGCATTTACACTATGCACAATGTTTGATTAATCATGGGCAACTGGTAAACCATACTGTTTTGACCAGGTTCGACTAAATGTTGAAGTAGAATATTTTTTTTAAACAGTTTCGTTGAGTTGCACTGACGCATTTCCTTGACTTTCACATCAAAAGCTTGATTAACCTGAAAATTGTTAGTGCTACTTTCGGAATTGGAGGGGACAATTGCCCCCATTGGCGCCCCCTGGCTACGCGCCTGCCCGCACCCCTGATCTAGGTTATGCATACAGCAAAACAACTATTTTAGAAGTCTTTAGCGAAGGTCTGTTTGAATATCGATTTAATTAACTTTGATCAACGCTACTAAATAAAAAGTTAAAGTATATCTAATGTCATTAAGATTGTACAGGAACAGCAACGTGGCTGAATTGCAGTGTAGCGTTTTGGTCAAAAGAAAAACAATTCCTGCACATGGTGGATTGCGTTTTGCGCAGTGTTCAAAAACACGTTGAACTTCACAACATTTATCAAGAGAAATCGCACGTAGAGGCTAGTTGTTTTCATAGAATCTTATAACAATTTTGATATAACCTAGAATTAAATTATTTCTAAAAGAAGCTTTTTTTCTAACTTTTTAGATTCTACGCCGCGCATGCGCACTAAAAATCTAAGCCACTTGAAGATTTTTACGTGAAGCAACGAAACAACGAAGGTTTGTTGGTGGTTGGGCCACTGTCTAAATCTGACAAACATTTCAATTAATTTTTGGAAGTTTTTACAACTTTGCATGCAGATGTAAAAAAATATTTAAGTACACATGTGGGTGTCTGGGCGTTAGCCGTTAATTACGTTGTAGTTGCTTTTATTCTCGTGGCATAGCTAGTGGGCTAGGAATGTTTGCTGCTTAGGCCATAGGTTCTCAACGTTCTCCGCACGGAGCCCCAGGGCTCCGCGAGAGAAACCTCGGGGCTCCGCGAGCTATTTTGCAATTTACTCAGGAACATCAATCGGTAAGTAACAATGTGTTTTTT
>Ga0210059_1011220_pt1 | contig 13724 bp, 6 predicted proteins | sample Ectturendosymbi2_FD_188042 | JGI IMG/M metagenome (GOLD analysis project Ga0210059, IMG submission 188042) | Ecteinascidia turbinata endosymbiont from Florida, USA - Sample 2 (SPAdes) (version 2) | ecosystem: Host-associated > Tunicates > Ascidians > Unclassified | place: Key West, Florida...
CATTACGTTTCTCACTTCCTGTTTTTTTCTGAGACATTTTGGTCACTGATACATTTCAGTCATTTGTCTCACAGTTGTATCAAAACTCGTCATAACTGTGTTCATTAGCCTATATTTTCAGACATTTTGACTGAAATGACTTAATTTTTTCGGTCATTTCAAAAACATTTTGGTCGATGACTGAAAAAAAACAGCTCACCACCATTTTGTACATGTTGTTTTTGTGTCAATTCTAGTTTGCTAAACTTTTGATCAAATGATATTTGGTTTGAATGACTTTTCCTGGTACAGGGTGGTACATGGTGTCACTACCAGACCCCCAAGTGGTATGTGGTCAAAAAAAGGTAGGGAACCACTGTTTTGCAGGCTAATTTTATGGCCCACTCACACTTGCTTGGGCCATTGTTTTACTCTTAATATGTTCGCTGCCGGTTTGAATTCAAGCGGTTTGTGCGAAAACAGCCAGATCGCACATGGCTTTACGCAGGCATAACTCTGGCACCGAAAGTGCTAGGGAGCAGTTCAAGTGCTTTAAAGACTCAGGAAATCTTGTAGTTTGCAATGAAAAAAAAATTTTTGGTTTTGGGTTTCTGATTTTTTCTGATTGACGTTATAAGTGGAGTACTTTTGGGCCAATTTGGCCCACTTCATCTGGCCATAGGCCCAAACTGCTAGATGGTGGTATTTCGCTCAGAATGTTTTTTTGGAAACTAGGCTAAAATCCGAGTCTTTTGATACTTTGGATGACTTGCTGGGGTTTCAGGTTCAAAAGTTATGATCTGGAATAAACAAATAATTGATAATCCCATAATTAGATAACTAATTTGTTTGTTTATTTTAGATCATAACTTTTGAACCGAGCCTAGTTTGCAATGAAAAGTTTAGCGAAACACTTTGGCCTAGCAGTTGGGCCCTAGGCCAAGCAACATGGGCCAAAATGACCCTAAAACTACTTTTGACGTCACTCACAAAAAATCCGCAACCCTCAACCAAAAATTTTTTTTCGAGTGCAATCTACTAGACTGGCCGATCCGTTTTGAGCCCTTGAACAGCTCTCTAGCGCAATCGGCGGAGGAGCTAGGGCGTTGGTAAGGCAACGGAAAAGTGCTGTTTTTCTAGGCCAAAATCGAAGTAGTTGCACACCCCTGCTCTAGACTACTACCAAAAGAAATTAGGGTGTGTAAACAGCTAAGGATTCTTGTGGTATTCCCACAATTGGTATGGTAAAGCGTGTAAAATAACTTTATGAATTTTATGAAATTGCTGAAGAAATGTTAAATTATTTCTCTAGCACTGTTCATCCTAACTTTTATATTAATCAGGCACATCACTATCATTTTAACATTAGGGCTAATTTAACACTCAGCCAAATTAATATGTCGATAAATTTTTTGCAGGATCAGCTTTCACCAAAATCAAACATGCTTTACATAGTGCTGTACCCAATGCTCTCATTGGAAGAGATGCGGAAATGAAGGAAGTTACAGCATTTATTGAGAACTGTGTAAAATGCAAGAAACCTAGCAGTTTGTACATATCTGGTGCTCCTGGAACAGGAAAAACTGCATGTTTAAAGAATATCTTATGTCAGTCAAAGGTAAAATCACTTTATACTTCGCACTGTACAACTTGCTGCTTATGAGTGACGTAATTATTGGAACCCTAATGTTTTTTAAGATTTTTATTTTTTAGGTAAAGATATTTCTTATCAGTGTTGTGAATGTGATACTTCATGCTACCTTGATAAAACGTAACTGCCAAAGCAGGTACTCAAAACAAAAATGAAGTTTTTGTCACACGAAGATTACTTTTGTGGGAAAAGTCACACTAAGTTTACAGTGCCTTCAAATTATATACATATTATATGTATATGTATGATTGTTTCATCTTAACATAACTTTTTCTGATATAATGTTTCTAAATGTCTTGTTCATACAAGGAAAAAGAGATTTAACCAGAACAACAGTAGAAAAAGCATACACTGTGCAACATTAAATAATAACTGTGTTCAGAGTGGTGCTGAGTGCAGACAGTATACATTTCCATTCACTGATGCGTCACCACTTGGTAACTGGTGAAAATTTGCATAACATCCTCATTGAATTAGCCTTAAATTTGCACACTTTGAAACTACTTGTTCATCAGTGTAGGTAGGGAATGCAATGTCGGTTTTTTTTTAACAGTATACATAAACAAGCCTTGCCTGCTTTCGTAAGTTAAAAAGTTTTTGTGTGTGCTGTTTTAGAGAACTCAGGAAAAGTTGAATACTGATTTCCAAAGCTTATAGATCATGATTGCTAATTAGTGCCTTCAAACAACGCAACAATGCCTGATAGAGTTGGTTATAAAGAAACAAGATACAAGACTTCACAAAAATTCATACACTCAAAACTAGTAACAAATCAGTCAACAATCACCAAACGACTAGGCAACCCTACGGTAGCTTTTTGGTCATAATGGTGGCAATGCATGTGATGTCATGAAACACAAGTCTGATGTGTTCCATCCTGACCTCATCTGTCAGTAATTTAAAGATGCAATGTGACATATTGAAAACATACTAGATTGGTTAGTAATAGATGTGCAGAAAAGTCAGCATACACATTTTGAACAGCTTTTGCCAATTATTGTTCTTGGTTAAGTGAAAAACAGCAATGCAGTTTGTGAAGCTACAACAAATTCCTTTCAAACAGCAAACAGGTGGGTTGTCTTAACCCCAGCAACCAGCAGATTTCACCAAATTTGTATTTCAGATTTACTTTACAACCTTTGATGAAATAAAACAATATCAGCAGAAAAAGCTCAGCTTGCTCAATGAAAGTCAGACATATGAATAAAAAGTTCCCTAAAGTCTGAAATCTCATTAATTTTCATACTTGTTTCGCTTTAATGTGTGAAATTCAAAGGTGAAATAATGTAGTTGTAAATGCATATTTATATTTTTTCTGTTAGTTAAAGACTTGTTTTTTTCTGAAGCGAATGTATTTTTTTACAATTTTCCAGTTATTTTTTATTTATTCCTGCTCTATCCATTCAAACTGCTTCAAAAATTTTTATTATAATAAAAAATGTGAAAACATTCATTTTAATAAAAATGCAAAATAACCAATATTCATTTTGCATTCATAATCTTGGAAATCCCAAACGTTTTTTAATGTTTAAGAATCTAATGAATATATTCAAAGAATGAACAAATTATAAATTCACAATTGTTAATCAATTTTATTTTCACTGGTTTGATCCCATATCTTCACAAGTGTCTCTTTGGGTTTTCAAACAGAAAAGAAGCTAATGATTTTTCAAAAATATCTTGGTTACCAGTATTAAAAACTTCCTCCCCTATTTAAAAGCATATAATACCACAAAGACTTGTGTTTTTCAGTTGAGCACTGAGCAGTAATTTAAAAGGAGGCTGTTAAGAACGAAAAAAATGTTTTTTATTCCATTGATAAAATAAATCAATCTTGTGAACAGATCCTATTTGGTTGAAAACACTACCAGCCTTCCAAATGCTAGTGAGTGAAGTTAATTTCACTGATTTTGCATCCAGTTTTTTTACTGTTGTGTTGTAGCATGGTTGAACTTTATGTGTTTCTAGTTTTGCACTGTATTTCAGTTGTGTTCATGATATCCTTTGTAGACACAGATTGATTAGAGCGTTTTAATTTAATTTGTTTTTTTCTGTAGATTCAAAGATCTTTGCAAAAAGTGGTGATGATCAACTGCATGTCCATTGTTTCTGCTACTTCTATTTATCAGCGGGTTGCCTTAGAAATGGGAGCAACTCCTCAGGAATCCAAATCAGCGAGATCGTCATTAAAATATGTGGAAAAACAAGTCACAACAGCCGGCCCTATGTTGTGAGTTTACAAAATTTTTATAAACGAGATTATTTTTATTCCTGTGGAATCTATTGTGCAGACTTTATTACTGCTGGATTTTAGATGTTTGCGTACTCTATTCAGCCAAGATTTTCCTTGTGGCTAACTGGTACTGTTACATGTGGATAATAAGGTCTTTTACTGGGATTTTTTGTTGGAATAGGCTTCTTGTTTTGGATGAAATAGACCAGTTGGACAGTAAATATCAAGAAGTTTTGTATTCTATGTTTGGTTGGACTGCGTTACCTGATTCTCGGATCATATTGATTGGAATAGCCAATTCGCTTGACTTGACGGACAGGATTTTGCCAAGGTGAATTATTACTGCGTAAAATTGACTGCGGTGAAGCTACATCGATCAGAGTTTTAATGCATAATTGCGAAGTTGTCAACTTTTGTTATGGATTGGTTGTTACACATGTGCTGTCCCAGAGATTTGCCAATATTTCAAAATTTGCTAATAAAATTGTGATGAACAAATGTCTTTGTGCAGACTGTCTTTTTCATCTCAGCTTCTAAAACTGAAAAGTTTCCTTTTGTTACGCAAGTAAACTTTACAGAAGGTTATGTGAAAATATGAGGCCCAGTCAACAGTAATGTTACAAAAGTCAGTATTGCTTTATGTCAATGGTATCATTTTTCAAGAGACCAACTGTAACTTTAGGCGATTTTTGCGTCTGGTACTTACGCAGTTTGGTACTGCGTTGAGTAAATTGTGAAGAACGCTGGACATGCCGTGATGGATCATATGTAAAGCTTACAGTTATAAAAATTGCACTGATGCGAACGAGATTAATTTATTTTGTTTTATCGCTGCTGTATGAGTCAGATATGCCTTCATTGCGGTTAATTTTTTTCATTTGATTTGGAAGTCATGCATGCGTTTATATCTTTAACAAGGTTGCAAGCCTGTTCTAACAGCAAGCCAAAGTTACTTAATTTCCGTCCTTACAACAAAGATCAGCTGGTGGGAATATTGAAAGACAGGATCAGAAATGTGAGTTCCACTGTTTTACAGTGTAATGACAAACTTAATGTTGTTAATTTCGTGGGAAGTAGTCACCAATGCTGTAAAATTCCGCCAACCCAAACTAAATGGTCGATGCAACAGCCTCAAGGGAATGCGGAACGATCCATAAAACAACAATTTTGAAAACAGTCAAAAATAAACTGTTGTCGCAACCGTACTTGGATGTTTCATATAGGTGCTTACTGCCTATAGGCTTCTTGTGGTTAAAGCTTACAAGTCAACAATTCTTCAGAGTTGACATATGCATTTGAACTGATTGGTAAGAGGTTTGATTAGGTGCTCCATAAAGGTGTTTTTTGCTGAGATATTTCGGTCATTTGTCCCATGATTGTATCAAAACTCACCATAACAGTATTCACTAGTCAACATTTTTGGACATCACGCCCGAATTGACTTAATTTTTTACAGTCATTTAAAAAAAAATTGGTCTGTGAACGAAAACAAACTAACTACAACAAACTGGTCCGGGATGAAGCTACCTGAATGCGCATAAGAACTAACGACGATCGTTGTGTGACACGCCTAAAACGTTGCAAAAAAAGATTAGAAAAATGTGCTGAGTTAGTAAATCCTCAGACCGATCTCATTAAGGCAAGAGGAGTAGGTACGTCCGAGTTGCACATCTTTGCAGGGAGCTTGTGTTGCACTCACGAGGTCTATGTACACTAGGGTGGTCCAAAAATATACGGAAAATTTTTTTCTTTTGAATTTGCTTTCCTTGTTGGCTTTTTTAAGCAGTTTTAAAGGTTGCTACCATATTTTGAAGTTTACAGCTTTTTACTAGCTTCTCCAAAATCACTGTGGCTTGGTATAATACTGTAGCCCTACCACTACAAATCAATGGTAATAAGCACATTTTTAATAATATGGTTATACAGTACTTGAAAAAGAATCCACAACATGCGAATGAAATACCGGTAACATGAAAAAACTATGTACAGGTACACTAATTGTCAAACGTACTCAATGCATGGTAGCTGCATATCAGTGCCAATTTTTTTAAAAAGTACAGCACATATTAAGTTTCAGTTGTTGTTAGCACAGTTGTGGTAGAGCTTCAAGAAAGCACTGTTTTCTTCTTGGAAGTTGGAAACTTTTTCCTATATTCTGACAGAAACTGCAACAAACATTGCTTCATATCCTCATCTTTGGTGGGAAGGTTGTACTCTTGAATGAGTGTAATCCATTTATCAGCAGCATCATTTGTAGCCCTTACATTTTGGACAATTCCCAAAAAAACTATTAAAGCTCTCTATTTTTGTCCACTGCTCTGGATCTTTGCAGGAAGCAGTCGTGTTAACTTTGAGAATTTCAAATTAAACGTTATGTGTCATTAACCCAAATCAACATCAAAATAATTTTGGATGATTTAGTTCCAGTTTGCTCGAAATATCTCAAAGAGGTGTATTGGCCCAGACGAAGATCCAAAACAATTTGCAAAAGTACCTCTCATACACGAGTATCATGTCTGCATGCAAAGTGAAGGAAATCTCAATGAAGCTTCTGCTAAAATAAAGTCTGAGCTCCTTTTTATGAGCCAGTATTGTTGCTGGTTGTATCGAAACACATACACTTCACAATGTCCGTTACTCTCCATTCTTGAATGACATTATAACTGTTGCAGCTATGCTTTCTCCAGTGCTACTTGGAAGCTTAGGCACTTCAAGCAATTGGTCTACACCAAGTCCTGATACAATAATAGGAAGTCTATCAACCACATCATTGCCAAAAATATCAGACATCATTTTGCTATCCCAATGCATTATTAGTGAACCATCAGCTTAAAAAGCATCTTTTCAATCCGTAGCAAATTTCTTTCTAAACTCCATTCTCTTACAATTCGTCTGCTCAGCACTACTGCAATGTGACCTACAGATTTAACACTTTCAGCAAGCATAGTTGCATCTCTGTCACTGGCCTTTGTGTGGTCAAATGCTGCTGCCAAACCAACAGTCATCATATGTGCAGGCTTTTCACAAGAACAGAACAGTTCTTTTGTAGGTTCATGGTGGAAGGTATTCATCATTGTGATGAGAAGAAAAAGATGGTGCACTTGAACTATCAAAGTACTCAGAGATTACAATAACGATCTTGTTTCTTTTCTAACTTTGGATGTGTAAGTCTGATTTAATGGATAATTTGGTTTTATTTTTCCTTGCAGTACTAACTACTGCTCAATGGCCCCATTTTTCCAAGCCTTTCTTTTCTATGAGCTGTCAGAAAGTGACAATCTTCCTCAATCTTTAATAAGAGGCATGGCAGTTTTATGAGCTAATGTCAGAGAGATTATCCAACATCTTACTACAACTAGTTTCTTTTTCAACAGGTTTGTCACTTCTCTTTGCTTTGTTTTCTTTATTCTTTTTTAGCCCTGCTCATTTCAAAAACAAGTTTTTATGCTTTTCAGGTAATGTTGCACGTCCGTGTAACATTTTCAGTTTGGCTCATGATTCAAATTTCTCTAGTCCAGCGGTGCCCAACCAATCGATCGCGATCAACCGGTCGATCTTTAAATGCCTGGCAGTCGATCGCGGGTGATTTTATGCATGTATAAGGGTTTGCCGAACTACAATAAGTACACAAAGGATTTTCCTGTCCAAAGTGAATTAAGAAAAAAAAAGTTAAGAGGAATTGAAATCACAACTAGCTACACAACAGTCTATTTTTACCAAGCCAAATACGAGAGGTAAGGCAGCTAAGATAGCATCATATCGAGTTTGCCACATTCTCGGTTTGTTTTGTTTCAAAGCTTTGCCAGATTAGTAGATCTCCAGAGACTGAAAAATGTAAAGGTAGATCCTATGTCAGTGAAGGTTGGACACCCCTGCTCTAGTCAATGTGCTAATACTCCAGTTAAGTGCAATTGACTCATTTCTCAATGTAGCAAGCTAGACTGCATCCAGGAGGCTATTACTACATGGTCTCCATATTTCAAGATGACAGCCTCCGTGATACAACCAAGGCATAAGTTGTTATAAGTTGAATTTATAAAAACTTCAAATGCCTGGTAGCAACCTCTAAAAATTAATACTTTTTATTGAAACTTTGCATGTAAGCATATATCTGGGGGTGTCAATAATTCATACAGGGAGCAGGTATTTTCAAAAAAAATTTTTTTTGGACCACCCTAATGTACACCAGTAGTCCTTAGCCTTTCCAGCTCCGCTGACCCCTCGTCTGCGGTTATGTCGGGGGCCAAAACGATGGTCGTTCGTGTTTGTACATATGGAAGCTAAAGAAAACACTCTGGCATTCCTTCTGGGGACCCCGTTAAGAACCACTGGTGCACACTATGTTCAGTTGATACTCAGTGATTCTCTTTCGAATTTCATTGTATTGGTGGGCAGCACCGTAGGACACTGCTTTTTTCTCTTGCATGCGTCACGAAGGCCGCGCTTGAAGACGGTGAGGAAAACGTGATCGACCCGATGGCGATTCAATTATGTGCGCGAAAGGTAGCTGCTGTGGCGGGCGACGCTCGAAAGGCGCTGGACGTGTGCAGACGAGCGGTGGAAGTGTTCGAAACATCAAACAAAAGGGCCGCTGAAGGTAATGCTTACCAGGGCGTTTTGATGGATCATTTTGCTGCGTGTGCGTGCACTATGCCACTGCTGATAAGAAGTGATTTGAATCAATGCGTAATTCTGTAAGCACAAAGTTTCCCTGTGGAGACTTGCAGCTCCATCTCGATTCGCGCCTGATCGAGTGGACTTGCGTTGTAATTAGTTGTTATTTAAGCTTTAGTTTATTCTTGCAGTGTAATACTTATGCTACGCTTTCCCTTCAGAATCATGCTAAGAATGCAGCACATTCAAGTAAATCACATGCAGTCTTGCATTAAATAAAACGACCAAATTTCATGACAAGTGTAAAGATTTTAGTTCAAATTACGCTAGGAGTGTTTAATGCCACTGCTGTAACCGTAATACACGATTTAATTATTTTTAGCCTTTTTTTCACCAACAGCCAACCGACCTACCAAGGTTGGAATGCTACAGATTTCCAACATACTTCGGGACGTGTACGACTCGGCAAATGTTGGAATGCAGCAGCCTGCTTCGGATGGCGACGGCCACAATGATGACTGCTTCCCATTGCAACAAAAGCTTGTGGTATGCACACTGCTCTTGCTCTGCCAAACCACCAGCTGTAAAGAAACTACGATTGGCAAAGTAAGTTGAGTTGGAACGTTTTGGTCACAGCATTCTGAACTCTACTTTGCAGTCATGCTCAGCGCTTCCTATAAGCAGCTGGGCTACTTTGAGTTTGATTGACAAAACCAATAGCCGTAAATACCTTGATGCGGCGAAAAGTTCGTTTCTTTTTTTTTAATACTTTTTTCATGACTCAAAAAAACATAGAAGCCTTCTTATATCGGTTTGCTGTACGACAACTGTCAATAAATTTTACAAAACACACTGCAGAGCTTAACACCAACGATCTGCGAGAGATCCCGATCGGTTTTAGTAGTGTTGCAAGAACCTTCGAGTCTTCGCTGCGTCGTAGCTATTCGTATTAAGCTTACCGCTAAATGTTTTTTCGCAGCTTCACGAGGCTTATTCCACTGTTTGCAAAAAGCGACAAGTTTCTTCGGTGAGTCAGTCGGAGTTCGTCTCGCTCTGTGAACTGGTTGAGTCCAGAGGAATTCTGGCCCTCCGTAAAGCGAAGCAAAATCGCCAGACGAAGGTAAGTTGTGGTAGCATTATTGTCATTCTTTGCCATTTGGTGTTCAATGATGTAGCCTTCACGTTTTTTTTATTTAACTTACCGGATTCCTCAAACTTGTGACTCCTATTAAAGCAATCGTACGAATTTTAACTTCGTTTGGTTCTGCTGCGTTGTCTTGGAAAAATCCCCTAAATTTTCTGCTAGTCTAGCATGAAGATCCCTGCCGATGGTGTTGGTCCCCATATTCCTGTGTTGGTGTTATTTCCCAAAAACGAGTTTTGAGAGCAAATTAATTATTTTTTGCGTAAGTTTTTTTATAAATTTGTGATGATGCTTTAGTCATTCACTGAAAGTTAGATATTCGGGCAAAATTTATTTTTATCTCCTTGAACCTTCTAAAGCTTAACTGGCTCAGTGCAGCGGCTTAAACTGCACTTACAAATGTGGCCCGTCCATCAGCAAATACCCAGCGACTGTCTGCTGAAATAAAGTGCTGTCTGACGAGCGTTAATTTGTTTTTTTTTATTTTTTTCTATAGGTGAAATTAAATATGCAAGAAAAAGATGTCGAGTTTGCCCTGCAAGGAAAGGCTCTCTTATCCGCAATTTTACGCGAAGGGCTATCGAGTTGATTTTAATCTCGTGTTTTCCTGTTTTTGGTTTTGAAATAGTCATTTTTGTTGCTTTTCAGCTTTATTGATGTTATTTCTGCTTTATCTTAACTCGAACTGCCAGGTTTTGGTTCTACAGAACCAAAGTACTTTACGTTGCTTTCATGCATACGGTGTTTACGAAGTGTTAAGAACTTCCTTTTTAGATGTCGCTCATGTTTCTGCATGTTTATCACATCAAGAATTTCCTCCATATGAGTTTTTCGTACAATTTTAATCAACGAACACTGCCCTCCAGTAGCGATTTTAGCGATAGTATCTTACCTCTGCTACCTAATGCCAATTTTATTTGTTTATGGTCACCTGGGTAACCCGAAAACAATCGTGGTTTAAATGTGGCGTTTTTCAGGTGCGTTGCCTTCTGTCCACCGAAAGCTCTGTTTGTGGTCAGCCTGTGCATTCTCTGTCTGACGTAATAAACGTTTTGGTTGCTATTGTTACGGATAAGTGCTTCGTGGCAGCGGATGTCAGGCAATTCTGGCTATCGCTCGCAACAAGTCTTCAGGCTGTCCTGAAGTTTTTAGAGTCGTATTTCGTGCGCGTGCCACTGGCACCCAGCTGTGCGCAGACTGACCTGGATGACACAACAGGCGAAGATTCGAATGACTGGACAACGTACTCATTGCAATCGTGGCAAACCGACATTTCTCAGAGTGTCCAAGACGTGCCAATAGGCGTTGATGTCTCGACCAGGCCCGTAGCTAGGGGGAGGGATGCACAATACATTTCCATGGATACAGGAAACCGGATAAAACTGGTGGGACGAATGATTTCTTACGTTTTTCATTATAAAAATCTTCATCTCATAATCCGGATTTTTCTGCACTTGGTGCGCTGACTGGTCTCTAGGAAAGATTCAGTAGCTTTCAGACGCAACACAAGCGTGCTCACGATCACCAACGAGCGTATAAACTTATGATCACAACGGCCGCAACTGAGCGCAACATTCAACTTTATTACGTCACACACGGGTGTGGCATATCACGTTGAACGACAAGGCACGCCGCTGCACCACGGTTTCAGTCTATTGATTAGTGCTGAATATGCGTCTGTACAGCATTATCCCTGAGTGTATCGTACTCGGTAAGACGTCTGGAGGGCATTAGGGGCGTAACGAGGGGTTGGCGAGATTCCCAGGGCGCCGAATCACTGCCGAGAAGTCCCAGAAATGTCGCAAGTACTTTCTTCAATACAGTGAATTTGCTTCCGAAAGAGCTCAGGCTCAAACATGGGGGCGCCAAACTTGCTTCTTGCCCCGGGCGCCATCTAACCTCGTTACGCCCTGCAGGGCATCACCTTCCACATAGAGTGAGTGCAGAAATTTGCGTCAGTCTAAAATCAGAATTCTTCGCAGCCAAGTAATCTAAAATTATGAACTTAAGATTGTTCATAACTGCCTGGACTTGACGGTTATTAGTCTGATGTACCACTGTAAATTCATCAATAAATTCGTTTTGTTTCTGCGAAAATCTGCCATGGGGTCGTCCATAAATGACGTCACCCCCTAACGGGGGGGACGGGGTCACCAGATTTGTGACAAGGGGGAGGGGAGAGTCAGTAGTTTTATGATGTCACACGAGTCGTTTTGATATGCATGCTACACGCAGTCATACCAGAAAGGAAAGGTGTGGAGGCCAATATGTTTCTACGATAGTTTTCTGTTGCAAATAATGAGGAAACTTTTGTCGATGTTGCTAATGGTTTAATTGCTTTTGTAGTATATTTTCGATAGTCGGTCAATCATTGTTGGATTTACAGCTAATGGCTAACTATATTGTTGTACTGTCAATGTAGCCAAAGCTCATTCGATAAAGTTTATTGACTCCCAACTCCATCTACTGGACCAAAAACTTCTAGGTTTCGACATTCTCTGCAGGATTTTTTTAACTGTTTGGCAAGCATTCCACCGTTTTATTCTCAATTTCTGGCAAAACAATATAGGCTAGTTCTGGAATTCCTGAAGTTAAAAGCAGGCTTCATCTTTCCTTCCATCTCTATCTGGAGGTGCATTATTAATTAAGCTTTCCAATCATCCTGAAAACTTCAGAATCATTTCGTTTAATTTACATTTTTATTTTTGAGGTCAAAATTGTTGCAACATATGCAATTGCCACCACCGCCTTCAGTATGAGGGGGCTTTTGCGCTGAACCCAATTACAGTAAACAGTTTGAAACTCGTGACTCATAAAAACATAACAATGATTCAAAATGGTTCCCATTCAAAACAGACCCGTTCATAACAGACCATTCAAAACAGACCACGTTCATAACAGACCTGTTCAAAACAGACCACTTTCATAACAGACCATGTTCATAACAGAACCGTTCGTAACAGACCACGTTGACAACGGACCCCTTCTTAATGTCTATTGCAGTGTGGTCCAAAGTCCAAACCATTTTGCCTGCTAACACCCTTTGCCCCGTCCGGCCCTAGGTACGAACAGTCTGGTATGAACGTAGTCTGTTATGAACGGGTCGGTTATGAACAGGGCTGTGAAGTCGGAAGTCCCGTAATCCGACTCCGGGCAATTGCGATTATCCGACTCCGACCTTCAGCTGTATTAGTTACTTAAAGTGATAATTCTTTTCAGATGAATTCATAAACCCTACTTGCACTTTCCAGGAATACGGAAACTTGTGTACACGTGGTTTTGGGTTCTCATATGAGGCGTTGCAAACCGAGTGCTTTAGACTTAACCATAGCTAATACATGGGTTCGATTTAGCAGTCAAGTCAGGGGAGACACCCATAATTTTCAGATTACTTAGTCCCCCCCAGCTTCTGGCCTGTATCTGAATACCGAAATACTTTGCAAGATATTACTAATGAAGGTTTTGCATGAACTTTTATTATTTCACCAAATTATGCATACCAGTATCAGAGTGACTCACTAATAGTGCAACGTTCAGCACAAGAATCGTCTTACAGGATGTTATGACGTGACGAGTGCCTTCTTCAATTATTTCCTAAGGTAGCGCTTTAGGCTGGTTCGATAGAAGTTTGCACCATGTGAAACAAAGTGACAGAGTTTCGCCGTCTTGCGTTTTTATGAAACAGAGTGACATAGCTTCGCCGTACTTTGGTTTTCACGGAACAAAGCGACAGAGCTTCGCCGTCCTCTATGTCCACGGGTCAGACTGTCAGAGATTCACCTTGAAATCAGTGACAAGTCCGAAACTAAAAACGAACCTAGGTTCATTTTTTTGAAGAACTCAAGCTGCCTCTATTCGCAAATAGCGCAGCACTTACAATACAACACCCGAGCCTGGCTGCATTGTAAGGCAGAGCCTTCGAAATTTTATCTCCGACAGCTGACTGAAGTGGGGCAGACTGCCAGAGAGAGAACAAAGTCAATTGGTGTTAGACCAAGTTCTGATTCTGGCTTGTAAAGCTGCCCCTATTTATACCCAATTCTGACCTATCTCGTTAAGTTGGGATTGACGTACATCCGTTGTCTAGGCAACGGATACAACTC
>Ga0210059_1011222_pt1 | contig 13723 bp, 14 predicted proteins | sample Ectturendosymbi2_FD_188042 | JGI IMG/M metagenome (GOLD analysis project Ga0210059, IMG submission 188042) | Ecteinascidia turbinata endosymbiont from Florida, USA - Sample 2 (SPAdes) (version 2) | ecosystem: Host-associated > Tunicates > Ascidians > Unclassified | place: Key West, Florida...
GCCCGAATCGGGTCCCTAAAACACTTTAAAAAACCCTGCTATAACCAATCACGACTTTGGTCGAGATTACAAATTGCACTTGCCCAAATTACACGGATGGCCTCCAAGTGAATATACACTGTATTGAAAATTTTTTCATCGTTCACGATTTTTGAGCAACTTGCGCTTGCCCTGAAAAAAACAGTTGCCCTGGAATTTTTCACTGTATTGAAATATTTTTATCATTCAGGATTTTTGAGCAACTAGCACTTGCCCTGAAAAACAGAGTTTGCCCTGAATTTTTCCACTGTATGGAACATACCTTTACATTCAGAATTTTGAGCAAGTTGCACTTGCCCTGAAAAACAGAGTTGCCCTGGAATTTTCACTGCATTGAATGTGTATTTTTTATCATTCAGGATTTTTGAGCAACTTGCGCTTGCACTGAAAAACAGAGCTGCCCTGAAATTTTCCACTGCATTGAATATACTTTTCACATTCAGGAGTTTTGAGCTATTTGCGCTTGCTCTGAAAAGCAGAGGGTGCCCCAAATTCACTGTGCTGAATATGTATTTTTTATTTTCAGGAATTTTGAGCAACTTGCGCTTGCCCTGAAAAACAGAGTTTGCCCTGAAAATTTTCAAGACCGGGGGGGCGGCAGTCCCCCCCGACCCCCCGACTCGTACGCCTATGCCGATGGGAGTAATGCGAGGATGGTGATGGTATGGAACCCCACTCTTATTTAAAATTAGTTTGATTGTTGGTAACATTTAAATTGGGATCTTGAAGGTAACCTAAAAGACAGGGCATCAATAAAGTGATATTTTGAATTCATACTCATTTTAACAAAGACAAAAGAAAACCTTTATGTTGATTCAAACACGCTGATATGGCGATAAACGTCGTAAACGAGCTGCGCCCCGGGGTTCCCTTGGAAACGGCACGAAATATTCAGACGTTTGATGCTGGCTTGGAAACCTCCAACCGCAAATCTTCGGTAAATGGAGTCGGGTTTCTGACCGTAAGGGAGAATCTTTTTCGATTGTCCACGTAATGATTTTAAATTTTTTGGGCCAACTTAGAATTTCTAGAGTTTATTTTGACGAACGAATGAAGTTTTTTAGAAATAGTGTCAAAAACATGAAGTTCATGGAATGTCTGCAGGTTATGAAAAAAGCCAGCTTTCTTAAACATAATCTTGATAAACCTGTGTAAGACATTTTGAAAGTAAACAGAATTTTTGCAGAATCGTACGCTGCATTTCATCTAACATGGGTTTAAATTTTGTTGTCACAAGGTAGCTAAAACCAAATTGCACTTTTTAGAGAGGCATACGTAATGGGGCATTGGGGCGATCGATGCACTCGACAGTGGGGTCCGTGGGGATCCCACTGTCGCGTTTTAGTTCCAGGGAAATTGAATCGCAGGAAATGCAATCCAGCTGCTGGTTTTAAGACAGACAGCGATCAAAAATGCTGTTTGTGCAAATGTTTTGGTTAAAACGCAAATTCTGTTCAGACTACATATTAATCAAGCTGCAAACCCACTTTCATTACTTTACACAAACATTTTCATTAATAGCTGACCATCTATACCAGCTATGTTCAACCCGCCTGCGGCCCATGTCCAGGGTTTTGTGCGGGCCAATTTAAGTTTTCGCTGTGGTAAAAGTATCCTACATACCGACAACTTGTCCTTATTTTGAGGCAGGTGGTCTTCAACGCAACTTAACAACGACTGTTACCATTGCAGTGAGGATTCGAACACTCAGTATGTTCGGTTAAGCCATATGTAATTTGCTAAGATCAAAGTAAGCCATTCAGTATGCGGCCCTCAAGAATATGTCATTCAATGTGCGCCCTGGTTAAGATACACATCTTCAGTCCTGCGCAAAAGTCGACATATGAAACAAAAAGAAAAAATTACGTACTGTTGCTAAGATTGAAACTCAAGATTACAAAATTTGAAGATTTGTAATCTTCAAATTTTGTAATCTTGAGTTTTGATCTACTACATTCACAGAAGAAAATTCACTAGATCTGAAAAAATAACTAGACTTAAAATTTCTGCGTTGAAGTTAACAGTTTTGCTTGAAATCATTTATGCAGTTTATCGCCCAGTCTTTGCACCATTTGCAAGTTTGTTAAAATAGATCATGCTGAAACCTGGAAATGCTATATCAACGACCTTTTGGCTTCTTTCAGGAACTAAAAACGACAACAGTCGAGGACTATTTTAGATCAATCAAACTTCAAACATTTAACATTTAATCGATATATTTCCACTGCAGTGATCCTGCAAAGATTGAAAATAATGTTGCAGGTAACACTGCAGCAATAAACCGCACAGAAGTGTAAACAATAATAAACTGAGATTAGAAAAACTTGTTTGTTCTGTTGGCGCAAATCTTCACACAACGATTCACGTAATCAATTGTTTACACTACAGAAAATAGGGCTGCAAAAGTTAAAAACAAAAAAACGATCTTCATACACACACTTTGCAAAAATATCACCATAGATTACAGTGAAAATCACTAGATCAGTCCAAAAATCACTAGGCGTGGCGCCAGTGACTGCTTCAAACTGAGTGGCCGACAGTCGCCAACTGACAGCATGAACAAAGGTTCCATTACGTCACAATAGCAACAGGAGCTATGTGATACCGACGGTTTCCAAAATAAAATATAAAAAATATTACAAAATAACGGTGTTAATTACGAACAATACATCCATTTATACCAAAAAAGTATCTGAAGAGTATCACCCTTTCCAATGGTTGGTTGTTTTTAGTACCCTTTTAAAGCGGCAAATCAAATAAAAACATAACTGAGCTTACGCACCACATTCATGAACCCCAATAAGTTGCCTTCGAACCCTTGGGTATCAGTATCCACATATAGGGAGTCACTGGACATGGCTCAGTCTCATGTTGGAAAGTCCCAAATATAGTACTAAAAGCGTTTCGTCGTGCGTGTAGTTGTTCCGGTTGAACGGAAGTGCCGGGATTGGTCGGATTTCTTAATCTCATACCAGCCAGTGCTGCTTTTCTCTTGCACTATCTTCATTTTGCAGGCAGAAAAAGTACTTCGTCGGGGCCGGTAGAAGAGCTTTTCTAATTTCATTAGTGACTTAAAAATTTTTACCACTACCTGCATTTTATAGTCCGTACAAGTGATACACAATCACTTGGTTTTGAAGTTTTTTCTGATACTTCATTACAAAAGCTTAGAAGTTGACGTCATCCGATGTTGCGCAGAGCAGCAGCTTTTCATATGATGTATATTTGATAAAAACACTTTTAATCAACTTTACCTAAGCATGCTTTTATGATTGTACGTGGACTTTTATTAAAACGACATTAAAGCCAAATTTCACTTTGCTCATGAATGTCTGTGATTTGTTTTCATCTTTTTCAAGTTTTTCAAAACTAAGACTTTACTAGAAGTTTTTTGACTGAAAACGTTCAAAACGTTTTTAAAGATAGTTTTCTGGAAAGGGTACTTTCTCAAGACCTTTCCACGTTTTATGACTGGTCGAAGGTTTGGAATATTAACTTCAATTCTTCCAAAACTGCCGTTATGACAATATATAACCAGAGGAATGTCCACCCTCTTTATGTTGCATTGTTATTCAGCTTTCAGAAACCGATACCCTGCACAATGCACATGAACATTTGCGTTTACTTTTTCATCACAGTCTCTCTTGGTACATTCACCTTCATCAGAAAGTGATGACCAAAATTAATCGTCTTCGTTCATTCTCTAATTCCTCACCTCGCCACACTCTCCTTACTATCTACAAAACAAACATATTACAGATTTTAATTACGGCAGCATTATTTATGACAACTGCTCTGATAGCGACAAACATCTGCTAAATAAAGCCCAACTCTCCGCCGCTAAAATCATATTAGGATGTTTAAAAACTGCATCCTCTTCAGATGTACTACTTGATCTAAACCAGTGGTTCTCAGAGTGGGTGGAATTGGGGGCGATTTTGAGGGGAAAGGGGGCAATAGGGGGGCGGAAAAACACAGAAGGGGCGAAAATGATCAAGCACTAATCGATCACTGAGTTAACTTCAGTAGCCTATTATTATGACTTTTTAGTATCTCGGAAATTTTGATTTATTATGATAATCGTTGGAGGTTGTTGCTGAAGCAATTTATCCGTTGAATTTTTACTCTGGATCGTCTATGTGCCCGGCTACGGCTTGTATTATATTCACAAGAATTCTGAACGTAATATTAGCGTCGTAATGCCATTGCTTAGTTCAGCTATTTGATTGATTGGTTCAGCTATTTAATACTTTCTTTAAATAAAACTCTTTAAATTCACTACCTTGTGTTTGCTTTATTAGACTTGGGGTCGAAAACGATGTGTCGAGAGTGAAAGGGGGTGATGGGATAAAAAAGTTTGAGAAACACTAATCTAATCTTTGAGACCTTATACCATCGTAGAGAAATATCTATGCCCCGCTACTTTTCTAAAATAATTTTCGTCTGGTACCCTGCCCTTTCGCTACGCGTTTCTTCAGATCCGGTGTGGGGGGCCTATTTACTATGACCGGCCACATGAATTGTGAATCATCGCTTGGCGCCGCAAAATCAAATTATTCAATCCTAAAATTGCACCTTTTTCTAACTATCAGGAAGAGTAACTTCTCTTGGCTTATCCTACTATCCAAGTGCCTGCTTATCATGGAGCTTTGTTTTGACGCGATGTTGTGTTCTAACTTGGGTAACGAAAATTCTGAGCCTTGAGTTTTCTTACGTGGGCCGCATTTGGCCCGCGGGCAGCAGGTTCCCCACCCCTGCTTTAGATCGTTCAGTGAATTTGTACGTTTTGTGCCACCATCTAGAGATGTTCAGATTCCACTTCTTAAAAAATCTCTGGCATTTAACTATTTTTTCCGTAAGGCCTGTAGCTTGTGGAATTCTCCCCCTGTAGCTTGTGGAATTCTCTCCCACTTTAAATGCAATCTTCTCCACGCCACGCTAATTTCATCAATCATTTAAAATCCAATTACTACGTTGCAAAACATAAACCCTCCACCTTTTGGGAATTAATCCTGACTTGACATCCGTACATTGTATGCTTCGCCTACAGTCCAAAAAAATCTTATCGTACTTGAGTTTGCGGTGATGTCGAAATGGAGATTCACCTTTTCTTTTACTGTAAATTTCATGATGCCGCACGAGCGATACTTTGCAACAAGGTCTGTAAGATCTTGACCGAAAACAATTTAGCTGAGCACTTTGATTGTTTGAGTAACGTTGAGTTGCTGCGTCTATTCCTGTTTGGTCTGTCTGATGATGATGGGCTATCACAAACCTCGATGGCTGAGCTTTTGCGCCGTAGATGAGTTTCTCAATTCTTGCGATAGATTCTGACAACATCCGCGTAACCTTGTGCATTATTTATGTGAGATTCGTATTTCTTTGTTGTATTTTTCTTTATATCAGCTCGTCGTGACACGTCAAAATTGCAACGCCTGTGGCAAACTGTCGTTAAATAAATACAGTAAACAAAATAAAACCAACATATATTACTAACCTAGCAAGTTCAACGTTAAAAGTGTTCATTCACCATAGAAACAAACACTGAAGCGATTTTGCACTTTTGACTGCAACTGATTAATGTAGCCCATGATTATTTCCTTATACTAACTGAAAAGATTTATTTCTCGGGTAAAACTTCGAACGAACATCGTCAAATCCGTGTCAGTTCTACAGCCCAGGATGCCTTTTGGCTTTCAAGAAAAAACTGTGGTGTTTTTTTTATATGAGTTAAACAACGTTTTAAATAAAACAAACCCTTCAGCTGATTTTTAGTAGTCACAAAGTAGCGGATATGAATTTCGAAACACTACAATAAACGTTGTGTCAATCATGCATTAAAAATTTTAGGAATGGTTTTGCGCAGAAGGTTGCAATTCGGCGATAGGCAGCGTTATCTCAGAATCGGCTGCTTCAGCAACCTTGAGTTTTCTAGATTTTCGGTATCGGTGAACTTTGTTGGAAGCAATTATTAAAACTCCAAGCATTATAAAGCTACCCGCGGCCACTTGCAAAGCGGCAGGCCACGTGTGTGTGAAAAATATGGTATCCATTGCAAATCCAAGCACAATGTCAATATTTTGGACCAAAGCGACGATTGCTGCCGGAGCTAGTTGCACTGATCTGAAAAGAGAGCAACGGATTATCGTGGATGTCATCGATACTTTGGAAAGTAAATGTCAAAACGCTTTTATCATTATGCAGCCCCCGCAACTGCGAAAGCATAAATACTTAAAACGTTTTTATAAGACAATTTAAGACCTTTTAGAAAATTTAAAAATTTTTCTGAGCATCAACCTTTTCAAATCTCTCGCGTAATTGTGCTTTTCATTACCACGTCAGAGAAAAAAGCACAAGTTTCGAAAACAACAAAACTTTTCGATTATTTTTACGGTTTCCAGTTCACTTTATATTTGAGGCTGTGCACTGGAAGGCTGCACCAACACTGCGACGCGCTTGAGTTCATACACAGTGGAATTTACCAACTCCACTGATAAGGTTGCAACAAAATCAAACCTTTTTGCGTACCTGTTTGCGGCCCACGTAACGATCGATGACGTAATGCAAATTGCAACAGTGAAGCCCAAGCCTGTCCAAGAAGGTGGCCATTGGACGTCGGACAAGCGAAGCACCAGTACTGCCATAGTGGGTGAGCCGACTATCGCTTGATAGAAGATGAGAGCAAAAGAGTGCAACTTATCTGAAAGTTTTTAGAAATGCATATGTGTCAGACAGTGTTCCCTCTAAAAAATTTTACACTGAGCAAATGTTTATTTTAGTGAGGATGCAAATGCGCAACCATGCGGATTACAGACGCACAACCAGTGAAGCGTTTCAAGCGGTAAAATCTCTATACGATATATACACGATATTGAATGTGGGATGTTGCAATTGCGCGAGAATGAGATTTCACTGCGCAAATGATCTGCTGGCATTGCGCACTTAGAGGGAATATTGGTGCCAGACCAGGTGGTGGTTAACATTCTCATAACCAATAAAGCAACGAGCCACATTTTACTTGCAGCAACAGGCGTTGCTATAGGACCAACTTACAAAACCACGTAATGTTGCAACCTCTCCGTTCGCGTTGCGTTGAATGTGTGATTCACCACGAACGGAATGTGCGCGAAGAATAACACCCATATACCCGTGTATGTGGCACAAACAAGCAATAACAGAGTGATCACGGCATGTGATATCTGTTGCTTGCTGCCCACAGTGTGAAGTTTTGCGCACTTGCTGCTCGGGCTTTCCGATCGCAACAGTAGTTTCAATTAAAAAATACAGCAGTAGTTTCACCATTAAGTTTGGAATTAAAAAAATACAGACTTCCTTCTCGCAGAATCCGTTTAGTTCGGAAAAGTTGACCAAAGAACAACTATATGTCTAAATTTGCTCAGCAAGGGCTTACCTTTGTTTCTTCTTATGAGAATCATAGAAATGCTTTTCAGCAGCGCAGCGAAAGTTATGAGAACAGTTCCTGTTACACTGATGAGTACTGGGTCGTCCTGCATTGAGCCGATCACAGATGAAGGGACGAAATCATTGGAGGGGAAGATTACGGCATACGCTTGAAAAACATTCAAAAACGAAAAATCGAAAGATCACCTGGTGGTGAAGTTAAATATTATTGATTTGTATATAGCTGCTGACGAAAAAACCTTTTGCAAAAAGGAAGATCAGGTTTGTAAACGGGCCTCATTTTGAAGCCTGAGCCTGGCCAGAAATCACAAGCCCGAACCCGCCCAGAACCCGATATTTAGCCCTTTGTAAAAAGCGCGTCACAAACAAATAAAAAGTTTCGCGTTTGTCTCAGTTTACTCATCTTGGACCAGTTGGCAAATAAATTGGCTTTAAAGGTTTAGAACAAAAATCTGGTGAAAAGAATAAAAGGTACAAAGGCGAACTCCGTCTGATACAGCTTTAAGATTCAAGCGGTACAGCTCTGATTACTCTCTGTGCTTGTACTTGAACTTAGTTATCTTGAAGCACAACTCCAGTAACAGATCAGATGCTAGACCACGAAAAATCAAATTAACGTTTCTGAAATTTCTCTAACTTTTGCACTCGCTGCACGAGTAACACGGTATGTTCAGATATAATGATTGTACTCGACATAATTTGTTTACATGAGCCTTTCAACGCACAATTACCTTGGTTTCGTGTGGGGTACGTGCCGCGCTAATATCATCAATGCTGTCAGAGAATTAAAAACAATGCTTCATAATGTGAAATCTACGTCACATTAGAATAGGAAAGTATAGGACTGAAGGCAGTTAAACAGTTTTTCCAAATCATAAATAAATTATTTATTTTTTCCAGAAATTGTCAGTTAACTCAGACTTAATTCACATTGCTTACCAAATGCAAAACCCATGCCAGTCATGCAGAAGAAAGCGGAAACATAATCCAATACAATTAAAGAATCGGCAGTACAAATGCAGGTCATCACCATGGTAAACAGTGTCCTTGCCGCTCTGTTCGACGATATAGCCAATCCAGGCATTATCATACTGAAATGTAAAGAAATAATAGCAACACTTGACAATTTACAGGTCTGCAGCACGCTAGAGTGGAAAAATAGATGTGAAAAAATCTTGAACGCTTGTCTTGCAATTTAAATTCCGTTCTGCAAAAGCAGCTTTTAGAATTTTTCGCTTGAAATAAAGCAGCAACAACCGTGATATACTTTGTGAAAAAAAAGGTCATAACTTTTTCCAGTAGCTGTTAGTGACAACGTTTTGAATGTTTTGCAGCAGTTCTATTTCAATTTGAAGAAAACATTTGCATGTTTCTCCCTACCAAGGCCGCGAATCGCAAAGAACCACCCTGCATCACAGATGCATATCATCACCTCACACTCAGCTTCCCGTTGGATTAAACAAAATTTCCAGCGCATGTCGTAGAAGCATCCGAAGTGTCTTGAACAACGTGGCTTTAACGTTTAAACTAACAGACTTACTTATATGCTTGGTAGTTGCACAATCCACAGGCCGTATTCAGGACAGCAACAAAAAAACATGCCAAACGTGTTCCTTTTGGTGGTATAAATGGCTTTTTAACTGCTTTAACCAGATATCCAAACAAAACAACCTGAGTAATGGAAATGATCAAAATCAGTTTGTTCACAACCTTGATCATGAGGTTTTATGAAGAATTTTTTTGTGCTGAAGTGCTGCAGACTTTTGCCACTGTAAGTAATAAACTAGTTAGAAAACGGACATTTATCCAACATGGAAAAAAAACAAATTGAACGACGGGTGAAAAATTACGTTTAACTATTTAAAACCAAATTGCTGAGTGGTATAGCGCGTTAAGCACGCGCCACAAAAGCTGGTATACATGTTTCGATTCCGGAAGTGGTCATGCCAAATACTTGAAAAACAGCACTGGCAGCTTGTCCAGTTTCTTGCTCGACGTTAACGACACGTTCAAGGGAAAAGTTCACGCGCCGTGCTGCTGATGCCTTATCGCCAAAGCAGCCTTCGATGCAAACGTTGCCTTGTGTCCCCGGCGCAAGCAAACGGAGGTGGGGGCCGCTGGCCCCTTGAGACATTCCAATTTGAGTACAAAGTCGTATGAGCTTTATTTATCTGATATCAGTTGTAGGTTTGAATAAAACTTGCTTGCACACAATGATAGCCCAAAACGCCTCAGTTCGGTTAAAATCTGTAGCAATGGGTGACCTTTGGTTGTAAAACAATTTTAATATAAAGTTTCTTACAACATTCCTAAAACTGCATGATAGCCACCAATGTTTACGAAGATTATTTTCATTTGTTTAAGAACGCTAGCTTGCACCATGATGGTTATATATGTTCAATTTTTGGATTATGTCACAGTCAAAGTTGGATCAATTACAATTTATAATTTAGCTGATTGCAATTGATTACACATTTTGATGTTGTTGCAGTTATAATTGTACTTGAGACACCTTCTTTTCGTGTAATTGTATGTTGCTACAATTTTGCCATAGTTACAAATTACAATTTTCTTTTAACAACTTTACATATCTCGAAAAATTTATAAACAAAACCAGTGAAATACTTATGATGAAACCAGCCAATTTTACCAAGTCAGCGGAGAAATGGCCCATATGTTCTGTGCGTGAGATTTGGATGGTGTGGAAGTCTTTGCCGTGTTGCTGTGCTGTGTGCAAGGCTTAGGCTAAAAAATGATGCGGTGTGCACAAGGTAGAGAAAGTTTTTCCTCTTTTATTCCTTGTGTGCGATATTCCATGTATACGGAAGCTGATGCTGGTTTATACTGTATACGTTTCCCAAGGGCGCCCTACTAGTTGATGGGTCAACACAGCCACTACACTGGTTTTGTAACCTCGCTGTGGTTTGTAAGTGTATGGATTTGAAGTAGTGCAAGTTTGAAGTTTTCTGGATAGATAACTAGTTTTCCTGCTGTGGATTATTTACATGGAAGATGTAAATGTAACTTCAAAATGCAACTGGTTTATCATTCGTAGCTGCAAAACTTTGTAACTTATTGAAGTACGTATCTTTTCACACTTACTAAATGAATTACATTTAAACTATGATACAACATAATTTTGTAATACACTGTATGTATGTGATTTTTAAATTGCATTTTCAGGAGTATTTATAATTTAGTATTTTAAGCACAGACTAATTGCAATTTTATTACAATTGAAAAATTAGAAAATATTTGTAACTGAATGTAATTGGTGATCCAACTTTGGCCACAAATAAGCTTCACTAAAACAAGACGTTTATTTTGAGCCTCGAATAGTGATTCTTGTAGGTTGAATTCTAACCTTTTCTGGAAACATCCGTGCATCTAAATCTCATATTAAATATTGCAGGATTGTCTCTTCAAACGGTACAAAAATTTTGTTTGTAAGAAATTTGAAAAATTGAAAAATCAAATTTAAAATTATTTTGGTTTTACACCAACGCTTCAAAACTTTCAACGAATGGCGTTTAGGCTACTTAGAAAGATCAGCAAAAATATGTCAATACATTACTAAAAACATTTCTTCTAAATTTACAATCCAGTGATTTTTCTAGTGAAGAACATTTCTTTGATCTAGTTTTACGAAAGCATGTTATGGAGTTCTTGGACAAGTGTTGGTGAAGCAAACAGTTCAAAATACAATTAAGATTTAACCATAAGAATTTATGGAAATCCATGAAACCTCGTGTTACTATGTTCTTTAGTTTTAATTGCTGAAAACTAAAACTGTTCAAACAAACGTTGCGTTGATGAAAAAAGATTAAAGCCTAATTTCGTTATAACCCGCATTTTCACAGCCTGGTTTCAGTAACCACACACAAAACGCTCTGTTGATTAATGCTGCGCAAGTTGCAGTTACTGCTTTGTAACCGTTATATTGGCTGGTTGTGGCGTTGGAGGTTGAGATTCAACCAAATTTCCACGTTTATTGAGATTGCGAATTTATAAAAGTGGCCAGTTCAAAATAGAACACAGAAAATTTGCGTTAGCCTCTAACATTTCGTGTGAATTGGTTGTAGCTCACTTCTAATGTTAAACCAAACGACGACCTTTTGCAGAAATGCTTTGTCAGGACCAGAAGCAATAAATGTTTATCAGGACTGTTAAGAAAAGCAACAGTGACCACACCCACAAATAAGATTTTTATCTTGTAGCAATATTTGTTTAATTTCACAGCCATTCAGCAGTGGCGTAACTGCCTTGGCGCAGAGGGGCGTCTTCGCCCCCCTGGCAAGCTAAATATAAAAACAAGACCCCACTTAGCTTACATTTCGGTTTTAGTATTCGTTTGGTTTTCAATTGGGTGTTGCTTTCCTGCGTTTCTCGGAGTATTTTACGGTGATTTAGGGTTTTACTACAGCCATCCACATCCGAAATCACCATCATTTACCACGTTTTCTCTGAGTGGTGGCTAGTGAGCCCCCTACAGTTCCTAGTAGGTCCCTTTCAGTTCCGTTTTACCCCTGGCTCAAACCTCTGACAACGCCACTACCATTCAGCATATCTGAAAGAATTTCACGAAACTCATGCTTGAGACATGCGGTTTGGAACTAAATTTTGTTGCAAAACATTCCACGTCACCTGTTGCTGTGGCCATAAAAAACAAAAATACACTTTTCGCTTTACCTGAAAAAGGCTTCTTGCCAAGATCAGCTCAAATGCATCGAAGCCGTTCTTTCCAGCAAATCGCACAAGTATGGCGTTTGCCGATTTCACCGCAGATCCAACTAAGGACAACCCGACTCCTTTCGCAGCATCGTATTTATCCATTTTTGTTCAGATCTCAATTGATTGCGTTTCAGCTCCTCAGGAATACATCGCATGTTTGTCCTGAAGCAATTTCCTGGGATCCCTGACGTAACTTGCAAGAACTGGTGCAATATGAAGTTTTTCTTTTAATCAAATTTACTTATTAGCTACGCAGAAGCTGTACACCATTTCATGCGAATTTTGAAGCCAATTACTTACAAAAAATATTTGGTGTAATACTTGATGCAACACAGACGTTCTAACCACCTGTAGATGTTAGCCACCATATAGGTGATGTATTTGCAACCGTGTACAGTGGTGCACTATTTCTTCTCTGGTAATCTTTCTATTATGTACGTATATGAAATATAGCCCTTTTCATGCGTAGTTTCAGTCTCGCAAGTAGCTGGTAAAAACTTGGGCCATTTTCCACAATACTGAGCATTGGTTCATCAAGTGCTCTTTAGTTTTCATGTGCTCTTTAGCATCACACATTGACACAAAATTTTTTAAATCTGGTGAAACAACATTCACGCAAAAGAATCGTTTAACCAAACAACCCTCTTCACACTCAATGTGCTGACGTCTATTTTTGCTCGTTTCTTCATCAAAGAATTCATATTTCAATACCCAAAATATTGGCAAAGACTTGTCGCTGGTGAACTTTTCGTCATCACTTTCACACGAGGTTTTTTGTGAAATGAAAGGCATTCAGCAAATGAAAAAAAATTTTATCCCTCTAACACAATTTAAATAACAAAGAAATCTTGAAAAGAATCATTTTCATGAGATTTAACAGCTCTAGGTTTGCTGTGAGCTTCCGAGGAATCATCCGACTGGGCTTTGTTTTCTTCACCATGTAATGAGTCAAACTTGCACATATTTGTATTCATGTAACTAGACTCCACAATAGTGACACAAATAAATCTATTTGGAATTTTTTTAACAGGAAAGAGATTTGTCGTAACTCTACGCATTCCGCATTCTTAAATCTTATTCAAATATAATTTTTTACGAGACTGTACGATGACGACGCGATTTCATCATCAGGCAAAGCCAGGGATGGCAACCTGACTGCATTAGTGGGCCAAGGTTATGAATTATGATTCATTTTTTCCCCATTTGCACGCCCATTCCCATGTACATCCAAGTAATTCCAATGATTCAAATGATGTACAACAAAAACCGCCTTGAGCTTTTCAGCCGGCTGTTTGAGGAATCTCCTGTCTGGTTCTGCTCCCATCTCCTTGCAATGATTCAGCTTGTACGTATCATTCAGCAATATTTGTAAAGCCACAACAGTGACCCACACCAAGCGAATCTATCGCAATTTATTGCGTAAGGAAACTAGTTTCGTGTATTACACATCTTCAGTCCTGCGCAAAAGTCGACATATGAAACAAAAAGAAAAAATTACGCACTGTTGCTAAGATCAAAACTCAAGGTTACA
>Ga0210059_1011223_pt1 | contig 13722 bp, 6 predicted proteins | sample Ectturendosymbi2_FD_188042 | JGI IMG/M metagenome (GOLD analysis project Ga0210059, IMG submission 188042) | Ecteinascidia turbinata endosymbiont from Florida, USA - Sample 2 (SPAdes) (version 2) | ecosystem: Host-associated > Tunicates > Ascidians > Unclassified | place: Key West, Florida...
GACGCGCACTTGTGCCTGTGGGAGCTGGACGAAAATGTACTTTTTTTCTCGCGCAGAAACCCGCCGCGTGCTCTGTCGGCCCAGAAAAAGCGCCCGAGCGTCGGGGGCGCAGGCGACGCGGGCGTTGGTCTCAATGGCGCGTTAGATAGCGCGTCAGACGGGAACGTAAACGAGTTGTCGATGTCAGACTTTAGCAACAGCGTCGGGTCATCGTACCATTACCACAGCGACACTGCCTATTCTGTCGAGCCATTGACTTCGACGCATTCGAGCAGCGTGCCGCATTCAATGAACGCTGCCACGACCACCACGCGTAAAAATCGAAAATCGCGCAAGAGCGTTTCGAATGGCGTGGTCGGGAAGTTCGCCACGTTAGGGTCTCACGAACGGAAGCCAAAAGAGGAGAAAGAGCACAAGAGAAACTTAAGCCTTCCGCACTTTGGCCTTCGGAGCTCGTCAAATCAAAATGGCGGGCATGCAACGAAACATGGCCTGCTCACGAAGAAAACTCCGCAACAACAGGTAGATGCAATTGCTTTCCAAGAAGTTGAATAGCTTTTTTCAGGGTTGTTTGGTTTATTCTCGACTAGCTTTGTGAGTGTGAATGTGGCTCGGAGAGAGCTTGATTCGACATCGAATCACAGTTGTTTTTAGACTAAATTGATCGACTACGTGCCTGAATAGTGAATACGGTCAACTGCAAGTGAGTTGGAGTTGATGTGCTCGGAGACTTAAAGCGTTTGTTGCTGAATTTTGTGTCAGATGTCGTGAATTTTCTGGATACGTGTTATTCGTGGTGGTTCACTGGATCGTATAGGATCTTTAAGTGTTAACGATGCTTAAAAGCTTTCAATAAAACAGCAGCCAGTAACCAGCCAAACTCCTTGCTGCGTTGCAAGCATGAATTTTGCGCGGTTTTAGCAGCTACACACTGGCTGAAGCATTTTAACTTAAGTAGAGCGCGTAACTTGACAAGTAACCTTGATATCCATTTGGCTCTGCACAGAAAGTGTCGTTAGAATTCATGACAATGCAGACTAAGCCATTAGTCTTTATTGTGCCTGTTGCCGGGCATTGTCCAAGGTAGTGCAAGAAAAGGTGTTGAGATCTTTCGCTACACAATACGTAAGATTGTGACCTGAAGCTCTCTAGTGACTGCAGCTTAGTTGGTGCAACGCAAAGTGTACCGAATGCGAAGAAAATGCATATGAAGAAGCAAATGATCTTTAATTGTAAATACAATGTTTGAGAAAACATTGTGAAGCAGTGCTTTCGTAGAGCGACGTATGCATCAACCTAAAGTGGAAGTGCTTTAGGTCAAAACCAACTCGTCTTTGAAAACTGTCCAAAAGCGAAGTCTCGCATGTCAAATTATTTTGTACGGCTGGTGCAGCTTGGTAGCAGAAAAGTGGGGCCACTCCCTATTTTTTCGTTACGATTTGAAGTTGCAAAGAGAAGCATTGACTTTTTGTAAGTGTTTCTCCTTTCACGATTTGTTCATGAAGTTCATCCAACAAGTTTCGAGAAACTCAAATAGCAACACTGTGCACGAAACTACATTTGCACGGCTATTTCAAGATATCTAATACTGTATCGAACTGTGCTGCTTTATCTTTAACTGGAATTACCCTATGCATTGCAGTTATGAAGGAAAACACTGACGTGGTGACGCTAGTAAGCCACAGCACTAGTAGAAAAAAGTTTTTGGAATGCACAGTAACAAAAGTTTTTTGTTGAATCTTTTCAACTTTTTAATGCACTAGGTAAAAAACTTTTGTAGGTGTTTTACTTCGTGAATTTAAGGTTCTTTCAAATGAGAAGAATTCTACATTCTTTGACAGAAAAATCCTATGAATACAGAAAAAAATTCTTCTGACTTGTGAAAGAATTGTTTTCTCATATTACCTTGTGAAACGTATTCAATTTGATAAAAAATTTAGGGTAACACTGAGGAGCCACCATACAGAAGAGAAGAAAAAATATGATTAACTTTGTCAGGTACAGATAATGGCATAATAAATCAATTCTGCCAAATAATGGCACACCAAACCAATTCAATTCAAAATAAATCAATTCTGTCGCAATTTTTCTGTGGCTATATTCAAAGCTTCGTTTGTTACAAACCATCTGTAAACATTGTAATCGCTTATGAGATCAACAGTAACATTCACTTGATTTTTAAGCAAATGCATTTTAAGAAGCAAAAGGTCAGATGAATTGGCTGTTAACGTACTACAGAAAAGAATTTAGATAAGCAACTTCAAACCGTTTTTTTTTCGAAAGCATGTCACCCCATGCGTTTCTTTACAAATAACAAGACCGGTTTGAAAGCAAACGTGTCTCTTTTGTGTGATGTCAAAAAAGCTCTGTAATATCTGTATTTTGACAAGGTCCACATGTTAGAAATTTTGTTACGGTTCTATATTTTCCCGGGAAAATCATCTCTGGTGCACAGTCCATCAATTTTTAAACTTTCTTGGATGATGGCGGTTACGTTTTCGAAGAAGTAGATGCACCATTTCGCAGCCCCTACCGGCTATTACCAAATGTAGAATTAACGCCTGGAAATTTCATCCTATGGGTGATCATTATGGCTTGTTGGTACTTTTTGAACCGTGTGACTTTCCTGACGTCACTGATTGTTTGTCGTCTTGGTAAGCACAAAGCATGCGCATCCAAAAAGCGTTTTGTTCTATGTTTAGAACCACTTCTATTGTTGCAGCAGGGTTTCCTTCCGGTCGCTTTTAAACTGCTGGACGTTGCATTGATAGAGCGAGACAGTTCCCCTGCAAAGTCGAAGTTAATTCCAAGTCGACAGTCTTTGATTTCAAGACTTCTTTGCGCAAATTAATCCTTAAGAAAGTACTACGCGTCCATACTTTTGCTGAAAGAATTGTAAGCAATCCCGTTGTCCAAGTGCTTGTTAACTCAGCAAGGGCAGTTAGCTCCGGGTTCAAGTTCGCGTGGCTAATTTGTAGACGCTGGTTAGAGTTAAAGTTCTCGTAGAACAGTAGCCGAAACACAGAATCGCAAACTCCAATTCGAACTGTTAAATTAGTCTTGAGCTTCAGTCTTGCAGCCATCGAAACTTGTGTTTTGAATGCGAAAATAAGAGCCCTTATCGAAAGCTCGCTCGAAGTTCCCACGAGAAAAAAAGCATATTGTACTGAGTAGTCGTTTTTTGGAAGGTTTTTAGGACAAGCCTAGTATATCACTAGTTATTTTTGTTAGTGCGTCCCGAAAGCAAAACTGCCAAGTAGCATCTTTTAGTGGAGTTTCTCTGGCCTCCGAGAGCGTGATCACATTAGGTCCATTTGCATTTTTCAGATTCAGCTAATCGCCTATCGAATTTAACAAGTTTTGATATAATGCTTAGATTCTTTGGGTACATAAAAAGCGTTCGTTGCCTTGTTTGAATACTGTAAATAGATATATTGGTACTCCTTCGTTGATGACTAATATGCTATTACTGGAAGCCTCCCATTGCTCCATTAATGTAAATAGCTGGTAGATAACGGTAGAAAGTAGAAACCATGTACAATACCCTGTAAATTCGTTAACCTTGTTTTGCCACATGATTATCACATGACATAGCATCGTACGTTTTTCTAATATGTTTGACAAAGAGCCATTATTGTTAAGTTACACATGTTACGTGTGAGCTACCGTTAGTCGGATTAAAGTACACGTTGGTGTTGGACAGCGATATTGGAACTGCTTGACATTCTAATCTTCAGGCTATTCTCCTCCGGTTTCGCTTCATTTCCGTACAAGTTGGGATTTATTTTTTGTTTGTTTGTATTAATTCTGGCACATGCTTCGATGGCACTGGGGAACTTTTTATCAACCGAAACCACTTTGACTGCAATATTCCGATCATTGCGTGACATTTAGTGCGTAGAAATGAACTCGCCAAAACCTAGTTACAGTTTGGCGTCTACCGTAAAAGTCTCGAGACATTTAGTTTGTTTAGGTGAGTTATCGACTTACAATTCGTTTTAAATGTAATCTTGGGCTCTAATAGTAACCCGGAGGCTGACTATTTCAACGAAGCCAGTTTTGTTTTTAGGTATCTCTTTGTTTTCCGTTACACCCTGATGCTTTCTTGCGTCGCAACATAACCTTAGCATTGTACGCAAATACTTTGCGTATGCTTCAAGCCTGAATGTATTATATTGTTTTTGAATAAGTTCGCAGCTGCTGAACGGCGTTGACGAGGAGTTGCAGAAACGATACCATCGTTTTGTCGATCACTGTGGCTTGCTTTTTACAATTTAAGGGCGTTGTTTTCACAAGTCAAAGTGCAAGACTTAGAGTTACGGCGCTTGTCAGTTACGACGGCGTGGAAATTGTTGCGGTAAACTTTCCGAAAGAAATATTAGCTTCAAAACATGTGTGTCGTTGATGTCAGAGCAAACCGTGTTTAGTTATTTGTTTGCAATGCATTTTTTCATGTGCTGCAGGAACCGAAGAAAACCTTAGGTACTTTAATGTGCCCACGACTCGAAGAAACGACCTTGTTAGAACCACTAGTGTGCAAAAAGATCACGCAAAATCGGATAACTGGTATTCACTTCATGGCAGACTCGGTCGTTACGACCTACCAGGAAGGCAGTCTGCAAATTTGGAAACGGCCAATTGTAAGTCTCCTTGTAATTTTCGCAATTATTCATTTATTGTTCTGCTATACTTTCAACATTTCTTCTGTGTGTTGTTCGAGTTCAAAACGCTTGCGCGAAGGTGGTCTGCTTGTTGTAGATGCTAGTTACCCGCAAAGTTCTTTGATTTCCTGGCGTATTATTTTCTAAAAGGCTGACATTGGCACTTCCAGATCATTGTAAAATGCTGCATTCGAACATCCACGCGTAACAAAATCGCTGTGCTGAATCTGTTAAAGGTAGTCCGGCGCATTGACCTCGTTCTGCGTGTTGGCCGATAAGTCAATCGTAATCCTGGCTTGCGCTGTGTGTACTCAGGCCCAGGTGCATTGTTTGCTTACGCTGAGGTGATGTGTGCTCAGCGACTGTTTGGACGCAGTGCATTAGCGGCAAGACAATAATGGACAAACTGTTGCTGTGCATTTTCTGCGAACGTTCCCGTTTGTGCGTCATGGCTGCATGCTGCCTCAACCATTGCTAAGGAAAAGGCGGCCAGCTGCTTGTTAAAGTGGAGTGCGAGTCGCCTGGGGGGTTCTTGTTGCAGCAGAAAAGGGAGAAATCGTGCAACCTGTGAATGTAGATATCTATACACTGGCAAACTTGACTCAACCACAACAAAACTGTCAAATTTTTTCTTGTCCAACGAAGTCGCTCGTTGAAGTCGAAGTTCGCCTGTGATTTAGTACACCTGAATGTCCTGGAAAATTCAAAAGATTTTCTCGCCCTATTTCCTCCTAGAAAACAATTAAAGAGGCTATTAACTTTGACAGTAAAATTATTTTAATGAAATGCAAGCAAAATGGCTTTAACGCTCCGCAAAGATGATATAATTTTACTCTTTTTTCTATTCGCTGTGAAAGTTCGCTTTTTTGCTGATTAAGCAATTCTCAGTCTTTCTGTGGACTGAAAGCCCTCAACGACCGGTGCGTCGTCGACATGTCAGAGACTACGGCGCGTACTGTGTGGGTGTGAGTGACGATTCAACTACATGACCTTACTTTCCCGTGTTTTTTCCGGAATTGGCCGTGCCAGTCATGAAACGTGCTGACTGTCTCGTGCAACGCAGAAACATGCATCTCCGAGCCCCGACGAGCTGTCCACGTCGCCGAAAGCCACTGTCAGTGCCGGTACTGTGGTCTGACACAAGATCAATCAAGGGCTTCTAACTTCCGTATGGGTCATATGCACGTCGAGGTTCAGACTTCAGCTGCCCGAGCGCGCGCCGGTTCCGGTGGAATGGTGGTTGTTCCGGTCGAGTTGCTTGTGAAACTGCTGGAGTGGCAAGTCTGCTGCTGGACTGGACGCAAAACCTTTCGCCGCTGCGTGGCTCCTTTGAAGTGCTAGGGCTTCGCTTTTACGTCACGCGTGCGTGTGCGAACGGAATGCACTCGGCTGCCGTCGCATTTCGCCGTTTCGTTGCTCGGGCAGCGTTGTAAAGGCTGCAAGCTCAGCTCGGTGCCTGGTACACGATCCTTTCTTTTTGTGTTGTGGTAATTCGTGGCGTAAAAATTTGTCGCGTGTGGCAGTGATGCTTAGGTTCCTCTATCTGACGCAGCAGCAGCCGCTATTTTGCTGACATGCGCAGAATTTTGTAAGAAAAAGAACGTTGTCAATAAGTTCGCAAAGTATCAGCTTTTTCGCAGAGACAACTTTGGGATTACCCGATTCAACCAATTTGGGCCAAGGGCACGATAGTAAAACACTACCAAGTGCGTGTGTTTGATGCAATCATCTGGGCCTTTTTTAATGTTATTTGAGACAAAATTAAAAGTAGTGTTTAAAGGTAAAACAAGGGAACGCATTGGTGGATGGCTAATACCTAACGAAATCATTTTTATCGTTTTTGCCTTGAAGTTAGAGGCAAATTTGAGGCAAACCCAAATACAGCAATTTGACCAATTGAGAATCAACTAACTTCACCGTTTATGCGAAAACGTGTAAGCAAGATGGATGGTTTCACCTTTTATCAAAATACAGCGAATCTCACATTACACCATTAGTTTTGGCACGAACGATGTCACTGGAACAAAGTCACTGTGTTGTTGGTCAGATTTCACCATGTTATTGGCTTGAAAATCTTGCTAATGTTTGTTTGGTCATTTTCCAAATTTGCTCGATTCTCTTGAAACCTATGTTCGGAGTCTGTTGTCGTCCCTTCACCCTCCACACTCACGTGCATTTGGCTTTTGCGTATAGCAGTTGTAAGCATATGGAAAGGTTGTTAAATTGAAAGTGTTCTGCAATACTTCTCCAGGAGGCGGGAACGTGGGATTTTTTACCCAGCTGTTCCCAAATCAGACATCCTTTTTAAACTGTAGCTTTAGAATGGATGCAGCGTTACTAGCAGATCTGATTTAGCGTCATAGTTCGGATAATCTGCTATATAACGTGATCCCCTCATTCGCTTATTATCCTGTTTCCCCTCCATTTCGCCGTTTGTCGGTGAAGGTTATTAGCGCCACAGTCTTTCGTCATAAAGGCCAAGTTCTAAAAGAGGTTGTAGTCTTGCGTCTAAAGGCTTGTCTCGACGTTAATCTGATATCGCTGTGATTTCGTCGAATATCCTTGTCTTGGCTAACTTTTTTGTGACTTTTCACTTTCGCACAAGTTCGGTACTTTTGCACCTCGCGTGAATACCTGCGTTCGCCCGTGTGCGTATGCATTTGCTGCCATCAGCAATCGAATCAAAACGTCGGCGTCTAAACCGAAACCCAATTGACGTTGCCAATTCATGTAATTCGTAAATTATCCTGAACCTGATCGATCTTTCCAGCTGTATATCATGTTGGGTGTTTTGATGATTGTTCACTTCCACTCAGGCCCGTAACCAGCTAGGGACACTAAGGAGGGCGAAAAGTTTTCTGAGAGGGGCCCAAATTTTTCAAACTATGTCTAATAGTTTTAAACTTTGTCCAATACATTTGCCCAGGGGGGCGAAAAACTTTCGAAGGTGAGGAGCCCCCTGCACCACCCCTCGTTACGGGCCTGCTTCCACTTCATGGAAATCGCCGGTTAGCTGATGGTAAGTGGGTATAGATGGGTTGTCATGCCTTCCGGTTATCATTTGCAACCACCACTAAACGGGCGTCGGCTAAAGCGATGTAAAAAAATGCAGCTGCCAGATTTGTTACAAGCCGCATTTTTCGCGAAGTGCTGTTATTGCTTTGTTTTCATTCTGTTGTTGTTGTCAATTGATGTTTTTCGAAAGTAGCAATTTGTTGAACCATGCCATCGAAGCTTTTTTCCAAAATGCTTCGGTCGAGTTCAGGGTTTTTTAAAGGAACATATTAGGTACCCGGTATGAACCTGCAGGGACCCGATGATAATTTTCTCTGTTTCTAGGGACCCGATTTTCAATTCTAAACACCTTTAAAAAAACCTTGATCGACTTTAATATCGCGCCCGGTCCTCCCAGCGATAACGCAGCAGCTGCCCGAGCCCTGATTCGTGCTTCTTCATTTTCTGGCTCGTGTTCGTCTTACGTTGCATTGCGTAGTACCCCAGATGTCAGCTGTGCACTTGAAAGTGTTCCTGTCTTTTCCTGCCGCAATGTTCCGCTCCCGCTTTGTTTTGCTTTTTTTCCTTTTATGTGCGTCATCCTTAGTTTCAGTGCCTTATCTGTGATGCGCGCGTTCGCGACAGAAGGTCGCGTCCACTAGTGCAATCGCGAGCGCGGCTACTTCGGCGTTTATCGTCATTGTCCGCAAATCAACTGGAAGCAGCTTCCGTCGAGTCTACGGCGACGTGTGCCTGGACATTCGCTGACCCTGGCTAACGTCGCGCTGTGCCATCTGGCCCGCCGTGTCGACAGACTGTTTGCACTTTTCGACGCGGCAGTTTCTATCGTCGGGTTAGTCGCAAACTTGGTCTGTTCCCGTGCGCTTCAGACAGCCGTTTTACCTAACCAACGTTGACCACAGTCTGCGCACACGTAATCCATGGCGATTTTTCTTTCACTTGGTTTCGCAACGCTTAGCGCACTTACTGTGCTATTCCATCAATTTTGGTTAATAGTTTATCCTGCTTGTTAACCCGTACTCTTAATTTCATTCCTGCATGTATACCTGGAGGTATTTTTTGTAAGAGATACAACTTCGCCCAGGCCAATCGTGAGCAGCATTCTGTGCAAAGAAGTGCAGTGCCAATCGTGAACTCGGGCGACCTTGAAATAGTGCTAAAGTCATGCTTGGTAAATAGCTTGGAACTTCGATGCGAGAACAAGTGTCAAAAGCGCGCGGTCTCCGAAAAAGCATCAGTTCGGACCGCCACTCGCAATATGGCACCAGTTGCAGTCAAACAAAGGCTTGTAAATTGTGTATGTTGCTAAACATAATATCCACTCTCTTACAACTGTGTTTGGACTACTGGGAATATGCTCTGTTGTCCACTTTCCTACGCAAGCTTCCTCGACATCTTGGGTTTACTGTTAAAATACCGTTTGTGAAAGCAGCACAGCCTTTGAAAATCTACGAAAGCACCCTTTTCGCCTCTGTACCTTTTGCGCTTTGTTCATGCAACACACGTGAGGGTCTTGCTCGGGGCATCGTCTTAGATTTGTGCGAGATATGTTAACTTTATTTGCAAATGCAACATCGGTACTTGTTACGAGTCGTTACCTTGGCAAGAGATAAGCCTTGAACTCCCCACCGAGATCCAGTATGAAAAACGGACAAACCAGAAATTTTCCAAGGTAGTTCAATCTTCACACAACAAAACCTTAGCAATGTAGTGAAAGAAAAGTTACGTGAAAAAAATGTAAACGGTAATAGACTGTTATAACACGTACACAGCAGGTTATTTACGCTTGACGCAAAGATATTCGTCACATTGCTTTGCCTGTGGCTTCAGTGACGAAGCCGCAATGTTTGCGACGTAGTCTCTAAGCTGTAACGGTAGATGTGGTAACGTAATGAAGTTACATTTTTAAGGCAGCCATGACGAAATTACGTGCAGTGATCCTGGAACTGCAGACAGCGACTCGTGGTATATAGATAGGCGTGGTTAATTCGCTTGTGACTTCTGTCTCAGTACAGCATGTTCAAGGTGTTCGTTGTATTGCGTTGACATGGACTTGGTCGATATATTTTGCTACTAACGCTATTGTTTAATGAATTGAGTTTTTTCCGCAGTGTTTGTCGTGTTTGTACCATAACTCGATTGGTGAGTGGTTCAAGTGTGCGCACTTCTGTGATTAAAACTGCTATGGTGGGTTACCCCGCAAAACAGGTGCAGCAAAGCTGTGTCTGTCACTTAAATGCAGGTCCTTTTTTCTCACGCAAATGTTGTGGGATCTACGTACACGTTAAAATCGCTACCTTGGATGGCATGTGGATTTATGTTTCCAACTTGGATGGTTGCCATACTTTTTCTTTCCAGGTTATTTGACAAAGCAAACTAGGGTTGCCAGATCACTTGAAATTTTGTCAAGGACATTTTGCTTCGTAAAGAGATACGGTCGGCTACTTCCGTGAGCATCTTCAGGGGGGCGAAACGGGCATTTGCCTTCCTGTAAATTGGGACTAAGAACCAAAAATGTTTAGAAAATCTGAAGTCAGCACCATTATTTCGATTAATTGATTTAATTCTTGCAATAACACTTAATTTACCGGTATGGCACTCACACTGCAAAAGAGCCAGCTTCACTATGCTGGTGTGATGCAGTGATGAGCTAGCCGTTCACTTATGTCCACTCCTGTAAGTTACGATAGTTAATACGTTTTCCTCATGTGACTGTTGACCTCAGATGTCTATAGCAGGTGATGCAGCGAGAAAGTGACTGCTGATAACGGTAAGACACGTTGTTTTATACTGTGTGCAGGGGTGATTCTGCAGCAGTACTTCCGCTTCCACAAGTTTAAAATCCATTATACTGTGAGATTGTGAATGTGACCAATGCTCCTGAGTGAACAGCTTAGTCATGCTGTGCTTATGCAGGCTTCTTTTCACACAATATAAAACCACTTGGCTTGTTAGAAATAACTCCATGAAAGGCTTGTGGGAATACGTCTTAATCGTGAAGGCTCAGTTCTCACTTCTGAGCGCGTACTAAGCGCAAAGTTATATTTTCTGCGGCGAGTTTTCATAATTCATCTGCTCGTTTTTTACAACTGTGTGGTGGTCTGATTTTAGTAAGTTCTTTAAAGTTGTCCGATAGCCGTGTTTAGATACAGGTCTTTCTCATTCTTTGAAACAGTTTTGCGAGAGGGTCTTACTTTCTTGGTTATTCACCGCTAATGTTGATCTGGCCGTTGATTGTTCTTAAATTTTGACTTATTTGTAGAAACTGCTTGCAAAATGGATATTACGCCTTTATAAAAGAAAAAACATTTTTGAAAGCTGAAGTGTGGAAAACAATTCGGACAAAATATTTCAGAAATGAATTCTGGTCAACCAGCACAGGAGACTAAAATGAGAAGCGCAAACGTAGTTGTTGATAGTTCAAGTCCATTACAGACAATTGTGTGGAGTTCACAATGATAACTACATTTGTGCGCCAATTCAGAAAAGGCTGTAACGGGTGACAGAAAGTAGGCTACATCTATGTGGCAAACTCGTATACAGCTCCACTTGAAAAAGTTTTCAAAATAGATGCGAATGGAGCGCATGCTTTCATGGGACATTTTCTTTGTGGTTTAAACAATGAGTGGTCAAGACCGTAACCTTCGAGACCCAGACTTCATCGAAAATGCTGAGATCGAGACTCGGGACTTCCAAATTTGTGCATTTTGCCGAACTTTTAAAAAAATGTCATCACGTCACCGTAGAATTTTTTTCAAATTTCTTTATTTTTTCGACCTGTTAGGTTGTTTCTTACCTGCAAATACAACAAAAAAAATCGTTGAATTATAGAAATTTTACTTTGCCAGTTCTTTGCAATATTCAAAGTCTCGAAACCGAGACTCGCAAAAATGGGTCTCGAGACTCCATCACTGGATGTAGAAACAGTTGTGTTTTGTGAACGAGCAACCTGAAAAAGATAAGCAAAACTCAACGTTGCTCCCCGCGTGGAAAAATTTCTGCGAACACCCATGGCTACTTTCAACAAGCTTCGAGGTATAGGCAAGTCAGACGAAGCTAAGCTAACCATGTACGAAATCGAAAACTAAACAAAACGTACAATAACGACACAACCGATCTTGAAAAGTTTAGTTTACTTTTAACTACACAACTGTTTAAAGATGGAACAAATCTACACGTTGTTCTGTTCATTTTCACTGTTTATTCTTGATTCTTAAATGTTCAACGTAATCAATAGTTCAAAAATGAGCAATTTAAAAACTATTCAAAGATGCCCGAAAATATTCATGGACAGCAAGATGTTTTTCAAGGACAAAATAAGTTTTGATAGCAAACTCAAGGACAGACCTTGGCGCTCAAGGACGTCTGGCAACCTTAAATCAAACCGGTAGTGCTTGTGGGATCTTTTCTAGAACAAAGATCCAAATGGTTGTCTGAGAAATGAGGCTTGATACTCATGTTTGCACCAAATCCTCAAGACTATTCAGTAAATTTTCTACCATTTGTTTGTAGATGCACGCTTTTTTGTTAACAACTACACAAAAGCACTCCAGACAGAAAATTGCTTTTCATTCATGGAAGTTGGAGAGTCGCTTATTAATTTTTTTACCAGTGGATGGTCAAAAAGCAGCTTTTTGTTTTTCTGTTATAATAGAAATCAATAATTATTGATCCTGGATGTATCTGTTACAGTCCTTTGTTAAGTGCTGTTACAAATCGTATCAAAATACCAAGCTTCACATGAAGGGAGGGGAACTACCATGGGTGGCGGAACCTCTTTTAAAGTGGGGGGAACAAGCGCACGTTGAAAAGAAATTATAGCAAATTTTGTGGTTTCAATCGGCAATTGTGACGTATGAAAGTCTAAATTACATTATTTTAGACACCACTATGAAAACGTATCGGTGAACCACCTGAAATTCAAATAGGCTGTTACAGGGGCGACCCAGATCATCAGCGTCACTCAGGCTAATCATACGATTTATTCTGACTGAATGAAACGGTTCGACTTGCGTCACTGAATTTTCCATTTGCATACACTCTAGCTGGGATTTCGTTGCCCTGTGACGTTATGTTATGCAACAATAAATGAGAAATTCTCATGATAACTTCTCCATTGTCGAGTAACGTACGTCACATAGCAATGATAACGCCACAGTGGCGGTTCTAAGGGGAGGCTGGGTGGGCCATGGCCCTTCCCAGATTTTTGGCTGTCCCCCCCCAGTTTTTTGCTTAATTTCACGTTCAAGTTCGTTTGATTGACATATTCAGCAGATGACTTTCAGCCACCAAAATTTTAAACGATTTGAAGACTTTCTGGCGATGGTTCTGACGATATTTACAAGCCTATATGTTGGGTTTGATAGGTTTAATCGTAGCAAATAAATCTTCATTAGAGTGGAAAATCACCATGCAGGAGAGATTTATGTTGGCCCCCCTACTTTTTTCCTTGGCCCCGCATTGTCCCTCACTTTTTTCATTTTAGAATCGCCACTGTAACGTCATCGTTCGTGTGAAATTACTCTCGAATTAGGAACTGTCCATTGGATTGAACTTCAAATCCAATGTTCTATACAAATCCATTGCTGCAAAAAAACATTCAGTCCGATATGAATTATGAATTATGTTTCAAAAAATACTTAGCTGCATAGGACAGCTCGGACTCTAATGAATGAACCCGAGTAAAGCGCGAGTGAACGAAGTCGTGAGAACGCCTACTACGAACGATATTGTTTTGTTCAGGCCACCTGCAACATGAACGCGAAAGGCCAGACATAGAACGAAAATAGTGACAAGGCCCAAAGAAAGGACCCCGAGCTAACAACTTAGTGAAGTGCAAAGGCGCAGCCAGGGGGGGTGCTGAAGGTGCTCAAGCACCCCCCTTAGCGATCAGGATATTGATGTTTATTTTCTTAGTTTTTCACCAACATTGTACTGTAAGTCGAGATCAGGTGCATTGCAAAATGTTCTTTGGCAGTCCCACAGGCGTAGCAACACATTCCTTATCAAACCAAGCGTTTATGAATTTTCGAGATTTGAGAAATAT
>Ga0210059_1011225_pt1 | contig 13722 bp, 6 predicted proteins | sample Ectturendosymbi2_FD_188042 | JGI IMG/M metagenome (GOLD analysis project Ga0210059, IMG submission 188042) | Ecteinascidia turbinata endosymbiont from Florida, USA - Sample 2 (SPAdes) (version 2) | ecosystem: Host-associated > Tunicates > Ascidians > Unclassified | place: Key West, Florida...
ATAACTTCTTCTTCTGTCATATTCTTGAATGGTATAACAAGTACTTTCTAATTTTTTGTGCTAAATTCCCATAATATTTCTCTAACACTTTTCCTCCTTCTATTGTACTGATAAAGTCTTTCAGTTATCCCTATTACTTATTTTTTTCTACAGCTTAAATACTTGATTTGTAATTACATTTGTGCACTTATTAATATTGTTTTGTCAACAATGTTTGCTTTAGGTTTAATTCCATTCATGTTATGGTTTAAAAATACCATAACATCACTCCCTCCTTTAGTGTCAGAATACTTCAGATTCTGTCACTGAAAAAATATATTTTGCATTCTTTTCTTTTACTCACTCCCATTTTATTAAGTGATTTTCCCTTGCTTTTATTTACTTCTGCAGTGAATACTTTTCAATTTTCTGAGCCGATCCGCAAGTCGTCATCAAGCAAACCTTCTCGTCTGATTTTGCAAGACAATGAGTGACGAGTTCCCTGTCTCACACAACCACACTTTCAGAAAAGTTCTTCACTATCAGAATTCCCTGATAATTCTAATAAGCTATTCAATTTTTCCTATTTAAAATCCAAAAATCTGAATGCTTTCAAAAGTAAAAATTTTAAGTTTCCCATTTACATTCAAAATTCAATTTTCACTCACTCACACAACATTATCATTCATTCTCCACACACACTCATTCATACATTCTTCATTACACACTCATTCATTCTCATGCAGTTAGTCTTGTCATGCTTCATGCAATAACTTTGTTATTTTGTTTCATGCAATGTCTCTATCATTCACACTTCATGCCATTTATTTAATCACTTAATTTTTTATATATAATATTCTCTATTTACATAAATATTCATGTAATAGGCCTTTAGTATGCATACTTCTTAATATTCAGCATATGCTTCGGATTCGCTGTATTCTTTCTCACTGCTAGCTGTTCTTCTTGTCAGAGATGAATTATTTTCTCCATTCCTGTTATAACTTAGTTGTTTATCATGGACCTTTCCAGCTAATCTTTTACTTCCATATCTAGATTCTTCCTTCTTTACGTGACAATTCCTGGAAATATGACCTATTTTTCCACATGTAAAACATTTGTAATTTTCCTTTAAGTTATCTTTACTTATCCTGCTTCCACCTGACTGTACTTTTATAGTCACTTCTTTTCCTTTGTCAATATTTTCATCTGTTCCTGACTCATTTTCCCCTAATTTATTTTCTATACTTATTATTCTTGTACTAACTTCATCTAATAATGCTACTATAGTGGCTTGGTTTTCCCATAAAGCTTCTTGTTTCTGTATTAGATTTTTCTGACTTTCCTGTATTTCATCTTGGTTTGCCTGTATTACTTGTATTATTCCTCTTCCAAGTATAATCTCAGTTTTTCTATCCATTTCAGATTGCATTTTGTATCTACTTCTTTTATCTACTATCAACTGTATGCTTTAACTTTTTCCTGTAAATGCAATTTCATGTTCGATTTAAAATAGATAATATCTAAATTCGTAATTTAATAACTTGTGCTTTTTACTTAAATGTCATACGAGATATCTAACCTTAATTATTGTTAATTACTACATGCTTGCTACTTCTTACTAAAGTTTTCTAATATATTTCTAGCATGGTTTGTCACCATATCCTACACAAAAATTTACACTGTTATTCCAGTAAAAGTGGCCAAACTTTACCAGTTCAACGTTATGATTTCGAGTTACGCATGATTCCCACAATTTTTGCGAAGAGCGGATCACAGACTTCTAGCTTGTTTCAACAGCATCCTAGGTCTTGTTTACTTGCACAGACCGTCCCCAACCCTTCTTGCAAGAATCATGATTACCTCTCAACCACATTCCCTACATACCTAGCTATGTTTCCTAATGGAACAGCGTACGCAAAATATTTTATTGTGTGCACATAACTCATTCACCCTTTTAGTGACCCACTGGATTGGGACCCCGGTACATGGGGACTTTCCGCCCGTTGGCAACCCTCCGAAATACTCCGGTTACCTCTCCAGTAAACCCACTAATGGTGAACAAGTTCCATTCCTTTAGGTACCTAGATTTTATGGGATACAGTATTATTATATTTTCAATATCGTTTATGCAAACAGTACTATCCCACTCGTACTGATCCTTGGTAACCTCATATGTTACCGACCCTACTTGTCGCTTTATCTGTGTTACTGACCCTACTTTCCTTTTTCATTTTTCGAACTTTTTAAATGCTGACAATGCAATCCCACTCACATTGATCCTTAGTAACACACAAAAGTTTTGTTTTACACGGAGTTCCTTTTGCTTTTACCTATCTTCATCAATTTTTATTTACGCATATACTCGGGTAACCCCTTCTATATGGGATCCTTTATAATTTTTTACCTAACCATTTTTTTTGTTTATTTACGTTTACATAGTGCTAGCAACCTATGGTATCAACAATCTGGGCATGCCTGTTTTTGGATAGGGTTAGTACTCTCCTGTTACTAACTCCACATGATTTTACATCCTGATAGCAGCGCTCTCACGTCACTGACCTTCGGACAATGCGGATGGTACTCTCATGTTACCAATCCTGAATAGTTTTACGTCATGATAGCAATAGTCTCATGCTATTGACCTTCTGACGACATCCAAAAACCATCTTATGCAAAATTTAAAACGTCTATACATATCAAACTCATCACTTATCATACTGGATTTTGTTAGTTCGGACATGAATATATACACACAATTTCGAACACTGGTTTTATTTGCAAAAGAAACTTTTAACTTGGGCACTCATTCCTGAGCCTTCGTCTTTTTGACGATTTTTCTTGTATCCTTACTTGCCTTCTTTTCAGCTGATTTTGTTTTTGTCTCTTATCTATATTCCACTTGTTTTCTAGATGCATTATTGTTTTGCAATTTCGCGCCAAATGACCTGGTATTCCGCAACGAAAACAGTGTTTTAAATTTGTACTAGTCTCGTTTTCCAAACTGTAATGACTTTGTAGAGCAGAAGCCATGTTAACTGTTACTTCATCAATATTTCCACTCTGTATCTTTTTACCTCTGTTTGTTATTTTTGCTTCGACAGTCTTCCCTGTTTCCCTATCACGTAATTGCATCCATATGCTAGTTATTTCCTCATACCATTTCTCAAGGGGTATCTCGTTTAGAATTAAAAATGTACTGCTACTAATATCAGTGACTACCGCGGCCTTTAACTCTGCGCAGAGAAAAACATCTTGTGCTATGTCAGCCCAAGTGAGATATACTTCATTCAATATTTCTTGTAATTTGTCAGCAGGATTACTCTTCCAAGACCAAGATAAACCTTTTAACAATGATGCAAATTTGATTATCTGTTGCCGCTTGGTAATTTGATAATTAATTTCAAGCCACTCGTAAAATTTTCCTAATGGGTCAATGTCTTTTTTAGGTTCACGGCCTGCTTGAACTAACAATGCTATTGCCTTTGCTAAAGCATCCGGATGATTCTTAAGTTGTTGAACTGTTGTCTGTAATACTACTACCTTGTCTATCTGCATCACTCTTTGCGTTAGATTACGAGTAATTGTGACCCACTCTATTTCTTTACCTGGAATTAAAGGCATGATAATCTTTCCTAAATCTGTTATTGTCAATTCACTACCTTTCATTTCTTGTTCTGGTTCACTCGCTGTTGGCTTATCTTTTGAAAATTCTCCTGTCTTTTTAACTTCATCAGGTCTTTCAATGTCCGTGGTAACTACGTTTATTTCTGGCTCCTCATTATTAATTTTTAACGCCATGTTTTCCTCATTATTATGTAATTTATTCTCAATAATTTTTTCTGTTGTTAGTACGGTATTTGTTTTACATGCTTTTTCAGTTAACTTTCTAAAAAAATCTCCCACTTTGTTACGGTTTGATCCATCAACTACTTCCATAACTTCTTCAACTCTCTTCCGTGTTTCGTCTATCATAATCGCATTTTGTTCCCTTTCTGGTGTTGTTAATTTTTGGACATTCGCTTGGGTCAGTTCATCAGTCATTATGAATTATTTTGCATTACTTTTTATCATTTAATAACAATTTTGTTATCCTAGAAATCTGCAAATACATACGCATGACATATTTAGGTTTTGCGAACTCAGTACCCCGTACTCATGCATTCATTATTTTGAATTTATTTTTACAAACATTATATTTTTCAATTTATTGCATTAATTTTATTTATTGTTACTCATTAAATAGCGTTGTTTTTCGACTTACATGTTAATACTCAATATTACATTACTTTTTCTCTAAGATATAACAGTTTGAATCTCCCCTATGCTTACGATATGTCCTAAAACATTGTTTTACAACAACTATTTTTGCTTAAAAATTTTGAATCGAGCATGCTAATGCTCCACTCCCTCCTTCAAAGAAAAATTTACACTTTTTCTTTGAACCTTCCTTTATTTTTGTCCTAAATTTCAAATTACCTTTTTATAGTTACTTTCACGTTTAGCAAGATTACTGCCACTTTCTCAATCGTTACTGATGAACAAAGCTATGGATAACCTATTGCGAATTCTCAAGATGAATTTGAAAACAACTCGATTTCGAAAGTCTTGTCCTTGTACCTCCTATCGTTTTTAATACTTGCAACATGGTCTCGAACTTCCGCATATTTAAACCTATCTTTTTTAACAATTACACAAAATTCCGTTTCTGTCTGTTTCTGAATAGCACGTGCAGTTACAGTCCTTTTACGTTCTATAGCATTTTCTAAATCTTTCTGTAAGGCCTGCAACTGTTCTTCCTTCCTCACCACTTCATAGCCTCGTTGTCTCGCTTCGGTGCATGTATGCTCTACATCCGCACTTGCCACATTTATCGTAGGTAACTCTTCAAGGACATTAGTTGTCAATGACCTCTCATAACTAGGTGGTGCTTCGCTAGGTTTTTCCATCTTATTACTATCTCTTAGCTGGGCGCATTTTCTTTTGACTGGTTAACTCATGAGATAAGGTGCATTAGGGGGTACATAAGGTTCCGCGGTGCCTTTACGGTCACCGGCAACAATCATCGAGAGCGTTTATAAGTTTTGTTAAAAATTATTCTACCAGATATTAATTGGCTCCCTATGTTGACTTGCAGCTTCATCCTCTTCTGCTACAGAACCTGCCTCTTCTCATGCTTTAACCGTCATGTGTCTTTCGAATGGTTACGTTAAACTTTTTTATGTTGGCTCCCTACTTCAGACTCTTTGTCATCCCGTGAAATTACAGTTCTGTGCTTTGGTATTTTGAAATTCACTTTGAAGTACTTCTGCATAATTTTAATTCTAATTTGGTTTCAACTCCGATTCGAATTGGTTGCAACCTTTATCTCCTAATTTTTCCTTAGTCTATATTCTTTTGCTTTATTTTAATAGATTCTTAACTCCAGTGCCATGAATCATGTCACTACATCACCGTGTGTTTGATTGACGCGCATGCCCTTGCATCCTCTAACGGAATACAAGCAAGGTGGCAGTACAGAGCAGTTCTAGCACAGGTTCCCAGGTCGCTTTTCACCACTTTTGGCAGTATGCGGCCTTGACAGCTCCTGATGCCATGACTTCCCTGTTAATGTTCACCATAGGGGCGGTGTAGGATGACACCTTTCATTGTCAACCACCTATTTCCTTCGGCATTGTTGAGCGTAGTGCTCGACCGTGTGTGCATAGTGCGTCATTTTAACTAACTTTACGTGATTCTCTTTTTTATGGTCATAGATTTGAAGTTCACATTCACTCCTGTCTTTATTTTCGCAGCAAGGAGTCCCTCAGCTTTTGATCCGCGACTAATGAACCAAAGCTGTTGCTAATCACTGCGGGTTTTTCTCCTCGTTATCCTTAAGACGACATGCTTTTCTTATTCTCAAAGCAATTTTACTTTCTAACTTGTCGTCTAAGTACATCCTAACTTTTCGGTCATTGCGCCAAGGGCACTTTTTTCTCCCTCTATGACGTAGTTTTTCTTGCGCCTTCATTTGTTACTTTTAACCAACTCTTGATCTACTGCTTCATACTTTTAACAATCATCTTTTCCCAAGTTTAATAAACAGTTGTAAGCATTTCTTCGTCATTTTTAACATGATGGCCTCTCCATTTGAGAGCAGCACTTTGACCGAAAAATCCTATTCCTAGGTTCATTCATTACTTGACAGCATGCATTATTCATTTACTATCTTTTCATAAGTGCGGCAGGATTGCTTAATAGCTTTACTCTGCTTGCATTACGGCACACAAAGTTACTGTTTGGGCATGTGCCTAGCTTGCAATCTTTCAACTTCGCTAGCGCACTCTTCATTCATGCGACAAGCAGGACATCTCCTCAGTCATTGATTTCGTCATCATGGGATATGTACAAATGCAGTATCCAACTTCCTCCTTCTTGTTCTTTCTTCATCCTCTCCTCGACCTTTCCTCTTGGGTGAAATTCTCCTCCTACCTTAGTTGTGCTGCACACTAGCGCGACCTCGCCAATGTGCGCTGCATTTGCACTTTGACAAAAACAACACTCTTTTTCCTAATTTCTGGTCGCGTTTCGAATCTGCGCTTTTTGTTCCTGCACATTGTGCCTCTTGATGATAACATTCGTTGTTACAGTGTCTTTTTAATTTCGAGCTTTTAAATTTCAGCGCGCAATGCCTTTTTGCTGCTACCTTTTTACGAACTTTGGCCGTTTTTGTGCCATAACTTTTATTCTAAGACTACTGGAAAAATTTTGAATTTATTTCCATTACCTATATTATACTATTTTACCTCGTTAAAAATTTAGATTTTTTAACATTAACGGTTAATGAAATATTTTTACTACTAATTTGTATTGAAAATGCGCTGATTACTACATTAAACTTGTGCTGACCTGCAAAAGCAATCATGCGTTTGCTGTTCGCTCAGTTATGTTTTTTTTTTTTTAAAGGCACTTTCGATCGGTAACTTACTTCCGACAAGCTTATTCATCATTGATTTCATTGCTAACGCTTCGTGCTACGCGTTTGTCTGCAGCACGCAGCTTTCTCGTGGGCCGTTGTTTTGCTGCTTAAGTTTAACAGAATTCTAACATTTTTACCTTCTAACTTTAGTGCTGGGACGCACAGCAAAAATTTCAAAAACATTCTCGTTGTCCGTACAGTAATGTCTTACTTCGCTCACAATTTGGGCTTTCTAGTGCTAACGGTTATCGAAATAATTTTGTTGCAAAATCGCCTTTAAATTGCCTTGGCTGCCGCGTCGACCTTTGCTGACCTGCGATGACGGCTGCACTTGCTACCGCATTTAATTATGTTCGAGCTCTGTCGTGGTTGAGTTACTTCCAACAACGTGCTCTCTCCGGGTTTTTGCGTTATCAACGCGTTTTAAACTGCAGCCAACGTTGTGCTGTTAATTCCTATCACGTTTTTGACTACCTGCTATCATAATTTTTAATTCATGAGTACATAACACAGCACTAAAAACTTTTTATTGCCTATGCTAGGCTAACTTGCCTCGCTATGCGTTTAAGCTTTCTGGTACGTACCCTTGCAGAGATGTTTTTTTTGCTAAAATGCTTTTAAAAATACATAAAATCATGCAACCCTTTTGTCCTTCGTTAGCACGCGACATCTTAATGCGTTACGCTTTGTCGCGGCACCTTGCCGTCATTATGGCTGAACTACTTCCGCATTGCGGTAAACACCGTTTGGCAGTTCTCCACTGGTTGACACTGGGTTCTGTACTTTTCATGCCCTAGTAATCTGTCGTTGCACTTGGACCACACTGATCTAAAACTTGTTATGACTAATCGCTTTGTTAATTTCTACGGTTAGTCGAAATTTTTAACCCTTCGTCACTCAGATTATTTATCTATTTATAATTGCGACGCTACTTAATATTTATTACTTAAAACACTTTCGCTGTAAAACGCTATGCTTATTTCTTAAGGTACTTACGGTTGCTTTCATTGTGATGCTTCCACATGCCTTCCAATTTGGGTTGCTGCTGCACTACTCTTAATTCTTAGCACTGAGCTTGCTTCTAAATTTTATCGGCTTGCTAGCATTCCCTGTACTGACCTGCGCATTGCTAGTCGGCGTCCTTTTGCTGCTAACTTTTCCCGATTTTTTAACTTCTTTTTGCTGTAACTTTTGTTCTACTGCATATATCAAAAATCCGAAAACATATTGGTTACCAGTGTAATAAAATTTACCTTCGCTCAAATTTTGGTGTTTCTACCACTTATCGTTCGCGAAATAATTTTGCTGCGAAAACGTATTTAAAATGTGTGGGCGCGGCGGCGTACACGATGACTACAGTCGCGCACCAGTAATCTCCCTGTCAACATAGGCGTACGTGAAGGCATTTTACTGGGGGGGCGGAAAAAATTTGCCCTGAAAATAACAATTTGCCCTAAAAATAAACAATTTGCCCTGAAACTAACTTCTTTGTTTAATCCAAATGCGGCCTGAAACCGTATGTAAATCTGTTCTATACAGTTGAATTCGTGTATAACGGCTTCCTCTGTAGCGTCAGTTCTCCGATAACGTTACATTTTGTTTGGTCGCGATGGCATCTTTTATATGCATTTCAATTCGCTTATAATGTCAATTCGGAAACAACGTTCTTTATGCAATCCTCTAGAGGTGCCGTTATAGGCAAATTCTGTAGTTACCTTGCTTGTTAACTCAAGGGGTTGAAGTTCCTTGCGTGTTGTGTTCTCCCAAACAATAAATTTTACAGTAATTGCTTTTAGTGATGCAAATATGTACGCGACTTCGATGACGCAACGCAATGTTTTAAAAGCGACGGTTCCGGATCGTACGGTCTGACTCCCTAAACCTCCCTGTGTTATCGCTGCTGTGCTCTTGAGCAAGGTACTTAAAGACCCGCACTCAAAGGAGCCAAGCAATCTGCACGTCCTTGCTGCCCGCTTCTAAAACTCCTGTTAATCAAAAAATCTATCATCTTAACACCCTGCACCTGTACGCAGCGAAAACGAACAAAGACTCGAAAACGAACAAAGAAAGAGTTACCGGATTCTTACACCAAGCTGTTGAACTACCGACATCCGAATGTTGGATTTTTACAGAAATTAAACGAGGGCTTGGTCCAGATCAAAGTCACTATAACCAATCACGACGTTGGTCCAGATTACACAGCAAACTAGCCCACATTACACGGATCGCCCACAAGTGAATATAAACTGTATTGAAACTTTTTTCGCAGTTCACGATTTTTGAGCAACTTGCACTTGCCCTTAAAAAAACAGTGTTGCTCTGAAACTTTTCACTGTATTGAATATGCTTTTATTAATTCAGGATTTTTATCAACTTGCGCTTGCCCTGAAAACAGAGATTCCCCTGAAATTTTTCACGGTATTGAATATATTTTTTACCAGTTAGGAGTTTCGAGCAACTTGTGCTTGCCCTGAAAAACAGAGTTGCTCTGAATTCACAGTATTGAATATATATTTTTTATTATTCAGGATTTTTGAGCAACTTGCGCTTGCCCTGGAAAACAAAGTTGCCCTGGAATTTTTCACTGTATTGAAATATATTTTATCATCCAGGATTTTTGAGCAACTTGCGCTTGCCGTGAAAGACAGAGTTTGTCCTGGAATATTTCACTCTATTGAATATATTTTATCATCCAGGATTTTTGAGCAACTTGCGCTTGCCCTGAAAAACAGAGGGTGCCCTGAATTCATTATAGTGATTATGCATTTTTTATCATTCAGGATTTTTGAACAACCTGCGCTTGCCCTGAAAAACAGAGTTGTCCTGAAAATTTTCACTATATTAAATATGTATTTTTGATCATCCAGGATTTTTGAGCAACTTGCGCTTGCCCTGAAAAACAGAGTGGCCCTGGAATTTTTCACTCTATTGAAATATTTTTTTATCATTCAGGATTTTTGAGCAACTTGCGCTTTCCCTGAAAACAGAGTTTGCCCTGAAATTTTTCAAACCCGGGGGGGGCGGCCGCCCCCTCCGACACCCCGCCTCGTACGCATATGCCTGTCAACCTATCACTTACGTAACAATTGCGCAATATAACCTCGTGCTTTTCTGTGCTTCCTTTCCCTGCCGGTTGCCAGTACACAGGTGTGTCACCGGAAACGTTGCTTACATCTTTCCTGACTCGTTTTTGCACCTGTTTACGTGCTTAGGGCTTTTTCTGGCAAGCCTGCTTATCACCCTATTATGGCAAGTGTCTGGCTCTCTGTTTTTGTCAAAAACAACAATTTACGGGTTTTGGTCGTTTTTACGCTCCTTTTTACTTTTGCAATCGTGCTTGTGATAATTCTGAAAAAATTTTTCTAAGTATAAATCTATTAAAAATTTGGCCAGGACTTACCCCGCACTCAGCATTTTTATCAGTTTTTTCTACAAGTGCTTTGTAATTTTGATCAGGGCTTCGCCCGCACTTAGCATTTTTTACCAGGTATTTCTACAAGTAATTTTTCTAGGGAAATTTTGCAAGGGCTTCGCCCGTCCTATACGGTTTGGCTTACTTTTTATTTTGGTCGTGGAGATGTGACAAGGTGCTAAATGTTACCTTGCTAAATTGGTTACTACCCTAGACTTGTTTTCCTGTAGCTATCAAATATGAGTGGTTCCCTACATTTTGAATCTTTTGGCCGTATTTGATTTTTGCTTTGTTTCCACTCATATGATTTTTACCAGACACCAAATGCTCCTTCTGTTCACCCATAGCAGAGAATAGCCCTGCCTTGGTCACCGTACACGAAGCAATATGAGTCTTAATTTAGTCTACTTCGCAGGGGTAGTGTAGAATTTCTTTTAACTGACAATATGCGCTACTTTTAGCGAGTACTTGCGACTTTCTTGTGAGGATCGCCAACTCAGGAATGGTGAAGCGACTTGTTATTATCCTGGCATTAAATGTTGCCAGAGCCACTACCAGTGAGTCTCACTTGACATTGGTGGCCGGAGCCATGCGAAATCCCTAGCGTCGAAAATTTTGCGTTTCTTTTGGTAGGCACTTGCGACTTTCTTGTGAGGGTCGCCAGCCTAAACGGGTGAAACGACTTTGTATTAAGTTTATCCTGGCTTCTAAATTTTGCCAGAGTCAGATTACACCAGTGAGTCTCGCTTGACACTGGCTGCCGGAGCACTTTATTGCATTGGGCTAAGCGATTCTGGGTCTTACCTAGAAAGAATTGGAGCTACTGCAAGCGGACAAGGAAGTCCACACAACCGTAAAGCGGTCGCAGCCGACAGGGTCGCGATCCGAACAATCCAAGGCGAACCGAAGTTCACGAGGAAAGTCAGCCCCCTACTTGTGTGCGTGTGTTTGTGATGGACTTTTTTAGAAAAGGATGAATCGCTTGCCTTATGCTTTCCCTACTGGTGCCACCGCCTAGGCGAATTGGGCGGACGTGGCATGTAATTTGGGTAACTGCTGTTTGACCATCTAAAAGAGATTCTAGCTGTGCATCATTGAATCTCTTGAAGTAGGCCTTTTGCTTCGCAGCTACGGAGAACTAGTCTGTTTCCTAGGATATCGTGAGCTGCTGTTAGTCATCTAGAAAAGATACTAGCTGTGCATTTTTGGATCTTTCGAAGTAGACTATTGCTTCGCCGTCACTTAGCCACGTATACTATCTTCCTATAAGGGAAATTTTAAAAGAGTTTCCACAAAATTTATTAATTTTGTCACACTTCCCACTTTAAAAACCTTTGAGGGTAGGAGAAAAAGAAACTAACGTTGGGCACCATTTATAAAATTGCTTCTCATTGCCCGTGTTGAGAACAACTTTATGACGCAGCTTAGCTTTGATGTAATTAGTTTAATTACTCCGTTTCACCAAACTGCAATTTGTGAGTCCATTTTACCTAACTAATATTCACCATTATAGCTAGATTGCCGTGGTTTCATAGTTCTCACTACCAACTGCATATTAACACTAGCACAGCGACTAACAGCAACTATTTTTATGAAATAATCACTGGAATCCCTGTGGTGAATTTAACACAAGAGCATTGTATTCTATTTAACCAACGCAACGTAATACTTCACCTAATACATTAACATTAAATTAACAAATTCATTTGTCCAGTTTAACATCCTAACATCCCTAAATCCTATACCTAATAATTAACTTGCCAAAGTATTTAATAAAAATTGCCCCCATTCAGTAATTTGGTAATTTGGACAGAGCTTCTAAAAACCCTGTTACTCCTTCAACAGCCAAATTCAGAATAATTTTGTCCTATCCCTTCCTCTTGTGAGGTAAAACTTTTGCTTGAAATTTGCCCTGAGACTATCTTCACTTCTCCTTTGTAACAATTTCCTGTTGCGCAGTTATCGCATAATCCCAAATGTTGTTTTTCATGTTTTGAACACTTCTCGAACATTCCTTTTTTGTTTATCTTTGAAGCGTTTGATTTGAAAAACATCTATGACGTATTTCTTTTCCCAACTCATGTAATATTGCATCATCTTTTTATCTTTACCGCATTTGTCAGATTACGCAACAGTGCTTGCCCTAATTCAACAACACCTTGTTTCACTGTGGTTGCGCAATATCATTGGTAATTGTTCATGCGTGGCTTAACAACCTACTTGCCCAATGATGCATATCATTTTACATCACATTTTGGAGTAAAACTTATCTAGCTATCTAACTATCTTTTGTTAGCGTTTTGCCATACATAAATACACAATATCAACACATATCCACAATTTCACTGCAATATACGTATACACAATTTTCACAATAATAATTTGTTCACTTTCTAAAACATTTCACTTGTAACTGCATTTTGCAAATATGTTTTTAGCGGTTTGTTAACTTCAAACTTCTCTTCTTTTTTATTCTCAGCTGTCTTCTTCTTTGAATTGCTTTGTCCGCAAGCTTCATGTTTTTCTGGAATTCTTCCATGGTCAGATCAAAGCTTCTCTTTTGATTCTTCATTTGCACTTCAAAAACTTCTCCATTGTAATCACGTAATCGTATTCTCCTTCAGGTAATTTATTAGACACCCATTTTAAAATTATTGTAATAACTTCTTCTTCTGTCATATTCTTGAATGGTATAACAAGTACTTTCTAATTTTTTGTGCTAAATTCCCATAATATTTCTCTAACACTTTTCCTCCTTCTATTGTACTGATAAAGTCTTTCAGTTACCCTTTTACTTAATTTTTTCTACAGCTTAAGTACTTGATTTGTAATTACATTTGTGCACTTATTAATATTGTTTTGTCAACAATGTTTGCTTTAGGTTTAATTCCATTCATGTTATGGTTTAAAAATACCATAACACCATTCACAACAGCAACAAATGATTTTTTCATCGCTTCAACGTTTTGCTAACTTATCTACGCAGCACTATGGGGCAAAACCAGGCCGGTAACTAGCTAGAAAGATTTTCGGCCCCTCTGGAAAAATGTGTTTGAGATACTTTAAAACTATTGGACACAGGCCTGTAACCAAGAGGGAAGAGGTGCAAAGCCTCCCCATTGCAAACCTTTCCTCCCCCCTGGAAAAATCTTTTGGGCATAGTTGAAAACTATTGGACATAGTTTGAAAAACTTGGGCCCCTCTCAGAAAACTCTTCGCCACACCTGGTGTCCCAAGCTGGTTACGGGCCTGGGCAAAACCGTTTGATGGTTTGGCTTTTTGACGAATAATCGTGATGTGACATTGATCCTGAGATGGTTATCGACGAGTTGTTCAAAAAGAAACGCAGACTGAATTTTATCTTTTAATT
>Ga0210059_1011226_pt1 | contig 13720 bp, 11 predicted proteins | sample Ectturendosymbi2_FD_188042 | JGI IMG/M metagenome (GOLD analysis project Ga0210059, IMG submission 188042) | Ecteinascidia turbinata endosymbiont from Florida, USA - Sample 2 (SPAdes) (version 2) | ecosystem: Host-associated > Tunicates > Ascidians > Unclassified | place: Key West, Florida...
CTTCCATAAACTGAATAATGTGTGGTTGTAATTTGAAATAAATAGCTTTTTAATCAAAGTCACAATTGAAATTTTCATGGGTACACATCTTTTTGGGTCACCCTGTACATTGAGTATTTTTCTAATTACGTTGTTGAGCACCAAGTCATATTCAAAAAGCATTGTTTTAAAAGAAGTACTTCAGACGTCAACTCCAACACTACGATAGCTCATAATAACCAGCCTTCTTTCAAGACCCGTTTCATGTGGAACATGTCTATATCTGGAGGTTAACGCTGCTTCTACATGAACTACAAGCGGAGAGTCGAGATACACAAAACTGAAATATATTAGTATATTATCAGTGTCTTGATGCGCATTCCATGATAAAATATGATAAAATGCACAACTATATCCACCATGCATCGCCCCCTGAAACTACGGCCTGTTCTTCCATCCTCATGACAGAGCAATCCTACAAGCAAGCAACCATCACTAAGGCTGAAAACCTCTGAAACGAAACGGACTCGCGCTCGTCGGCCGGAGCTACAATGCCAGACCACCACATAAACCTTCGCACGGAAGAAAAATAGCCGCTTTCGTAGTTTCTGAGGAAATGAGACCTAGTTTTAAGCAGCCACAGAACTTTTTGTGGAAATGTCATTAATTCCAACAATTTGCAGCTCAAAAATTCCAGGACAAGAGGATATGAATTATAGGTAACATCCAATCGTGAGTGACAGCAAGACGAAGGAATTCAAGCATTTTCAAAAAAAGTTGTATGAGTAAAAATAATTCGCTTGACAACTTAAGTCACTATGATGAGTCTGGTAGCCTGAAACGATAGAAACGACAATGCAAAAGTGCAACCAAATACAAACATAAATGAAATCAGGGTTAAACAAAATCTTTTCACAAAAACTTGAGTGAATCGTCACGCCTGTAACAAGTTTAAACAAACCCGTACTACCGACTTAAGAGAGGTCAAAACAACTTTATTTTGTTTCAATAAGTTTCAGCAATTAATTACTAAGACGCATAAACGATCTTAGTCAGGAAGAAATAATGAAAACAAAAAGAAAGCAGCAGCAGCTTCCAGTCGCGTTCCGGACAGCAACAAACCTGTGCCATGTTTTGAATGCATTGCTGGCGCGCTTGAACAGGTGGCCTTCGATGATGATCGCATCAGAGACACACTTCATGTGAATCCCGCTGTCTCCACTCTACAATGATCAGCGATATTTAACCTGATGTTTCCGCAAGGTTGCGTTTCTCGCAAGCTTTTTTAATAAGTAGATGACACTGCGTATGAGTGTTTTTACAAAAATGCGAGTCTGGACTTCCACTGCATAAAAAAGTGCAACTTGTAGCCAAATTATCACAAAAAATTCCCGCATCAAAGTGTGAGTCAGCGACTATTTAGAAAATTACAAGTAATCAAAAAATCCAAGTCTCTTTTGCCAAAAAAAAACAATAAAACACCTCAATGCGAGCGCCCTCCGCTACTTTAAATCATTACTATGAAGTTTGAACGAAAATCATTCCCGCCTTTAGAGAATATATTTTCTAAGTAGCTGGTTCTGATACATCGCCGATACTACATCAATCACACTACTAACGAGAATAAATTAAATGCCTCAGCATGAACCAAAACTTTTGCTGAAGACGTGATTGTCAGGTTTACCATAGACTGATGCCTCTCCTGTTCCATCACCATCGACTGACGCTCGGCTTCGGTTGTCTTGCACAAATCCTCCAACTGGTTCAAAACAATAAAAAAATCCGTTACACAAACGCAGTGATTTACTTGCATCGACACAACCATTTTACACTCGATTGCGAGCGGCAAATGCGGGTATTTAGAATATCATCGCGGGGAGTGAGGAGAATTTAAGGCATCCCGTCCTGGTTGGAAAGACGAAAAATGGACGAGTTTGAAATTAGCGTGGCCGCAAAATAAATCGTAACTATTTCCAACAAGGAGCAGAAAGTCGCCGCTAGATCTGCGCAGAGCATGAAAATTTATCGATCTTTTCTAAAAGTTTATTGGAATTAGCGGCTTAACGACGATATCACACGTTTTCCAATAAAATCATCCCGCGCTTTGCATTAAATGGCGTGTCATATGAAGAAACAGGGCCCAGGCCTAATCACGGATTTTGAAAGCTAAAGGTTTACTGAGGTGATACCGAACGCTACACGCAATGCAATATCGTACTTGTGACGACACAGTCTTCATAAAAGGCTCCAACTCCTTCATTAAGTCGTAGCCTTGATGGAAAAACGTGAACAGCGCGTGCATATACGACAGCATCTAAAACAAATGAGTAATTGATGTCGTCAGGGGAACTGACATTAACGCGTCCAACCCAGGCCGCTGTGATCAAGCACGGCGGCCTCGGTCCAACCGTGATCGGCGTTGTTCGTCGCTACCTCAACAACTATTTTGACAAATTTCTTGTGAAGCAAACCAGCAATTTACACATTGGCAAAGGGTGAAAAAACAACTATTATACAAAACATCACCCAAAAATGCAGATGTAACCACGTAAGCTAAGACTGATTTACAAAGGAGATCCAAACAAGCAGCAGAGTACTCTTCACCTTGTCTACAGTTTGAAATCTCTTCTTCTTGTACAGCATATTGACCTGAAAGTGAGGACTGACGTTATGCAACGCGACAGCTGCAAGTGGAACAACAAAATGCTATGGCCTTTTAACGGAATGGCTGAACAGATATTCAGAAAAGGTCAGTACAGATGTTCCACCTAAACAGCCCATGTACGAAAGCACATTCAATTTCACAATGATCTTGTGGACGATCGGTACAAGTTCAAGCTTATTACAGCAGAGGTACCAAGATTGCGGTGCTTTGAACCAGAGATTGGCCCGGGTTATGAATTTAGGAGTGGAGTCCAAACACCTCGGAGTCCAAGTCATTTGTGATACGCTTTGAGTAAATTCCAGTCGGGTCCTTGATTATGACGAGTCTCGTCCTTCACTTTGTTTTACACGTCCTTCAATTTTTGTATATATAGTAAAGTTGAAGAATTTTATAGTTGTATGTACCAGAATTGTAAACGGACTTCATTTTGAAGCCCGAACCCGGCCCGAGCCCGACGTTAATTTTTGAAGCCCGATTTATCCCGAAAACCAAATTTACCGAAAAACAAACTATCACGAAACTATCTAGGATGGCGCTATATGCATAAAAGGAACTATTTAGGATAGCGCTACAGGCAATAGGCATAAAAAGCCGGATTGTAGGCCATCGTTTCTAAACACAAGCGAAGAACCGCCTTGAAGTGATTGATCTTTTCGACGCAATGCCATCGTGTGCTAATTTCCCCACGCCTTTCGCCTTCTGAAAAGGAGTGTGACACTAATCCGAGCAGAGAACAAAAGAACGCAGCTGTGTTTGCAAATACAATTAGCTGAAGAAAAATCACAATCACTTCACTCACAGAAGTCACCGCAGTGAGCAGAACAAATGTACTTCAAGAAAGAAAAAATCGTTACTTCGAATGGTATAAAACTTGTGTATGCATGCCCGAAACATTTTGACAAACTTAAGCCCGAACCCCGCCCGATCCGAAAAGCCCGGCCTGACTTACATCTCTGTTGTGTACTAATGCAATAAAATAAGTAACTGAGCAAATCTGGAGTAAGCAGTAAATACTCATACTAAAAAATCCGAGTCCAGCCATTAAATAGCCTAAAGATTCGACATATTGCGAGTCATACAAAAACATAACTTGCGTCGGTATCGAGTCGTCACGTCTATACGCTGCACTGATCTTGCCAGATTACGTGGGAACACACGCAACGTATTGACACTAACGTCACACGATTAACTGGGGTGGTTTTCAAACGAAGAACTAAAATTGTTGGGATCAGTTTTGAACTGAATGACATAGGAAGTACTAAAGTTTGTGCAAATTTCATTTTCACGGATTGCCCGCGTTACCACTCGTGAAGAAGCATGAATTTTTAAATAAATTAGATATGCCCCACTTTAAACGCCGTAAAGGTTACGTTAGGTAAACTTTGTGTGTTCTGTTGATATACACTCACGAAATACTTCACTAAAAATGTCTTCATGAACCATTTTGAAATTCTGACTTCACAATAAAATACGATGATATGGAGTGGTCTCAAGGCAGTTGAACCTTTCTTCTGCGAATCAATCGCATCCAAAGCTTTACTTAAATGAGTGCAGCGTATATCGATTTGTACGTTAATGTACTGCTTTCTATTTTCGCGCAAACTGCTGACAGGAGGTCTTGTGATGCGAGTTCCTAAGTTTTGATGAAGCAAAAGCTTTCAGCTGAACAAGACATGCTCAATATGAACTTCATAGGAATTCGTCAAAAGTAGTTCATTTCCATAAAATTTTTTTGGCAACGAAAGAACCATTAAGCTTTGCAACTGAGATGCACCTTGGAAAAAACTTTTCTTAAATGTAAGAAGATTAACTGTGTCAGCTTGTTTAGAACGACGGCATCATACCTGAGAGACGTAATCCATAGATATGCTGCGAAAGCAGTTTCGTGTTGACGTCAGGTTCAGTGCAGCTTCTTCGACTTCGTGAAGCTTCAAACGGCTCACAGCAGCATGCTTTGACAAAGCTGCAGCGTAATCATCTGAAACTTTGTCAAAACCCTTTTTCGCTTCTCGGGCAGCTTTAACCTCGCTGCGATTAATTGAATCAAGAGTTTCATTGCAAAATACATGTTAAGTACAGACCCTCAAAACATTACATAAAAGATAATGAAATGCAGCGTCATGGCCCAGAAGCCATACGCTCACGCAAATAAGGGTCACAACAGGGGTGTAACGAGGGGGGACAGGGAGGGCACAATTCCCCGGGCACCGAAAAGTCCCCACAATGTCACAAGTACTTTCTTCCTAAAGACCTCAAATTCAATGATGGGGACGCCAAATTTGCTTCTTGCCCCGGGCGCCATCTAACCTTGTTAAGCCCCTGGGTCACAAGCATGTTTTTTTTTCAAGGTTTGACCTTGCTGACTGGAAAGGCATATTGAGGGACCGCAACTATTTATCGGCATACCAAGATGGTCGTAAACCAAGGTTTTAGTGTATTTTGATGGTGGTATTAAAGCGAGTATCTACTGTATTTTGAGAGACCACCGGAAAAATTTGAGAGACCGTTTTGGTCTTTTAAACACCTTAAAAAAACACTGGACCAGACAACATTTAAAGTTTGAACAAAAACTGATTTTTACTAGCAAGTGCGTACGTAGTACTGCAAACTTCACGCGACTTACTCCCTCAGGAAATTATTCAGCTGTGTTTTTACCAAACGCTGGGCTTGGTCGAGCAGTATCTGTAAAATTAATTGCATTAAAAATAATGATAATGCTAAAGAAATAGCGCGTGTTAGTACATACACAAAAAAGAAAGTTCTACAACGCATGAAAGTTTAAGAATTGCGTGTAATTTGATGCCGAATTTACGGTTCACTGTGCTTATCAGACATTGTTATTATCACCTAATCCTCTTCAACAGGAAGCGAGCTAATATGTGCGGTGGTGAATCACCACATGAAGTTACTCGTAAGCTAAAACTGCATCGAAATTAGTGAAAGATTCTGACGTCAACAAGGTGCGTTCAACAAGAAATTTCTAAGCCTTACCAACTGCTGCGAATACTAGGCTGACAACCCGTTTCATTCAATGTTTACATACCACCAACACATTCATCACCTCAAACTACCGCTCTGAAACTCTTCAACAAAGTTATACGCAATGAGCTTTAACCAATGCAAACCAAAACTTTGCCAGATTCACAGTACTTGTTAGACCGCTCAAAGCCAAGCACGCTGAGGGACTCTACGCATCAAAGTGCGTAAACAATCTCGCATTTGTTCACAAAAAAAATGATTAAAGTACAGTGCAGTGCAAATTTATATGCTCAAATACCTACGAAGAAAGGCACAATTATTCACAGAGGCACAAACTCTGTAAGTAAACTCTTACATTATTCCTTACAAAGTTCCACAACTATACTGCATATATATATGTATCAATTACTGATTAATTGCCTCGAACTATAAGAGTCAAGAAAAAAGTTCAACATATTTACAAACAAACAAGCCGAAGAGTCCACATGACCAGTTTCAGATGGATTATAACAAATGTTTCAAGCAGCATTCTTTGAAATCTCTCAACACATATTTAACTCAACACTATATAATGACATCGTGCAGGCTTTCAGTGTTAGTGATGCCTTGCCTCTACTTAGAGACAGGTTTGAAGATATATCGATAAAAATGACTAAAATGCAAGTCAGCTTTATATGTTTAAACAAGAAAATGACTTCAAAACATTACAATGAGCAAATTTACAAATATTTCCTACAAAACCTCTATGCTTGCACACTACAGGAGTGCAATTCAGTTACGCACCGAATGGAAGTCAGTGAGCTGAGTCATTGTGCTCGCAAACTTTTTCAATGTTCCCTGCAAATAAAGGCAGAAGTCTACAAACACAAGAAAAGCAAATGCAGTGCAATTGCTACAAGACATGCTGAAATACACAAGAATGTAATCAAGCAACTATACCATCACCAATTACACTTACTGCTTGCAAGAACAGATCTGACAATGTTAGCACATTTTGTTCTCAACTTCCGATCTACAGGGGAGTTTACCAATTAACGCATGTAACATTGATAAACCTTCAGATTAATAAAGCAGGCACCTTCTAATTTACAACAAAATGTTTATCTGTGGGCAATGGGCATGCACCCATACATAAAACTCTTCTGTAAAAATTAAATGTTCTGCTATTGAAGAGTACCCCGATATTTCAGATACAAATACAGACAAGATTGAGTCCAACATTTATTTGAATAAGATGTATGCGGTGCAGAGGCTACAACAGAAACTTTTAACGGCAAAGCTTCTGTTTTGCTGACACTTTGACTGCATAACATCATGATTTGAAAAAGATGCAAGCACCATCTGATGTTAATTTACAAACTTGACCACTATTTACATTTTACACAAGCTGAGAGCATGTTTCACAATTTCAAAGAACTAACACCAAAATCAATCAAAACCAACCTAGCTCAAACCTACTGTTCAGTGTTCACCCACATTTTGGAATCAAACCAAACAGGAACAGAACAACTATATAATTAAGAATCAACACAATACTATGTTGAATAGTTTTTTTTTAACTGAAATCCATGCATTCGATGTTCTGTACAGTGTGCAAGGCAAGAGAACTGAGTAACACCGAAAACACATCCATTCAGATGATTACTTATGAAAAATATTCCTGTAAATATTACGCAGAGATACAAACAGCATAATGCATTTGATAAGATTCAGGAAACATTTTTGATGAACTTTGGTCAGATCCAGGTCATGATAACGGGCTTCAGGGTTGTGTTATTTTAAACCCTGAAGCCCTTGTGAAATTGAACAGCACTCTACCTGTACAAATTCATCTTCAGTTGAAGAGGTAGCAACATCATTAACACTGCCAATGAAACTTCTGCAAATAAAAATGCTGCTATATGAACTGTGCAAATAGTAATACACTAGAGTTAAGTAAAAAAGGAAACTACATGTCTTTGCATAAATGAAAACAGTATGAAAGAGTAAGGAAACATTTGGGCAAAACGCATCAAAGACAATTCAGATGTTCAAACATATGCAACTACACCTTCAGAAAAAGTAAGAATGGAGGGACTTTGCAGTAATACCCATTCACAAATTGGAACCTTTGAAAAACCTTTCCACATTTTTAAGGTTTAAATAGAGGCCTCCTCAATACATTACAATTGTTCATTGAACTCCACCATCCAACATCAATAATTGCACAGTGAAAACCATACAAAATCACATGTGCACATAACACAAGCACCTAGGTGGTGAGACTATGTCATGCCCCCCACTAATTATAAGAGGGTGTAAGTTGTACAGATTCATACACTCACAAAATGCCTCACAACATCTAATGAAGTAAGTTTGTTGTGACCCTTGAAACACAATTGGTTTTGAAAAATGCTGTGACAAGCTGATACCACCAGTCACAAGAAGAAATCTATACTAATAGATGCCTGACTTTGTGAAATATCAAATGTAAGTTTTATCAGTCAGCATGAGTTTCAACTGCCAAAGTTCCTCTGACACTTCAAAGGCAAACAGAAACATTTCAAAACTTAGTTCATTAAGACTGTGTATGAAACATCTGGTTCAACATAACCATGGTAATTTGTGCTGCTTTTGTCAACCGCTTTCCAAGTTGTAAGGTAGGCTGCAGTAGTTTTCCAATAAAATGTTTATGCACAACAGCTAAAAAGCTGGTACTGTATGTAAATGGGTACATCTGATCAGGCACAAATGTGCTCTTACATCCTAGAGCACAAAGCAAATTTCTTGGAACATCATATTTCCAACAGTAACAATAGTGTTCTATGACTTAGCAAGTATCAGCACAAACCTGTTTTTTTTCGCTGAGACATTTCAGTCATTTGTGTCACCTCACAGTTGTATTAAAATTTGCTGAAAGTGTTCTTTAGCCTATATTTTCAGACATTCTTATCAAAATGACTTAATTTTTTTCAGTCATTTCAAAAACATTTCAGTCAGTGAATGAAAAAAAGCAGGCACAAACTCATGTCTCTTGAAAAAGTACAGCATTATACACACAAGCAACTATTGAATTGAATGTTATGAATGGGAAGAGATCAGTTTTCTTCATATTTTTGCATATCAGCAATCAATTAAACTTACTTGCTTGCACCATCGTAGACCTTTCCTGTGTCAATGGCAACAGTACAATGTTTCATTACCTGAAACAACAAAACAACTTCAATAAATATTTTACAACCTTAGCAGGATTTAGGAGTCAGGCATATCACAATGCGAAGACAATGTTTACCTAACAATAGAAAAGAACAAATTCCTCAAAACAAAACTAGAATCACTCTACACCAGGGGTTCCCAACCTTTTTTGCTGCTCGTACCCCTTTGTTAGGTCAGAGCATTCTTAGTACCCAAAAAAAATTTGAGATATATATTGCTCTATAAGAGATATATAAGCTGCTCTGTGACCCAAGGATTTTCGTACCCCTTGATGTTCAATCTCATACCCCTTGGGAGTACGAGTACCCCCAGTTGGGAACCCCTGCTCTACACCATGCGGCATCAATGTGGTGCCAGGTTTGCCACAAGGACTACATGGGTTGCCCTGGGCCTGTTCTAAAATAGCATTAACATGATAAATGTCTGCACATCGATGAAAATCTTCAAGTATTCAGAATAGCATAATTGAAGGCGAATTAAACAAATTTCCTATTTCAGAAGTGTGCATCAAACTAGTAGCCCTTTGTAGTCATTGGTACCCAAGAAGTGGCTGTCAGTTTCAAAAATTGGCAACCACTGTTAGACCAACCGCATTGCAAGAAAAATTAGAGTCAAAATAAAAATGACTGTAAAAAAATTTAAAACGAAGCTATAAAACCAATAACATGATTAGACCATATCCACAAAACAAACACTGCTTAAAACATGCAAGCAAAATAACATACCATAAAGATTTTTTAGGAAAACTACAGTGCTTCCAAAAAACACCCCATGATTAATCATATTTTATAAAACCCACAAGTTTACTGATCCACAGATATTTACTGTAGTGCTCCGAGCCAGTGTTTTTATAACTATTTTGAGCCATAGAACATGAGACATTTATTCGACAGCCTTGGTTTACATGATAAATGCAAGGCAAGCACAAACCTTATCTATTAAGCTTTCTAATTCCACAACATCATGATCTGCTTGCTGAACACTGTCTCTGTAATAAAAAAAAATTACTATGAAAAGCAATGATGTGATGTAAGAACTTGCATATTTGGTATTTAACAGTACACCTTGTTAAACAAGACACTGACACATGGAATCCTCTGCAATAAGAGTTTTTTTACTATTTTTCATAGCATCAACAGAGTATTAAGACTAACACCTTCACTGCTGGTGTACGAGATACTTTGAAATCATGCATTGAGCCGCTATTTCTGTGCCACTTTGCAATTCCACACCTCACCAGCCAATTGTGCTAGAGACCTGTTCAAACCCTCAAAAGATGTAGCAAGCCATCTAATTTGGATGTTTAAAAATTGGAAAGGTTTGGATTTGAAGTTTTTTTATGCATAACGTCGTAGGTGGGGTAGGTTTAGGCTTTTCTGGCCAAGGTAATTGGGCGCTGGGCCCCAAGAGGTTTTCTGGTTTAAAAGTTAGGTTAAAGAGAATCTTTTTGGGTAGTTTTTACCCAAATTTAGTCTTTTTTGGCCATAACGTTTGAACCAGAAACCTTAGAAAGTCAAGCAAAGGCTCAAAAGACTTGGATTTTAGCCTAGTTTCCACTAACAACTTGAGCACAACACTATCCCCTTACAGTTGGGGCCCAGGTCCTGATAACCTCGGCCAAAAAGGCTCAGAACTATCTCGCTTATGACATCACCCACATGAAACCAGAAATCCAATGCTTTTTAACTCTTTCAAAGGCCAAACTAGATTTGCTACGTCTTTTGAGGATTTGAACAGCTCTCTAGCACAATTGACTAGCGAGTTATGCAGTTGCAAAATGGCATGAAAATACAGGATTTACATGTAAATCCACTCGGCAGCGAATGTGTTAAGAACTTTTTTGCCATTTTGCAGAGGATCAACAGAGTATCAAAGACTTTTTTGACAATCTCTGCTGATGTTGCTGAAAATCTGGGTGTGGTTTATACATAATTAATATTCCTAAATACTGGTTCAGGTCCACTTACTATAGGCGACAAAAATCATGCGTTTGAAAGCATCCTATTATATTTGCAAGTCATCTTTATCACAAAGGTAGTGTTACAAAATAGTTGTCTTTGCGAAGCTTAAATGAAATGGAAATATCTTTTCACAGGTGCCAGTTGGCTTTCTTAGACTGCTTTCCATAATTACTTTTCTACAAATTTTACATAGATGTAGCAAGAAATACATCATTATTGATGAAGACACGGTAGTACTACTAATAAGTTCACATGATAAAATCCAGCCAGAGTAATTTATTCCAACACTTTTGTGTCATACAATGACTATTGACTCACAACACAGTGAATTGGACTTGTATGGTTAAACAGCACAAGCTGTTTCTAAAAGCAAAAAGTGCAGTGTTTCTCACCCAGTGGGCCATGATGAAGTTTGAGTAGACCATGGAGTTAGAGCAAAAATATAATAGAATACAGTTTTTTAGACATCTAACCATTACAGCATGGGAACACATTTATTGTGTTCAGCAGAAATTTCTTACTGAATTGCAATAAGGAATAAACTCACTACTTTAGAACAAATGTGTGTTTGTTTATGCTTATAAAAACATAATCTACAGCAGGGGTAGGCAAATAGCAGCCCACAGGCCAAATGTGGCCCGCCACAGCATTTTCAGTGGCATGCGAAAGCATTCAGGAAATATTTTCAATTCGGAAATTTCCTCCAACTTATCACAGTAAATGTTAGTGCTGAAAAACTTAACCAAGACTTGCTTGCTTCTATTTCCATTAGAAGGTATGGCCTTCGGCTGAATGCGGCCTTCTCAAAGTGGCCCCCGAGCCAAATTAATTGCCCATCCCTGATCTACAGTATGCTAACAAGGTAGTGGGCATGCAATTTTACTTAAATTTACAAGGTTAAACACTGAAGTAGTTAGTGAGCAAACCAGAACCACGCGTCTTTAACATGCAATAGCTAAACCAACTTTAATTAGTCAGTTAAGTGCAGTGATGGATTTATCTGTTATCGAGGAATTCTCCATAAGTGCAAATGCCAATAAATCTGTCATGCCATGGTGCTATTAAATTAGGTCAAAAAGTATGTTTTTGCTATAACAACTTTTGTTATTGCCATGATGAAAGGTATTTACAAATTTTGTATATCTTGGTATGTTTTTGTTGTTGTCATTAAAATAAACTAATTTAACCTCCACTCTGATCAACATTAAAATATATGTTTGTTAGCTTATGTAAGTTTGGTTTCCCCTGCTAGAAACCAAAAAACAAATCAGTGTTTTAGAAAATGCATGCTTTGTAGATTACAGAGGTATAAAGTATCATCCCCTGCTATAAAGTATCATCTGTAGCCTGCATTACTGACACAAATGATTGAACTTCAGTAGCGTCGGGAATGATATGCTGCTCTTTGTTAACAGTGCATGCTACAATTCAGATACTTGCACAGTCAGAAGGATGATCACATTTTTCATGTTATGGCTACATGTTGCAAAGAGTTACAGTTTTCGCAACTCACTCACGCCAATTTGGACATTGTAAAAATAAAATCTAAATGGTACCTGAATGCTGGAGAATCTTTCATACATTCATCAAAGCATAAAGTGACAACCATTTTTACCAGAGTAAAAATCTGCAATTGTAATAAGGTAAGCACATGCATAATGAACATTGTAACACTGGCGTTATCATGTGGTTTCCCCACCGTGATATCCCCTGTTGCCACATAGTTTTGGCGAGAAATTCAAGTCCCTGAAGGTTGATACTGGTAGGAGTTTTCTAGCTTTATGCTAAAACGGTAAACCTGGCAAGCATTTTGTTGCCTTTACATTAATCAATTGCCAACAAATCAAATCATTTCCGAAACATGTTAGGCTACATACTGTAAGGTTTGTTCAAACATATGTGTCAGCATAATTGGTCACATAAACATTAACTGCAATCTAGTCTTCTTATTTACAAGCTTGCAGTAGTTTTAGTTCAAATAAACTAGCACACATTTCAAACTAGTGATTATTTCTTATAGAGTATATTCAAATGTTGATCTGTGTCATCCTTTTTGTCTCTCTGTTTGACTTTCTTATTAAAAATGTAATTATTTTCTAAACATTTGAAAACCAATTTTGATTATAAATCATAGGGTGGTGCCAGGTCAAGACAAAATATTTTGTGGTGTGCATGAATAAACAAGGTTGGGAACACCTGGCCTAAAACAACCAACACATTTTTTATTTTTATCAAACATGCAGTTTAATAGAAAACAATGAATACATGATCATCAACCAACATGTTTAAAATAAACTTTTTTTATCACAAGGGTAATTCAGCTAGATGTTAATCAGTATGTGCAATTATGCTAGAGAACACTTAAAAGCACTAGTGTTTCTGTATGCTTTCGAGGAATCAGTCGACTGCCATCTGCTTTCGTCGTTTTGCGATAATTCAAACTTGCACATATCTCTATTCAAGTATGTAATTTCCACGATGGGTGTAAGCAAGGAATCGATCAGCAAATTTTTAATAGGAAATGGATTTCACGTAAAATTACACATTCTCAGTCAGTTTATGTGTAATTTTACGTGAAATCGATTTCCTATTAAAAATTTGCTGATCGATTCCTTGCTTACACCCATCGTGGAAACCAGGGCTGTGGAGTCGGAGTCGAGGAGTTGAAAGGATTTTCAACCTGAGGAGTCGGAGTCGAAGAAAATTTTAACGACTCCAACTCCGGGCAGACCTTTTGCTCACCAATTGTGACTGTTTGTGCCACAAACGTCACACTTGGCAATTTAAGCAGCTTGACGCTTCAACAAGAGATGATCATGGCTATTCAGACAGGTGGCAGCGCACTAACTTGCATACCTTCACTCAGGGGCCATTCCAGATCAGCAGCGTCCTTGGGCTCATCACACAACCTACACTTTGTGAATGTAACCGTTCGGGGCTT
>Ga0210059_1011227_pt1 | contig 13720 bp, 7 predicted proteins | sample Ectturendosymbi2_FD_188042 | JGI IMG/M metagenome (GOLD analysis project Ga0210059, IMG submission 188042) | Ecteinascidia turbinata endosymbiont from Florida, USA - Sample 2 (SPAdes) (version 2) | ecosystem: Host-associated > Tunicates > Ascidians > Unclassified | place: Key West, Florida...
AATGATCGCTAATATTGGTTCAATCAGTTCAATGTGGCCACGCTCTCGTAACGCGTTTGCGTTTCGCCGACGTCCGTGTTGGAGCCGACTGGCGGCTGGAGCTACTGGCGGCTGAGTTGACCTAGGTCCAATGAGACCAGGGTGGAGCAACGATTATCGAGTATTTTACAGCACCGCCACCAGTGGACACTGGTAATGGTTCCATTGCGCTTCTCTTCACCTGGATGATTTCCACAATAATTTACGAACGTTTTCATTGATGAATCTATTTTGTGATAGAGTAGCTGGTTCTTTATCGCGTTGTTCTGCATGTGTACCAGTAATCACTGTAACACTCTGTAGAATAGGGCTTATTTTGGAGTTAGTAGTTGTAGCCTATACCATAAGTAGCCTACTACAGAACTGAGAACACTGTCTGTAGCAGATGTGGGGCAATTGCGTAATGTCTCCCATTTTCTGTGTTTTTCTGTTTTTTTTTTAATGTGTATATTTTTGAATTGATTGTTTCTACCTAACAGTAACACTTATTGCTGTATCATCTTCAGTTCCGGCAACAGCTTTCAGGTGAGAGGCAATACAGTTACATGCACATGACACAACGGTGACAGTGCGGTATGAGTACGTGGAGAAGTTTCGATAGATTATGTAAAATGAAATCAGGTGCATACTCCAGATGATAGAGGATGAGTGTTGCTAGGGTAGGTAGTGTCTGTTTTACCGGTGATATTCTGGCGTCAACAGATCGGCAGGAGCTATGTGCTCGCAGTCAAAGAATTGGTCTCGTGGCATGATGATGCAATACAAAGAAATAGGTAACTTTGTAAGCAAAACGCTGTCCTGCTCGTGGTGTAATGGTTAGGTTTTATGGCTGCTATGCCAATGGTTTGTGGTTTGACTCTTGCTTTGCCGACTTTCGTTTTGTTTTTTTCTTTGCTTTTTTCCAGGCTCCGGTTAGGTGTTACCTTTATTAGGGGTTAGTGTTGTTATGTTAGGATTAGGGTTAGGTTACAATTTTGTTTCTTGAAGTTGAATGGCTTAATAGTGGTCACACAAAAATGAAGGAGCCAAATATGAAACACATACAATCAGACAAGACAAAAATATGTACATAAACAATCCAAAATGGGGTCACAAAGAAATGTAGCATATATCAAAAATAGAAAAAAAACGCAATAGACATCAACATAACACAGATGATGGCGGGCAAGCAATGGGTGAAGTGATGAGGCATGTACAGATGAGCAGGTGAGGCAAGCATATAGTTGAAGAAAGTAAGCAGCAATAATGGTTATGAGGCAGAGGGCAAGGCATTTTAGTACAACATTTCATAGCAAAAACAAGTAGCATGGACGGAAAACAATGTTTATAAATACACATCATGAGGAAAAGTAGATTTACCCACAGACCATAATTGGGTGGGTTGCATGGATGAGTTGTTTCCAACCAGATGCATGGTGTCACCGAATGAAGTTGAAGAGTAAAGGGTGTGAGCAGGTTACAGTATTATTAGCAGTATATAATCATTATTGATTTCAATAAGTATTAGGTATATGAAAAACAAAACAAAAAAAGGGGTTTAGTATGTTAGAGAATTAGAGGGTTAGGTTACAATTATGTTTTTTTTTATTTTCTTGGTGTTTTTTCTTATTTTGTGATATGTTACATTTCTTTGTGGTTCGTATGTTTTGTATCTTTTTTTGAGCTTTTGTCAAACCTCATTTTTGGCTTGTTTTTCAAATTTACTTGCTTGTTTTTGTATTGTTTGTCATGCAATCGGCTTGCTGCTCGTATAATTTGGCTTTTTGCTACACTCTACGGTACTGATTATGCTACCTGAAAAGCAACAGTGATTGTCTGTAGTCGCACAGATTATGTTGCTCATGATTTACTTACATCGCTTAGACAAACTGGCGAATTTTATTCAACGTTGCTGTGCATTTTTTTTGTTCAGCGAAAAGTTTAGTTTTTAACGGGTGCAAAATTTTTGTTGCTGAACTTGTGAATGTTGTAAGCATCTAAGAAAATGCAAATGGTAATGAAAAGATTAGGTTAGCGTTAGCTTAGTGTTAGGGTTAGGTTAGTGTTAGCTTAGCCTAGGTTAACTTAGCATTAGGTTAGGGATAGTGGGTTAGGCTTAGGATTAGGGTTAGCTTAGGCCTACGGTTAAGATTAGGTTGTAGGTTTATCTTTTTGTTGTATTTACTTTTCTACTAAGCCTTTTGGTGCTGCCATCCTGGTGGCAAAATAGACACTGCCTTTTTGCTAAGTTTTGTTAGATTAAGACTGGGACAATGTTATAGTGACATACTAGGCCTACTGAGCAATGTAGCATAGGCTATTTAGAGAAAATTTATATAAGGAAGTGATTACGGATACACCTGTCCTGACGCAATTGAAATGAAAGGGTCATTTTCTCATTCAAACTGTGTGGATCTCATGGCCTAAGGGTTATGCTTTATGGCTAATATGCCAATGGTTTTTGGTTCGACTCTCACCTTGCCGACTTTCGTTATGTGTATTTTTCTTTAATCTTTTTCAGGTTAAGGGCTAGTGTTAGGTTATGGCTATGGTCAAGGTTAAGGTTAGGTTTAGGGTTTATCTTTTGCGTTTAGTTCGTTTTTACTAACCCTACTGCACTCTTGTCATGAGTTATTGTTATGTCACAGGTGGCATATAAATCAGTTCTCAAATTTCAAGATCCACAGGCGTATCCGTGGCCACTGCCTTTGGATAAGGCCTCAGAAGTTTCAAGCAAATGTAAAGCTGAATTATGGTGTCAATGACGAATACTTGTAAATACCACAAGATCACCAAGATCGCACTAAGATTGCTAAGATCACTAAGATTGCTAAGATGGCCAAGAAAAGTAAGATCACCAAGATTACTAAGATCGCTAAGATCAGACATGAACATCAAATTGTGTTGGTGCAACTTAATAGTGAAGAAAACGTAAAAGTGAATTACAAGTCCAATATCAGTTCAAAAATGTAAGCAAGTCACAGATTTTTAACAACAAAAATGCTGCAGTTTATTTCATTAATTTAGTCAAATATGTTTCTGATCCTAACTATATTCCTTTTAAAAATTTAACAGCGCGCATCCAATCTGAAAAAGCATTTTATATTAGATCCGGTACAACTTAATCCTGTAGAGTACATTTTTAATTTTAGTGATCTTGGCGATCTTAGCACTCGTGGCGATCATAGCAATCTTAGTGCGGTCTTACTGATCTTCGTGATCTTGTGGTATTTGTAGGTGTCCATCAATGACATGGGACGCCAGCCATATTTGTGCAATAGGTGGATAAATCAGATAAGTCATGACATTATGAATGAAATGTAACCTTTCCTAGAACTAAATGCACATAGGTGAGTCAAAATAGCCAAACAAAAAAATAACACACACAAGATCCTAAAAAGCAATGAATAATGGGAAAAAACACAAAGTTGACGCACAAACAGAGTATGCAGGAGAAACATGGTGACAAAACCATTTACAAAAACAATCTATGAAGGGCAGATAATAATACACAAAAAAAAGGATATAAAACGACCTTGTTTATTCTAAAAAACTGTCCATGGAAAGAAATCCTTTATTAGCAATCAATCAGACGCTAAGATCTTACAGAATATATATTTCAACTACAAAGTAGCATCATCAGTTCTTATTCAAATAGTACTAGGAAAAGTATTTTCACTCAAAATATCATGACTTATGTGATCTAGACACTCGTTTCACAAATATGACTGGTGTCATGTCATTGACGCCATACTTCAGCTTTACATGATTGTGGGCCTGGGAAATTAATTAAACTGAAGTCAATGTTCGTGAGGTGCTGGAGGTGGACATCGCATCATTTGCCTCAAAATCTTTGTATTTATTGCAGCGAGGGTGCTCCTCCAAAGGGCAAATCTGAGCTTTGTCCTTATGTATGTCATAACTAGGGCAAGGTTTTGTTCCCATAAAAAAGTGAGAAAGTCGCATTTATTTTTGACAAAAGTTGCATTTATGCGCACATTTGACTGCGAAAGACTTGACACAACCTATTTTTGTTTGTGTGGACTTGGCCAAAAGCCAAGATTTTCTGCACTTCCACCTCTAATTGAGTTCGGGCACTGTTGTACTTGGCTGGTGTTGTAAACTTCTAGCTTGCAAACCAAGTGTTTGTCCATAGATAACATTGAAATGCAGCTAATCTGTCATATAGCTCTTTTTCATGCAATCAAAAAGAATAGAACTAAACTGAAATAGTTTTGTAGTATTTTTTCTTAAATTAAACTTTTACATTTTGTGCAATACTTGATAAAAATTGCAGTAGAATGTTGCACGCAAAAGTTGCAGTATAAAATTCTTTGAAACAGCTCAAAACATTAACCTACAAATATTTTGAGTATTTAGGAAGCTGTAAAAAAAGTTTCAAAAACTTGCCCTAGTCATAACAGATGCATAAGGCTCCCTGTGTGTTTCGGCTGTTTTTTTAGTTGATCTTTTGTTGAACTCCATTAACTAAACTTATTTTGTTTATCATATACCCAACATTTCCTGGATTAATGTTTGTTGCTAAACTTATTGTAATCTGTTTATACCCTTGTCTGTTCAACCTCATTTGGTGACGACATGTGTTTGATGGTACATACATTCATCAATGTTCTCACTTCATTATGGTCCATGGGTAATTGTGTTACTTCTTCACAATTTGTATGTGTGAACATTATTTTCTGCCCTTGATACTTACTTTTGAAATGATATTTTTACTAACTAACATCATAACTTTTGAACCCAAATCCCCAGCAGGTCATCCAAAGTATCAAAAGACTCGGATTGTAGCCTAGTTTCCAGTAAAAACTTAGCGACATACTACCACCTAACGGTTGGCGCCCAGGGCCAGGCAAAGTGGGCCAAGGTGGCCTAAAAGTCCTCCACTTATGACGTCACTCACAGCCAACCCGCACCCCCAAGAAAATAAATTTTTTTTGAGTGCAATCAACTAGACTGGCCGCGTGTTTTGACAGTTTCGCCGAGTCGCTAGAGCAAATAGGAGCGGAGATATTCATCCGCAAAACCATGTGCGTTTAGGTGTTTTTTTTTGCCGAAAATCTCGAAAACCAGCCGGGTGCCCAAGTGTTAAATAAACAAATTAAAAAATTAACTAATTAGTCATAAATTTTTATTAACTTAGATCATAACTTTTGAACCGGAAACCTCAGCAGGTCATCCGAAGTATCAAAAGACTCGGATTGTAGCTTAGTTTCCAGTAAAATCTCCAGCAAATGCTACCATCTAACAGTTGGCGCCCAAGGCCAGGTGAAGTTGGCCAAGGTGGCCAAAATATCCTCCACTTGTGACGTCACTCACAAAAAACCCGCATTCCCCAACCAAAAATTTTTTTCAAGTGCAAACTACAAGACTTGCCGAGTCTTTTGACACTTTGCCCAGGTTCGTAGCGCTAACCGGAGCGGAGATATTCCTGCGCAAAGCCACGTGCGATCCAGCTGTTTTTTGCAAACCGCTTGAATTAACCTGGACGTCAAAGTGTTAATCAATATTTCAAGTGTTTGTTGCAGTGGTGTAACTGACAGGGGGCGTGGGCGATTTTCCCCTTGGTAAGTCAAATGTAAAAACCGGGCTTCCACTTGGCTCATATTTCAGTTTTAGTATTCTTTTGGTTTTCAGTAGGTTGTGCTTTTTTTGTATTTTTGGAGTATTTTTTGTTGACTTGTGATTTTAGTATAGCCATCCACATGCAGATTCACCATCATTTCTGAAATAATTTTCTGAGTGTTCGCTAGTGGGCCCCACAGTGGCCAGTGGGCCTCCTTTAGCTAAGTTTTCCTCTTTGGCTCAAACCTCTACATATGTTGTGAATACAATCACAATGTGATGTAATTGATTACGTTGTGATTTTGTTCATTCGTAATCGTTATCGAGCATGTGGCAAGTAATCATAATCAATTACATTTGTGGTGTAATCACCCCATGTCTGTTTCCGAGCCTTCAGAGGGTTTGAACAGCTCTCTAGCTCAATTGGCTTGCAACTTGTGGCATTTGACCAAAATGGCCAAGCATACCTTTGTAGGATTTTATTTTTATCAAAAATTTGTTTTTTGAGCCATAGTTTTGGAACCCGAGACATTAGAAAGCCGATCAAAGGCTCTAAAGACTCAGATTATAGCCTAGTTTCCAAAAAACGTAGCTGAAAAACTGTCTCAATGGGTTCGTTCACAGGGCTTGCTGACCTCGGTATAAGCCTACCTCCATTGTGACGTCTCCTATAAAAAAAAAATCCAAAACTTTGCAATTAAAAAAAAATCTAAACTACAAGACTGTCTATGGAAAGAAATCCTTTCTCAGCAAAGAATCAGACCCTTTAAGATCTTACGGAGTACATATTTCGCCTACGATGTAGGCATCATCAGCTCTTATTTAAATAGAATAAGAATAAGAGAGACACTCTTCATCTTTAAAGGGTTTGATCAGCTCACAAGCTCAGTTGGTCAGCATTTGGCAAGTTACGACTAGACAAAGTCACTGGCACTTAACACTTTCGCTGCTTGGTGGATTTAGCTGTAAATCCTGTATTTTTGCGTCACTTTGCATCTCCATACCTTTCTAGTCAATTGTGCTAGAGAGCTGTTCAAACCCTCTTGGCGAGTCTTCTACAGTAGTTTGCAATGGAAAAAAATTACAAATTTTGGGGTTTCGCTTTTTTTGTGGGTGACTTCATAAGTGGGGTGGGTTTTAAACCATTTTGGCCCAGGTTACCTGGCCCTGGGCCCCAACCACAAGATGGATGTTTTTTGTTCAAGCTTTCAGTGGAAAGTAGGCTAAAATCTTCTGAGCCTTTGATTGACTTTCTAGCATGTCTGGTTCAAAAGTAATGGCCAAAAAAACTAAATTTGGGTAAAAATTACCAAAAAAGATTGACCCAAAATTTTGTTATAAAAACAGAAGCGGAATATACCTTTATAGTTCTGAAAATACAAAAGAGCTGTTAAAATTTAGTGGATGTTTGTTATTTTTCTCAGCCTTCATGTCGTAATGAATTTTAGGGGTACATGATCATCTGTAATGCCGAAGGGGTACATGGTCAGAGAACACGTATGTCATAGAGTGTGACTATAACCAAATGCGTTGTGTGCAAAGACACAGACAGAAAATCATGCATTTGCAGAAAGTGTAAACTTCTCTTAGGCCAAGAGATAAGCTACATGTATATATGTGCCACTGGCATGGAAGGTATGGTATGGCGTAGATCAGTCGTTTTCAACCTGGGGAAACAACCCCCAGAAGGGTCATGCACCATTTTTGGAGGTGTCGTGATTAGCTATATATTTTATGTAGCTGTATTATATTTGCTTTATTCAGGTTTTATCTGGGGGTTGTTGGGTTGCAGTGGGTTGGTTGGGTTGCAGTACAAAAAAGGTTGAAAACCACTGCCATAGATGGAATTAAAATCCAATGGAAATACTTTTACGCTTTTTCATTTTGTTTCATGCCACATACGATTCACTACAACAGGCTATTATTTTTTATCACATTTTGTTTTGCTTTGATGCTAGGTTATATAAATATATATATAGTCATTTTGTTGAGAGTAAATTCAATATTTTGTTTAATAAAGAGGAATTCAATAAGACAACTTGTGATGTTTGCACATTGTGGATTTATATTTTTGACCTTTTTCTCTGCTTCTTCCTCATTTAATTTGGAAGAGAGGTAAGTGGCGCAGTTCTAGTTCAATATGTGATGGTTTATATTTTTGTAATCCATAGCAAAGGAAACTGGTTGTGTTGCGATGGTCATATTTCCTTTAACTTTGAAATGCGGTTGTTTCTATTGGAAAATTCTGGTGAGAAAGTTTTTGTTTATAGCACCTTAGATACTGGGTGGTTTTCCAGAAAAGAACAGGTGGATACCAGCCAGTGTTTGAGAGTTAACCATGTTTATGCAAGTTTCACAACACACCCTTCAATTAAAGCCTAAACAAGGCTCAAATAGTTAAATCTGCTGTTATTCTTCATGTAGTTCTTGATTTACACACAAATATATGAAATTTTAAGAGAAAAAGATCCAGCTGGTATTCAATATCTGTATTGGTACTGTTGCAACCTCTCTGGTGGTGTTGCGTTGATTCTGTGATTCACCACGAACGAGATGTGCGCGAACAAAAATATATATGGGTCATTCTCTGTCAACTGTCCCAGATGGTCAACCCACCATCTCAGATTTTCCTCAGATTTCATAAGCACGTAGAACTTTTCGCGCTGATACCAAAAAACTAATTTAAAAAAAAATTGGTTAAGGTTTACCATTGAAAATTTAGTTATTTCGATTGAAAATATATGAGTGATTTTGATGACTATCCATTTTCTTTACCCCAAAATTAGGATAAGCGCATGGATTTTTTAAAATTTTCATTCACTAGTGAAGAAGGATACTTGAGACAACGTTTTATCAAGTTTTTGCAACAATTAAACAATTATAGTGAGGATGGTGTAGTTTTAAAGTTAGTTGATGATTTTCTTGCTAGTCATTAACGCTTCATTCACCACAAAAAGTAGTCATTTTGTATGGTGCATAACTTTATGAAACCTTAACCAATTTAAAAACAATTTAGTTTTTGGGAATCTGCGTGAACAGTTTTATCTGCTTATGAAATTTGAGGAAAATCTGAGATGGTGGGTTGACTTTTCCAATTTTTTGGTCCATTTGACATAGAATGACCCATATGCGTGGCGCGAGCAAGCAATAAAAAAGAGATATTGCGACGCATGATCTCTATTGTTGCTTGCTGCCGCGGTGCGAAGCTTTGCGCACATGCTGCTCGGGATTTCCGATCACAACAAAATGGTGCTGTGACTAGGATGTGAAGGTCGTGCAGAGTTCAGCCTTCACACAAAGAACGTGCGATCGGTGTGGTTCGTTGGAAAAAGGAGGGAAGTTGTTGCAACCTCTCCGGTGGTGTTGCATTGATTATGTGATTCACCATGTATAGGATGTGCGCGAAGAACAAAAATATATATGCGTGGCGCGAGCAAGCAATGAAAAGAGAGATTGTGACGCATGGTCTCTATCGTTGCTTCCTGCCACGGTGCGAAGCTTCGTGCACATGGGGCTCGGGATTTCCGATCGCAACAGTACATATCCCAGTATTTGACCTGTAATCACCAAGTACATAAATTCTGCACTCTATTTGAATAATACAGGGGATAGTACAGACAGTCCTCATTTATCTGGACCATTTTGTTTTGTCAAATAATGTTGGCTTAGCAAGACATCTGGATAATCGGAATCGAAAGTATAAAGAGAGAAATTCTTTACAGAGCAAATGCCAACCTGTAAACAAAGGTGACAATGTGTAGTACAGTAGAACTTGCCTAAGCGGATGCTCAAACAGGAAAAGAAGCAAACTGTAGACTTAAACGAACTGTCAAGATAGCATCTTAGCTGCCAGTATGGTTGGGGCTGAAGCCCAACATGTTTTTGCGGGAATATCTCTGCGGACGATTGCCCTAGAAAGCTGTTCAAACCCTCGAAAGACTTGGCAGTCTTAGAGTCGCAATAAAAAAAATATTTTTGGTAATGGGTTATGGGTATTTTTTGTGAGTGACGTCATATGTGGAGTAGTTTTAGGCCTTTTGGCCTGAGGCCCAAGCTAGGTAGTAGTATTTTGCTGAAGTTTTTATTGGAAACTAGGCTAAAATCTGAGTCTTTTGAGACCTTGGATGACTTGCTGCGGTTTCCGGTTTAAAAGGAATTACCTAATAACAACAAAAATAAGCAATTAATCTACTAATTAGATAATAACTTTTGAACCAGAATGTTAGAAAGTTGATCAAGGGCTCAAACGAATCAGATTCTAACCTAGTTTCTAATGAAAACTTGAGTTAAATACTTCAGTCTCATGGTTAGGCACTAGGCCAGGCAACATGAGCCAAAATGGCCAAAAACCACAAAAAAACTGAAACTCAAACGTAAAATTTTTTTTTCGTTGCAAACTTGAAGACTTGCTGAGCTCTTAGATGGGTTGAACAGCTCTATAGCACAACAAGCTGAGGAGTTATGCCATTGCCAAGACACATGAAATATGCTTGATTTTAGGCCAATCTCTAAGTACGATATATTCTTACACCAGCAGTGAATGTGCCAACTGCAACTTTCAGACAAATCTTTAACAGTTTGAGAGCTGGCCTACGAATATAACGTACCTGGATTTCGGCCTAAAACCAGCAGTTTTTGGTTGCCTTACCAACGCCATAGCTCCTCTGCTGATTGCGCTAGAGAGCTTTTCAAGGTCTCAAATGGATAAGCCAGTCTTCTAGTCTGCACTTGAAGAAAAATTTTTTGGTTGGGGGTTGCGGATTTTTTGTGAGTGACGTTATAACTGAAGTACTTTTGGGATCATTTTGGCTCATGTTACCTAGCCTAGGGTCCGACCGCTAGACTGAAATGCAGACTAGAAGACTTTCCACGTCTTTTGAGCCTTTGAACAGCTCTCTACCACTTGCTGCGCATGAGTTAGGCACGTGCAAAGCCATGTGCAATCCGGTTGTTTTGGTGCGAGAATTGCAAAGTGTCTTCTGGAATTGCGCAAATCACTTAATATAAATTTTACGCCACTGAAGAGTCTTTCAACTGGCTCTTGTGTCATTGGAACAGCAAAAACAATCCATGCCAGTTGTGAAAGCACTTTGCTATCTTGTTCAGCCCAATGAAATGCGCAATCCACTTTTATGTAATTCTTCAACTCAAAAGAGTTGATTAGAGATGTGATAAGAGGTGAGCCAGCGACCTGACTCAAATTCCTCTCTTTTCCTTTGGACATAGCATCAGCTGCATAGGTGGAAGTTCATTGTCTTTGCCACTTGTACTGGGCACTTCTTTACTGCACAAGCTGGCCTCTTTGTGCTTCAGTATCAGAAGTCATTTATAGAAGGCTTGGAGTTCAATTTTGGCTGATTTTTGCTATTCTTCAGTCAAAAGCACTTGGGACAAGGTAAGCTGCAGCCAACACTGGTAGAATCATAAGTGATTTTTTCCTTTCTTTCATGTGTTCCATTAACATTGGTGCTAGTGGAGTAGAAATTTGCTCTAACGATAGCATGGTTAGTTGCCAATGGCCTAATGTCTGACCTGGGGTTAGCGCACTCTCTTGAAGTTTTGCAGTGAGTGTGCGTACAAGGGCCATAGACTCCACAACCTCCTGCAACTCTTTCCACCCTTTAGTTAATTTCAATTTATTGTTTGAGATCCAAGAGATGTTTCAGCATGTCATATGTAGAACCCCAGCGTGTTTCAACATCAACTATAACCATTGGCAAGTTATGCCTTTTTAGCTCTTTCCTTAGGTTAGATGTCTGAAGCGTACATATGACATTTCATGCTTGTTGAAGGAGACTTTTGGTAGGACTTGCTTTCTGTCCTATGCAGTCGTTCACTGCAAGTGCCAGAGTGTGAGCTGCACAATGTACAATATGAATCCCGGATGCTGAGGTTTGAATGTCATTAGTGCTCAGTTGGAGAAGTTCTTCAATTTGAGCATCATCAGCATCACTTTCCTCTTAAACTTTCCAATTCTCTAAACATATCACGGCTTATGAACTTTCCAGCTGCAAGGACATTTGAACCGTTGTCCGTAGTTATAGAGTAGATCTGTGACATAATAATATCAAAGTCGTCTCTTAAAATATTGGTTATTAATTTTGACAACTCCTCTCCTGTGACAGCTGTCTTTAATTCTCTGACTGCTAGCGTTCTGGTATGTGCTCCAATACTATCACCATATTGGACGTTCGGTCCCAAAAAGCTTCTGCCAAGCCTTGTCGCCACGGTTAATCGCATAACGGTAATTCGCATAAAACAGATATTCGAATGGAAATATTCTTTTCATTTGTTAACTTAAATCGCATAGTTAACTTTAAAGGAGTTTAAAGCGCACTGCTCAGATGGTGTGGAACCTGAGTGTGATTTACCCACAACAACTGCAGCCAAAATGACTCCCTTCACCAATGTGCCAAAATCAACATTGCGCGTTCTACTTCCCGGCTTCCCCACATTGTCTTCCGCGCTGTCTAGCTAGTCGTGTTTCGTCCATACGGGTGCAAAGCTTTGTCATGATAGTAGCACTTTCAAAGTTAATTTTATGGCATTGGGTAACCCCCGGATGCATGCGACTATGTTTAACACCTTTGCACCAGATGTGTTAAATTCTCTACAGAACAAAAAAATGTGCACCTGTACTGTACACCAACGTCAAATTTAGTTTATGTTTTGAAGCACTGAGCACAGTACACTTTACAGTTTAAAATGCGAATATATGCCGTACGTTGTGCTATGGACAATGCACTGATTCAACTTCGCTACTCGTTTGACTTCACTCCTTTAGTTTTTTCACATTAATTAACAAGATTCGTATGGTGAATACCTTAACTGAGTGATGCATAACAAACGCCAATGGGATTATAAACTTTTCCTGACGCCATAGGCTAACAAATCAGTTAAGTCTTTACGTATAGCGCCCAGCTGTATCAGAACCAAGAGGTTTTCAGAACTTCTTGAGGCATTTCTATCTATGTTCCGCAGTTCTACAAATCTTCGTACACGGCAGCTGTGAGATATAAACATGTTCCCAGCAGCAGTGTGTGTATAGTCCAAAGATGAAAAATGGCCGCATGTGCGGGAAACGTTCCAATACTAATATGGGCAATTATTACGTCGCACACGCTGTGCGCCTTTAAGATAACATGCAATGCACGGGCCCGCAACAACGTCGAATTTACGTTTCAACTGATGACTGTTGCTTTGCTAAACACTAAAGGATTTCAGAATTTAAAATACTGCATCAGGAGCAAGGGAATTTTAGAACATCTAGAAGCATTTTTATATCCCACAGTTCATTAAATCTCTGTGTTAGGTTTGTTGTCAAGCTACAGATACTAACGGTGTCAAATAGCACACATGTGGAGCGATGTGATTGTTCTGTAATAATCGTATACATCATTAGAATGGAAATGCTGTTGCCTGTTCCAAAACACTCGCATTAGAAACTGCAGTGGCAGCGTCTAATATTTCATCAGTGGTATTGCTGAGTACCTATGGCACAAGGGGGCCTGTGATGACAGTGAAACGATGCGCCGCGACTGTCGTGCAATACATTTAAGGTTTTTCAAATGTCTGCGTGTTAACCGTGATCGCAACTTGGTGGTAGTTCATTATGCACAGGAAAAAGATCTTTTAGCAGAAGCTGATGCGGCAAGTTATACAAAGATTTTTTCAAGCCATTTGTGCAAGCAAAGACAACTGTTCATTCGCAGTTCACCTCTCTCCAGGCACTTTTCTAACTGACATGTTAACAAAATGTCTACAACAGATTTTGGAACCAATGTACTTATTGACTTACAAATGCATGTAGTCAGTTAAGTAACTGCAGAAATCACTGCACATGTTGGTGTCTCAAAAAAGCTTATGTGGTGAACTGCAAAATGTTATTGTATGCACAATGCAAAATGTTGTTTGTATGCACAATGCAAAATGTTATCGTAAAATGTTATTGTGTGCACAATGCAAAATGTTATTGTATGCACAAAAAATATAGATGACATAATTTGGATTTCTGCATCAGAAATATCAAATGAACGCATTCGACAAGCACCAACTTCAGCTTTTGAGAACAGTGGCTTGGAACTAACGTTCCGACAAGCTTGCACTGCCGAGAAAACAG
>Ga0210059_1011228_pt1 | contig 13719 bp, 7 predicted proteins | sample Ectturendosymbi2_FD_188042 | JGI IMG/M metagenome (GOLD analysis project Ga0210059, IMG submission 188042) | Ecteinascidia turbinata endosymbiont from Florida, USA - Sample 2 (SPAdes) (version 2) | ecosystem: Host-associated > Tunicates > Ascidians > Unclassified | place: Key West, Florida...
CGTTCCGTCATCGAAGTCGCGTACATATTTGCATCACTAAAAGCAATTACCGTAAATTTTTTTGTCTGGGAGAAGACAACACGCAAGGAACTTCAACCCTTTGAGTTAACAAGCAAAGTAACTACAGAATTTGCCCATAACAGTACCTCAAGGGGATTGCATGAAGAACATTATTGCCGAATTGACATTATAAGCAAATTGAATTGCATATAAAAGATGCCATCACAACCAAACAAAATGTAACGTTATCGGAGAATTGACGTTACAGAGGAAGTCGTTATAAACGAATTCAACTGTATAGAACAGATTTACATGTGGCTTCAGGCCCCATTCGGATTAAACTAAAAAGTTAGTTTCGGGGCAACTTGTCTATTTTTAGGGCAAATTGTTATTTTCACGGCAAACTTTTTCCACCCCCCCAGCAAAATGCCTTCCCGTACGCCTATATCTGTAGCTCACAGTGAATCCAGTGCAAGTTTATCGCTGTGCCTTTAGTTCGCGTAGATTTACCTGAGAATAGTGGCAGCAAACTCCTTTCACTGTTAATTGCTGAACTGACTTAATTCGCAGTCGCGTTTTCAAGGATTAATTGTCTTGCCACGCTGAGTTAATCGACAGTGCGGTCTGATAGTTTGCTGTTGCTGCGCTTGGTAGAATCACTTAGTTGTTTCTGTTGTATTTCAGAAACCGTGTTTGACGATCAATCCCCGTTGAAGTTTGACGCCTTTCGGATTCGTGACAACAAAGTTTTCCCTGATTGATTGCCCTCCGTTTGCGTTTCTGTAGGGAATAAGAGACTACAGCCCTGTGGTGCACGGAGTTCGCAGGGGTCAAGTTTAGGCGAAAGTTCGTCAGGCGCGCATTTCTCTAATTTTCTGCGGACTAGTTCCTCCACGGCTCGCATCTAAGGCTAGCTACCGCAACACAAAATACTGTAAGAGGGTAGTTGTTTTCATTCCATTGTGCAACTCGCATCAAGTGCAAAATACGGAAAGTCCTTGGTTGGTTACGCAATGCACAGCATATTCACTGTCCCATGCAGAAAAAGATATCAGGGGAACACATGATTATATTACGAGGCTATACTCTCCAAGAATAAGAATTGCGCTTGATCTTATTCCTCTCAACACCGCACTGGCTGCAAAAACTTTCTATTAGTTGACGATGCGTACCAGAAAAGTCTTTTGGTTCAATGCCGAAATAGCAAACTCCACACTTTCAGAGCGACGACGCTTAGTTGAAGACATGCCAGCAACATGCAAGCAGAAGCTGTTGGTTTTTCAACTGGATGTGCTCTTGTTTCGTGTAAAATGTTGCAATTTCAAAACACTAGCTCATGGCAAGGTAATGTTTGGCTTGCCAGTCTTCGCTTGAGGTGCCTTTCCATTGCGATAAAGTTGCATTTAGGCTTGTTCAAGAAAAGAAACATTCCTAAATTATTCATTCGATTTAAGATACTAGTGCAATGAAATTTGAGTTTTGAATGGAAACCGTATACATGCAGAACCACTTGAACGGTTTCAAACGCAATTAACTGTATACGTTAAGTGTAGATTATGAAGGTCACAAGGAATTTGAACTACCCTCAGATTAATTTCAAAGCAATGGTAGTTCAGAACAGCGTGAACCAACTGTTTTCGCTCTACGGGCCGTTTTACAAAAACGTGACAAATTGCAGGCAACTTCCAGCAAAATGATGTTTTAAACCAGAGGTCGGCAACCTTTGCCAAGTTGCGGGCCAAAAACAAACGATGCAAGTTTGGCGGGCCGCACTAATTTTTCACCAACAATTCTGTCTCCTTTTGCTGTTGCTAAGTATTGGGAATTTATGCAATTTCAATCGAGAAAACTTCTAATTTTGACAGTTCATAACCAACGCCAAAAATGCGACATACATTACATTTATAGCACATTGCGGTTTCTCATAAGTACAAAGTATTCAATACAAGAAGTTGCCAAGGGCAACCACTAGGTGGGCCACACGATTACTGCAACTTGGTAAAGGGGCTGCGGGCCGGGTGATTTAGCTTGGTGGGCCGTATCCGGCCCACAGACCGTAGGTTGCTGTCCCCTGTTTTCAACAATAGATTCACAAGATATGAAAACAAAAAAGCGGAGATAAGTGAGTACGTCATTAAAATTATTACACAAAAGCAAACAGGAATTTATTACAAAGCTCTATTGGTGGATTGCTTGTGGTCCAGGTTTCTCTCACACTGTCGTTCCTATATCAATAACAATGATTATTGTAGCACGTTGAAGACTATGGTCCAGTGTTTCGTCTGCCATTCGATTTCTGCTTTTAGTTATGACTTGCTTCATCGTAAAAAATGTATGTACGCCTACACGCGTATGTGTTTCCAAACATCGATTGAATTTTTAGTGCGAAATCTTTCAGTTTGGGAAAATTATCGTTGTTGATTAATTTCCAGAAGCGCTCTACAGTCTATCTAGTCTAAGGCACGTTATTATTGTACATTTTGATTAAAAGATATTATGCTTGTTCTAATCAAAATTACGCACTGTAACATATACACAACATCAAATCAGTACTGAAAGTACTGAGACTAAGCTCGCTGGCCTTAAAAATAATGTAGCGAATTGTCGTTGTTCGATAAGACTTCAACGAAAAATGGCACCTATTTACTAAAAACAGAATTACGTGAAAACGTTTTGTATTTGTTTAAAAACACACGTAAGAAATAGGTCTAACCTTTATCCCTGAAACTTCAATTTCCTTGGTGAATCGGTTCCAACTATCTCCAGCAAATGTGCAGTCGCGAACGTGAAGTTCATGAGGTGATTTGGAGTATTTAAGAAGATGAAACAAGGAAGAAATGTCACTTGGAAGAATTGCAGCATCTTTTTCGAAGTTAATTGTTTGTGGAAGGTTTGCTGCAACTTCCCGTGCAATTGCTTCATTACTACTTTCACGAACCCAACTGGAAACGGGAAACAAAGTATTAGAGCCAAGAGATGAAGATCTGCATTGTTGAATAGCAAATCTCTGCAACCATTTTGTTTTCTCTTCGCAATGCCTTTTCACTTCACCCTCCTTACATGCAAGAATTAATGGTTGTAGAACGGAAAAGGTGTCGCTATCAGAAAAACCGAATGCAAGTTTCAGCACAACTTGCCAATGGTCTTGCCTGAGCCGCTTGGCAAACGTTTCGAAATCCTGCATATTCATGACCATCATTAAATAAAGGGCAGCAAAAAATTCTTGCCACAGTAAATGAGAAAAGTAGCTTCGCTTGTCGCTGGCTAAAATGCGACACTTCAGATCAACGTTTTCCAAAACAGACGTGTTCAAAAATGATTCAATGGATTCTCTGCTGAGACCAACTTCTTCAAAGTTTTCGGTTTTAAAAGTTACATGCCTGTTACTGCATCCATTCCATGCTAGCATACCGAGTTTATCCAATTCTAGACCCATTCTAGATAGATCACGTTCCCTGAGTTGATCTGAGCTAGCTGATCTGGCATAAGCATTGCACGCATGAGCAAATACTTTACTCAGTGATATAAACTCTTTTTCACTGTCATGCTGTAGCAAGTAGTCTACAGTTAAGATAAACTGGGTCGGGACATAACAATAGTCCAATACGTCAGGATTCTGCAATAACATTTGCTTTACTTCTTCGTATCGTTGTGGACATAGCTGTGTGCCTATGTCATCTCGACCATCTTCGTTTAATCCAAGAATCTGGACAATGAACTCTGGTCGATGTGAGGGATGCAATCGATAAAGTTGGTCTGGTCTTGATGAAACAACTACCTTTGCACGGGGTAGCAATTTACCGCCTACCAAATTTAAAAGAAATGCAAAGGATAGGCCACATTACATGGGTGCACATCACATGCTTTCAGGTATATATTGTCTACTGCTGCTTCATCTAGGCCATCGATTAAAATGATGACATTTTCATCGTCAACGATTCGTTGCACGATGGCATCATCCGATCCTGGATAAGACGGCCTGTCAGCATAAACAGTCGAAAGCAAAAACTGCAGAAGATTCTGCTTATGAGTAAAACGAATGCCGCGCACGAAAATGAGAAATACAAGAGATGCATTTTCTAAGATTTGTTTTTCTACAATCTGCCCACCCCATGATTTTAGGCAAGTTGTTTTGCCAATACCTGGCTGACCAACTACGGCAGCAACATTTGGACCAGGTGTTGTTTCATCCCTTTGGTTTTCGTGGTCCGTTGCAATGCGATTGAACATTTCGTTATGAGTAATATTACCGGGGGGATGTTTATAGAGTTTCTTAAAATCTTCCCTCCTGCGATGTTGACCATCGTTGCTCCATTCTAAGTGGCGTTCATCAGCAGGTTCTTGCGGAAGTTTGAGGGGCTTGTTCAACATCTGAAGGTTTGTTGGCACCAATTTTCCACCGCGCAATGTTGGTGAGATGATATTCAATGATTCAAAATTGATCCTTTCATCAAGATCAATTTTCAATCTTGACACTGAAAAAAATTGTGCATAGTTGACATCAACTAATTTCATCTATCTTATTTTTTGTTTATGAGAAACCGTTGAGCAACTCTCCATAGAAAGAATTCAAAAGAAGTTGCCAAAACTTTTTTCGCAAGTTTGCTGTCTGCTTTCGAAAGCAACAAAGTTTGGTAAGTTGACATTGTTTTTTTCCAAAGCAAGTACCTGCACTAAAAATCTATTATGGCCCATCCCGTCTTTTGAAGTTCGACGACAATAAAGTCATTACCCATAACAAGCGTGAACGTGGGTACAAGATACATACAAGCACGTAAGCGTTGGTAGTTACGATCAGAGCACAAGACCACACACACAATGACGCCTAATCAGTGCTTTGTTTAGGGGATGCAGAAGTTGCCTATGACTCAGCAGTATGCAAGGCAAGGACGACCTTCACGAATGGTTGCATCACTCATTTCCGAAACATGTCCAAGCAGATGTGAGAGATTTTTCAAGCAGCTTTATTTACATCGGACTCCAGGCAAGAAAACTGCAGGACAGATTTGAAAGGTGTTGGGGAAATCTGGCCCAAATTTCAATTCAATACCTACCAGCACTGAATCGGATGCATTATCACCAGGCTACGGACTGATGAGTTTTTCTAATAATCGGAAAAAACCTATTTACGGTTGCGAAAGGTTTGCCTATTAGGAAAATTTGAATGTAGAGAAGTCATTTGGATCCTATTCAAAACCACTTTTGCAGCTCACGATAGTTTTCATTTATGATGTTAAAAATAAAGCAAAGACAAATGTTTGCTTTGATGAGTGCGCTCTCACTTCTACCATTACCAGAAGGGAATAAAAAAATATTAACATTCTATCAATTACAAAGTTCTTTTAGAAGTTTACTGCATCATCGAGAGGAAGAGTTAAAACTGAAACAAAACTCGAGTTAATCCTATAAATTCGATGGCATTGTTTCAATTGTAGTTTTCAACCAGAAAAATGAAGCAACAAGCAGCGTACGAGAGGCCGTCTCCACAAGTTTTTGAAAATCATGCAAATCAGGGCAGCGCTTAGCAGCTTTCAAAAGAGAATGAAAAAAGTCAGGGGAAACATAGTAATGAGGTTTTTGAACAAAACGGTTGAAAGCGAACCACTGGAAAAAATAACATTGATGTTGTAAAAATGCCCGAAAGTGACAGTTTTGAGTATGTGCTGGTTGCATATGTGCTGTAGTGGTCTGGGCATTTCTAATGTATAAATTCAGGCGTGTTCTGTTCGTGATTGGATTCAACGTGTTTGTTTGTAAACAGCTTAACATATTTATATATAACTTGCTGGCCTACATCTAGGCAGTTGGTCGCTGATTCTGGTCGCATCTGTGAACGCACAACGCTGTTGTTTGACGTTATACAATACTGAACCGCTTCACGTTACGTTACTCTGGTTTCAGGGTTTCGTGATTAATCAGCTTATTTTATGTCTGAATATAATCAAAGAACCCAATCCGGGTTTGAGTGTTTCTGGAAAGTTGTTAAATGCTGCGTTTCTGATTGGCACACTCACGACGTTTGCTTGCTTAGTTTGGTGACTGATCTGCGCTCTTGCAATAACCCAGGTTGGCCTGCCAACTGTTTGTGTACTCTTGAAATAGATCAAAAGCTACATCAAATCTTTTCATCTTTGACACTGCAAGTGCTGCTGCGATTAAAAAAACGTTTTTTAGGAAAAATGCGAAATATACAGCAGTAATTTATAGAAATTTCATCCCACACTACAGGAAATACCTTGGCCGCAGCAGGCATATCACAAAATGGAGCGGATACAAATTTCAGACAGAAAAACACCTACCTCTCCCAAAAAAAATCTTCAACACTTACCGCAGTCTTAAGCAATTAGCAGGTTTTTTTATTAAGTGTTTCAGGGACGCCATTTAGGTCCTTAGAATTGAAAATAAGGTCCCTAGTATCAGCGAAAATCACTAAGGGAAATATCTTAACGGATACTGCAATCAATAATATGAAATGGTAATAATGGATGCTTTGTTACGCACTTAAAACACCTCCAATGATATGAAATTTAGTCGGAAATTTTTTGGGACCCCACAGGTCCATAACACGCACCTGACATCTTCCTAAAAAATCTTGGTAATTGCCATTGACAAATGGTAAATCTGACGTAGAGCTTTAATTATCTTAGATTTTGCAATAATTGGGATCGAAATGTCATTTTGGGAATGAAAACATTTGCCAGGGAATAAAAACATGTTCAAGAATATTTTTTAAAATTTTTATATTCGAAATGTTTGAAACTTCAAAAAAATCATTCACAAATGACATGTCTAGGGAGAATTCTCAGCCAGAACCAAAACTAAGTCAAGGTTGAAGGTGTGACAATTTTTCCAGAACAAATGAAGGTTTTCTAAGACCTCCTTATCCAACATACTGGAGACTAGATTTTTCCCAGTAACATCTTGACCACAAAAGTCGAAAATCGTTAGTCATGAGAACATTCCAATAACAGATCAGTAAGAACATGTTTGAAAAAACGATCATGAAACGCAATTGTACGTGAAATTGCAATTGGGTGTTTTACAGGAAAAGCAAATTACTTCTGGCATTTGGTGCTTTTCTCTATGTAAGGAAACTCGTTAATCTGCGAATCAAAACTTTAGTTTCCTAAAAACCAATCAAAATTTTGCATTCCACTGCGCGATTATTTTAGGGAATTTCATTTTCAGTGAGCTTTAGGTATAAATCTGTTGATACGTTTGAATGATGAGGAAACAAATACTGAATTGGTGTGTTCTGGAGATTTGGCGAAGCTCATTTCATCAATTGCATGCAGTTGAATGCGAGGATTCTTCTTTGACAAAAAACTTTCATGTTTTCTTCAGTCATGTTCATAAAACTATTGAAGCAACTTTATACAGAGAACTTGGGATTTTAAGATAAAGCAAAAACAAGCTAAAACATTAGAGAGTTAATAACATCAAACATCAAAACAAATCCCTGTCATCAACGTTCTTGCTAAGATTCTTTAAAGTTGTTCAACTTAGAAAAAAGACAGTTTTTTCCTAATGTATTAAAATGGCTCAGGAGATACTCATTGCTGTTTGTATACATACTTAGTTTTTCAAGTTCGTGCTCTTGATTTCCTTGATCGTCTCTTTCAGTTGACTGATTCATTAAATGCGGCGTACAAGCTTAACAATAAAAAGTATGGTTATCTTTATAAAAACACTGAAAGATGATAAAAACTGACAGAAGTGTCACTCTCGATTAAAGGAAAACCAGCTCGATTTTCGTTAAAGCAATCAGAGATGATTTCATGTGTAATGTCGCAGCGACTTCGTTCTTAACAGCTGCGACAATTGTTGTAGGCAATGTCTGTTTTTCCAAAAAATAAGATACAGATGGAAGCAGACACATGAATTTGGAGGAAGACCTTGTTATTGACTGTTTTATGGTAAAACGTTGATTCACTGTGGAAAACGCGGTAGAGAGTTTTTGTACATGTCGCAATCTCTCAAACGTGATGTGTTTAAATCTTTCTATCATGTGCTGAATTCTTCTTAAAACAGCGAGATTATTGTTGAAAGGTAGATTAACTGGAAAAAAGCTGAGGCTCTGCAGATTCATTTTCTTTCACCTGAATTTGTGCAAGATATTTCCACATCATTTTCCATGCTCAGTTCTTCAGAAAGCACTTTATTTTCCCTCAAAGCATTCGCAATTTCTCTGGTAGTATCTGAAACAAAGGAGATCAAACTATTTCCTTTACGTGGTTTAAAAAAATCACTGAAAAATTATTTCATTCACAATAAATTTCAGGTGAGTTCAATAGAATGGATGCAAATGCTTGGTTTATCAGCTGAAAGGTATTTTCAAGACTGCGAGACTCACAGATGAGAGGGCAAACGGCAATCCTTTAACATCTTACTTCTGTGTTAAGAACAGTGAGCTTCAAAATATGAGAAACAATACCACGAGTGGCTTTGTCGTGTTCAAAAACTGATATAGTTGGTTTTCATTTAAAAACAAATTTGTTAGAATTCAGCATGAACTGAAGTGACACCAAATCAAGATCTACAACCTGGATAACCAACTCATCAACAGAGTGTTCTTTGTCAGAAGTATACAGCGTTTGACGAGAAATTTAAAATGGAATTCAAAAAACGAAAAGATTGTTGATTTTTAAATATGTTTTGGTTAAACCCCGTCAAAATGCACTTAACGCACATGTCAACAAAACGAGAAAATCATTCAGGTGTACTTGTTTTCACTCGGGTAAGTGTTTTTTATGGCAACGCCACTGAAAATATCACACAAGAAAAGATACGTAAACTGATTGCCATCACAACGAAATTTAACTCGATTCCATTTATTTCAGCTTTGATCGGGGAAAAACAAAAAGAATAAAACCTCTCTGGAAAAATAAAGTATAAAATCAGCCTGAAACGTACAAAAATTATTTAAGAGCTTTGACGTATTTGTATCCTTAAAAAGACTGCAACTCAGATGTGAGTCTTAAAATGATCGATTCTACCAAATATGTAGTTAAGCTTGCTGTGAAACTAGCAAACGTAGCATCTCGTAATTGGTTGGGTATTTCTCATAAGTACAAATCTTCTCATGTGCATATTCACATAAAGAGCTAAACTACGAGCTCTAATTAGACATGCCTTCAATGTGTCATTTCTAAAAGAAGCACGTAATTGTTATGGCACGTAGTAATGAAACCAAAAATTGCAATAAGCTGTACGTTGAAACCAAGTTTATAAAAGGTGACAAATTAAACTGTGCAAACACCAGCCACACATTTTTCAATAACCAATTTCTTGATGATTATGGCTGCGCGAAGTAACAAAACTGATGTAACTACTTCGTCTGAACTTTGACATACCACACTCGGCTAAACATATTTCATGATGAATAATTCGTGTAGTTTTGAACACTTCAAAGTTTAATTGTGACAATCGTTTTTAAATTAAACTGCAAGAAAAATATTTTCGCTTTGCTATTGCCAAATTCATCTTGCAACACACAAAAATTGCCAGAAAGAGCGGATAGGATGTGACGAAGTTGATGATGTAGAAAACCAGCGTGTTTTGAAATGCATTGATAATTTCTTCACTACAAATAAACAAAAACAACACACATGATCAGTTAGCTTCAGATTTCATCAAAACGAAACACTGCAATAAACACAAATTCAACTTACTTAGTCCGTGGCTATTAATCCAAATATCCAAACTTCTCACTCTTCTTTCCTGAGCATCATTCGGAAAGTTAACTTTGAGATTGTTGACATGGTGATTAGGAATTTTTAGATTATTTTGCTGAAGATCTGCCCAAACATCATGATCAGAGTATCTCTGCACGACTGTGTACAGCAGCCAAGATTTGTTCCTCCCTGCGACGATAACATGCTAGTTTGAAGATATGCAAAGATATCCAGATATTGATACCTTGATACACACATCAATTTTTTCCTGCATGCTTATAAAAGGCCAAAATTAGTGTGTCCTGACTATTTAACCATTTTGCATACTCAGAATAATTTTAAGATAAATCACAGCAAAACGATGCCATCTAGACGTACCGTTGCTGTTTATTGTAATAAGTCGTACAATTCTTGTTCTGCATTGCGTACCTCAATGATTTCGCGAGAGCTTACGTTCCTTAAAACCCTTTCGAGACTAATGGTACATATATGTACCACAGGCACACCGTTCCTGTCCGAGAGGCCATTATTGTACCATAAATGCGTTGATTCTGACCTTTCCCGACTTTTTAAAGCCGCACGTGCTCAGTCCGTTTTGCTTCATTGATTTTTTCTATGACGTCATCGTTTTTCGTGCCATTAGCTTCATTTTACATGCGGTGCAGCAGAAATGCTAGGACACATCAAAGACTTGGAAGTGATTTGGAAGGCTGGATTACAGTTACATTGGCTAGCATTAGACTGGGATTTATTAGGCTGTTTAGGATGAAAGTAGTAAGTTTGTTTCATTTGTTTTTTCTTGAAGATAACGTAGTAAGGGTGGTGGTAGTGTAACTGGTACATTTGTGTACCAACAGATTTCATTATATGGTAGCGTAACTGTCAACACACACATGGTATAGGTACCAGGCCCATTTCCTCCCCAAACCCTATATTTTCAAATTTTGAATAAAACTTTCTTAAAAATGACACAGAAAGCAGCTGTTGTTTGGTGGTTGTGACAAAAAAAAATTCGACTTGAAAGGGTTAATTATTTACTTTAACTTGGGGATGAACTAGTCATGACATGTGATGAGTTGTCAGTTAACCATGCCTAAAACGGTTCTATTATCATGAATAATTTTACATCATCGTGCGCAACACCTTACTGATTTTTGTCAGTTTTTCCTTAATATATGAAAAGATAAAAATTCCCCATGAGACATAAAACGTTCTCCAAAGGATAATTGTCTCGAAGTTAGGAACCAGTATTTTTGTGCAACTTTTATGATGCAAAAATATTTTTAGGCCATTCCTGTCCATTATAATGTCTACCGGTGGACCAGGGCATTTCTGCAAACGACTCACCCAAAATTTTGATCTTTTCGTACATTTACGAGAGTCGAAATATCAAAATTTTCTGAGAATTTTCATAACAATCTATGGACAATATATCAGTTTTGTTTCAAAAGTTATTTTTCAAAATGTCTTTGTTATTACATTTGGGAGCTTATTTTGATAATTTGCAACCTCACTGATGTTTTTTGTTTGGGCACTGTTTTATGAAACGTTAGCCTACACATTTGGTACACCCGTGTCACCCAATTTATTGGTGGTGCGAAGTGTTTCAGTGATTCCTTTTTAAGGATAGCCATTTGTAATAACTAACGTAGCGTTCTCGCCGACAGCAGGGAAATTTTTCTGAAAATTTTCAAGAACAATCGCTTGTGGTTTTGGTGACCATGTTCTGAAGAAAACTAAGCATGTTTTCATTGCGAGAAGGTTTAGTGCTCTTTTAGCCTACCAATTTGAGTAACAATATCAGCAAATAATTGCAAATATGAATAATCTCAAAAGCATAAAACAACCTCGTACAACAGGACTGTTTAGGTGCAGCAAAGTGTACAACAGGAAATTCAAAAAGAAATATCAAAATTTAAAAGCTGGTAGAAGCTCTTTAACATACAATCAACAGCATTTCGTTGCTACGCATCAATTGGTCATCTGAGGTTCATGCGTGGTTTATGATCTAGTCGGCTGGCTTGTGACCTTTTAAGCATAAATATACGCGCATAGACCTTCATACAGGCATAGCAAGTGCAGACGTGTGAAACAACGTTTAGGCATGACTGTAGATAAGAGCAGTTAAATCCTATTCATTCATTCCTTTTTGTTGCAGAAACAATGCTGCGTCCCCCTTAGCTGCCTAAAGAGAGAGTCGAACCAAACCTCCGCGCAACAGCAACCATATAGAGTTTCCCCGCCCGACCAGGTTCGTTCTCTCATTGCTATTGCGTATTCAACCTTATATGTAGCGTACTTTGGACGCCACATTTTCATACCCACTTTTCCTTTACACTACAATAGGTAGGGGTCTTGGGGCAGCAATCCTAGGACAACTGGAAATACTTCAAGATCAACAGAAATCTCAGATAGCTCAGCTGGCTGCATGCCATTGTGGGAAAAGCAAGATCGATTCTTTCTCTGGTCGATGTCTGGGCAGATTTTCCGTGAGTGCAGCCAACAGGACTTGCATTGCCAATATTTTCTAAAACATTCTCGTCACATGGCTGAACCAATGTAGCTGGGATATCTCGATTAGGAAAAATGGCTCGACATTCATAGCTTTATGAACTTCACAACTGCGCACTTTGATTGGTAGTTTCATACCGTGATTTCTTCCCAGAAGACATTTCTGCCTCTAGTCATTGCCCAAAACTCATGAGCATAGGTGGGGATCGGAACAACGACCAATTTGAAAACTGAAAGCTTTGCGGTGTTTGTAATGTCTCTCTTTTTCACCACAGGATGTAGAGCATATCCTTAAGGATCATGAAGTACAGCATATATTCCACCGTAAAGATGATGACACAGCGCAATGCGAGACTGGAACGCCGATAACACCCAGAGAAACAACAACCAATCAGAACGACTGAAATCTCATCTTCACGCATTTTGAATATTCAAGCCTGGCGAGGAACTCCGCAAAGCTTATCTCGAGGAATTCGCCACCAACTGTCGATCATTGACATTATAAAGACGAAACCAACAGTTCGATGATCGAAACCCAGAAGACTATCGCTGCTTGCGATACCTGGAGAAACTGTGTGAGCGTGCACGTGCCTCTTTTCCAGATATTCAGCGCAATCCCTAGCTCCTTAGACGCCTGCTAATGAACACAGTAACGATAAACTAATGTAACGAGCGATTTGTTTAGATAGAGCCTGATATTTGGTGGCTGCTGAGACCGTGTTTCCCACTGACATTCGCAACATCATCCATTCTACATTCTGTTAGTGGGGTCGGATACAGTTGGGAAAGCCGTGACCGACTTGCCGACTTTTAGCAAAACTGTGGAGGTGGAAAGGCTTCCTGGCGTCTTGCAGCGGCATGCGCAAAAAAGTGCCTGAGTTGCAAGCCAGAGATGCTCAAGGCGAAGACAGCGAAACTGGATGTGTATTTCAGCCAGAACGAGCAAAGATATGTTGAGCAGATCCCTATTGATGCTTTGCGGACACCACGACGAGAATAGGCGAGGGCCCTTCAGGCATTCATGGACTGCAAACTGATCGACAAAGCACCAGGATCGCTTTCACATGGAAGTTCGTCACAATATTTCAGAAAGATCTGCGGAGCAATCGTCAGGCTTTAAAGCAGGGGTCTCAAACACGCGGCCCGCATGTGGCCCGCGAGGACCTTTTGTGCGGCCCGCGACGCTTTTTGGAAAGTTTCATATAATTTAACATTTACGTTGCCAAGTGCCTTGAAAAAGATGCCGTGAAATGATTGAACTAATGCTGAATGTTACCCAGTGCGGTTTTCGTCGCGGCCGCAGTACTACAGAAGCAATTTCACTCTCCAGCAAATTTATGAGAAATGTTGGGAGTATGCCAAAGACGTCCACATATACTTTGTCGACCTCGAGAAAGCATAATACCGGATTCCTCGTGAAAAGCTTGTTGCGGGAGTACGGTATTGAAGGCCGCCTGTTACTGGCCGTCAAGTCACTGTATTCCTGCTCAGAAATTTGTTTCCATGTCGGAAAAGTTAAATCACGACCGTTCAC
>Ga0210059_1011229_pt1 | contig 13719 bp, 9 predicted proteins | sample Ectturendosymbi2_FD_188042 | JGI IMG/M metagenome (GOLD analysis project Ga0210059, IMG submission 188042) | Ecteinascidia turbinata endosymbiont from Florida, USA - Sample 2 (SPAdes) (version 2) | ecosystem: Host-associated > Tunicates > Ascidians > Unclassified | place: Key West, Florida...
TGGCATTGGCTATTTAGTGTTCCTGGGATTATGCTGGAAATTTTGCAACAGGTTTCAGGTGGTTACCTTTCCAGCTGATCTAGCTCAAATTTGAAGGGGTCACTTTCGGGGTCTGGTTGGGGCGCCCCATCACTTAAAACGTCTCGCATTGGTCATTTGTTATTCTTGGGACTATGCTGGACATCTTGCAACAGGTCATAAGTGGTTACCTTTCCAGCTGATCTAGCTCAATTTTGAGGGTGCATTTAAACACATCCCGTGACCACTTCCACCAGCTGCGACACGGCAGACCACCAGTTCCTTGTACAGGAAGTCATACTAGATGATGTGATACCAATAGAAATTGGTTACCTTTCCAGCTAACGTAGACCCTCTGGGCTACCGCTCTGAAACGTTTTCGTACCGTTGCTCAAATCGATGTAGCGATTAGGTTTTATTGCCCACAATATTTCGCCCTGATTGCTCATAATATAGAACAAAATTGTGGTTTTGGTTCCGGATTACCCCCCGAAGAATCGCATATTACCCCTGGGGGGTAATTTAGGCCCAGTTTGGGAACCACTGATCTAACGCAACGAAACTGCCGCGCGGAAGGATGTGAGGTTTAAACCAGAACCGTCGCCCAAAAAGTGTAAATAGGGAGCTTTATATTTGCGCAGGACATTCTGAAAATTTAATAAAATCTCCACTGACTTATGATGCTTCATATTTAAATTTGGAGTGTCTGAGCCCACCAATGCTCCCGTGGCGGCTGGACTGGTTTGAAATTCCCTTATGCTGTCATTATTGAAAAATGTACAAACTGCTACAATCACCGAATCAAGTAAGGCTGAATAGAGCGCAGGAAACAATTGAAAAAGGCTTTTGTCCTGGTCTTCTTCATTGCAAAACCATCTAGGAATTCATTAAAATTTGTTTGCCTGAGTTTGTCACCTTTAATGCACCGAGTGCTTCCGTGTGGGCAACCTCTCTTGGAACATTGCCACCCTTTAATGCGGTTATAATTCTTTTGAATTTTGAAAAGACCTTCCTCCTGAGCAGTTGCTGTAGTAACCATCATGCTAAGAAATAAGGGTCCGCAGGTTTGAATAAACTAAGAACCACTACTCTAAGACATGAGACCCAAACACGCTGTTGTCATTTTCTTGGTGTTACCCTTTTCTTTGTCTCTTTGGGATAAAATTCTGTGGTTGTCAGTTGACAAAGTGACTTTTGCTTACTATTAACGCTCATAGCATGGGAGAAGTACAAACTAACGCAAGTACTCAATAGCAATCTGATTTCTGAATGACTTTGTTAAAGAAAATTGAAATGGAAAAGTCGCATCTAAAAATATCAAACGCATTAGAAACGCAAACGAAACTGCAATATTGTTTAGAAGAAGCAACTATGTTTTTATTGAAGGATTACGCTGCTTGCCCTACACAACGTGTAGAGTGTAGTCCACATAGCCCTTATCTGCAGTGCAACTTTAAGCTTTGATCAGGTGCATTTCGAACACGAACAGTCACAAGTTAATTCGCCTGATTCACTCGTAACAATCGGTACGATTCAGCCAATACAGGACGCAGCCATCGTGCATTGAGTATATCGACACAATAGTCGGCATGCGGCTTGACCAACGGTCAGATTGAAATTCATGGAAAGTCGTTGGAAGACCCTGGATTTATCAGCACGGAATCTGAATAGGTGAAAAAACTAAAATTCACGAATAATACAGGCATAAAATTTTGACGAATAATTATCGAAATGATGATATACCGGCAATTGACTCTGTGTGTAGCACAGTTTGCTGGAGCCCCCCATGGATATTGAGGCCCTAGGTTTAAGCCTATATAGCCTATAGGTAAATCCAGCCTTGTCTCCTACCCAGAGCCGTATTAAAGGGTACGGGGCCCTGGGCAATTTTCACTGGGGGGCCCCTATGACGTATTTCACGACGTCACCTTTTGTAAAATTTGTTTTTGCTGACGCGCAACGTTCTCGTGTGCTTTTTGCGGTAGTCGATTAAGTGCTTACCGAATTCATTCGATTGTTAGCTGCCGCCTTTGGTTGTATGCCGCACGAAATGGTGTTAAAAATTAATGCAAGTTGCCCTTGATTTGTAAACCGCACTTGAACGTAGGTTATCCATGGACGCAATTTGGTGGGGGACAAGGGGGACGTGTCCCCCCACATTTTCAGGTTTTGGGATATAATATGCCATGTCCCCCTCACTTTTTTCTCTTTAGGTTTTGTATTTGGAGAGGTTTCAAAAATAAAAGTGATGTTTGTTACGTTTTGTGTGAAAAGCTTTTCATGTTAGATGGTAGGTTACACATAGCCAAGTTCATGTTGAAACAGAGTTCGGTGTGGTAGCACTGATTCTGCTAGTTTATAAATTTTAGCTTCGACGAAATGATTTTTAGAATTTTTCAAGTTTCTAGTGACCACAAAAGGTGGTTAACTGCTTTTGTCCGACATTTTACCCTGTGTGGTATACTGTTAGAAAGGTTATTTTCTTGTAACAGTAAGAGTATTAGAGCTGCACATGTGAGATAGCACAAGTAGCCATCATTTGTTTCGTGCAGAGATTTAACGGGCTTTGCTTTAACGTTGGTTGTCACGTATTCAGAAACAGACATCGTATAATTTATTTATGCTAGTGTATGTAATGTTAGAAAGTTCGATTTTCAGGAAAATCTCTGAGAAGCTTTTGCCGAAGACAAAAAAGCAGCACTATTGTGGAGACATAGTTTTGGGATGGGCAGTTTTACAAAAGACTGTCTTCAACTACTAGTGAACAGGATTTCAATCAAAACATTGGAGAATTAGCCTACAGCATTTACCCAGATGTATATTGACCTATAGCTCAAAACGTAGGGACTTGACTTGGAAATAAGAATAAAAAATACATTTATCCTCACTTCATGTAATGTCGCGACAATGGTGACCAACAAATAAAAAAGATATTTTTGCCGTGGCTCTTACACTTTGTGCTTGTGCTGAATGCACTGGTTCGTAAGTCATCTCATTTACTTGAGTTTAACGAAACCCACAATGCAGCAACGTTTTCATCCAAGTGCGAAACATTTGCTTTACAAGTAGCCTACGTCACACCTAGTTTTGTTGGACATTCTTTTCGTGTTAACCCTTATCAGAACATATGTTGACATTTGTCAACATCAATCTTTTTCTGTTTGATTGCACTCGCCCTTATACGCTAGCCCAACGCCATTCATCGACGAAGGAGAACTTCACAGTAGCTTGCTACAGTAGTGATATCAAGATGCCAAATTGTTTCTACAATGAGTTATTTGCGTTTCATCTTAATCGGAACACATGTTGACAAATGTCAACAAACAGAATCAGTATCAGATTAACAGAGACTCAAGGCCGTTGAGTTTTATAAGTACTACTGAATGACTGCTACTTTTGTTGTAACTGAATAACTATTGTTACAACTAACTATTGTTATTGTTTCAACAGCAACTTGCAAGAAACTTGCAACTGCATTTAGGGATCTGACATTTGGCTGGAAGAGGATAGGTTTCTGTCAGCAGGTCCTATCCTTAGCGGTACATTTCAGAATACTTACCTGGATATTAGTACATTTCAGAGTTTAGAACATAGAATAAATACCAATAGGTAGTCATGCACTGTGCTTGGCTTGAAATGGTAACTACTTGTACTGCCCTATACGATTGTTTGGATTGCATAGGTGGAATGTTACTGATGGATAGACAGAGAAGATTTACATTTCCAGAGGCCCCCAAACACCTGCAGATAGCTTCTGCTGATATTGATGACAACTCTGATGCTGAGGCTACAAGCAACAGTGAAACGGAATCTATTGCTGACGATGGGGAACTTCCTTTGGAAGTGGAACTTTCTGACATAGATGTGTTTGAGGAAGAAAATGAAAATGATGGTAGTGATGAGGATCAAGAACCTAATGACGATCATTATAGCTCAATAGATGATGATCAAATAGCAATAACAGCTGGAAATGCAACGTATTATGATAGTCCCTCTTCCAGCAAGCAAAGAAGAAGAAATATATTGACACAACAACCTCGAATTATTGCTGCTCCGGAAGTTGAAGATTATTGTTTTATGTTTCCCATACATCCTATACATCCAGATGTATGGGAAACATTCAACAGTAATCTGCGCAACACCTACATCCCTAACAAGGCCTCGACTGTGAACAAACAACTCGTCGGGTATCGTGGCAAGATTCCTGGAAGAACATGCCTGCCATCAAAGCCAAGGAAATACGTTGTTAAGTTTTTTTGGCTGAAGGAAGCCACCTCAGGTTTCGCTTCGAATGGTATGATTTATTCTGGCAGAGAATCTGACTCAGGACCTCACAGAAACCTCACCAATGATTTTGTAATGAAATTGTGCTCAGTTTATTTTGGTACAGGTAGAGACATATATGTTGATCGGTATTTTACCTCTCATGGCCTGGTGTGCAACCCTTTTCAGCAAAATTTGACGTTAATTGGACAATTATGGCTAATAGGCGTGAAGTACCATCGCAGTTCAAAGCAGCAAAGGGAAGAGAGATTGAATGCACCGAGGCACTGTATGATCATTCTAACAAAATTCTTCTATTGTCATACGTCTCCAAACGCAACATGAATATGCTCATGATGTCCTCTTCACACTCTTCCATTTCAATCACTAACTGCCACAAAAAACAGCAGTTATCACAGGCTACAATAAGCATAATGGAGGAGTTGATACTCTTGATGAAAACTGTGAAGAATTCAGTTGCTTGAGGAAAACATCGTTGGCCAGAGGTCATCAACTACAATATGATAAATGTTGTAATTAACAACGCTTTTATCGTAATGAGAGGTAGTGAAAAAAATGACAAAAAACAGGATTTTCTCAAGCAACTAACCTTTCAGCTTGCAAAACCATATGTCAGCAACCGAAAATTGAGAGGTGAAACAAAGGTACTTGCTGAAAAGTTGGGATTTGTTGATACTGCTTCAAACATCATGAATCACACAGTTCAAGGCATCAGACGGGGAGGATGCTATAGATGTGCAAAGCATACTCGCCTTCCATGCATGATTTGCCGCCAACGTGTTTTCGCGCAACACAGAAAAATACCAAAAAACACATATTGTTTGGAATGTTGAACAATAATTGGTGGTTGCATTAGCCTACATGTTTGTGTGGTTTTGTGTTTGAAATACAACCTCCGTTTGTAGAAAATTTTCTTGTACTTCAGCTAAGAGCTTTACAAGCTAAAACTGCGCTGAGGATAGGAAGCAGATTCTGGATTTCGGATTCAAGATTGTAATGCTTTTTCAAAATCAAAGTAACCATATGCCTATTAACAATGGATTGCGCAGCACCATCAATCGATTGTAGTCATCGGCGTTGGAGGGGGGAAGGGTGGTGGGCTTGGCTCTCCTCATATTTTGAAAAGTTTAGCAAAAAAAGGTTGTTTTCTTAGTTTTGAGTGGGAAATAAAAATTTCACCACTTTTGGCCCTCCCCCTAGAAAAAATTTGGAAAAATCACCTAGTGCCACCCGCTGGAAAAAATCCTTCCGACGACCATGATTGCAATGTGAAATTGATCAATCGTGCATATCGATCATAAGAGGACAAAACATAATAAAACTCTTATAATTAATTCACCCAGACATTTCTAAACGTTCTAAAATTTTAATGGAGCTTTTCTATACAGCCCATCTTTGAACAAGATTGTTTGAAGTTGCCCACAATTGAATGAAGTTATTGCAAATTGGTAATATTTGATTTGACTGATGGACTTCACCAAAGAGTTTCCAGTTGTCTAATGTTTTTGTATTCACCCATGTTTGATTAAAGCTTTTCTCATTTGCCCAAATTTAATTGAAGCTGTTGTACCTTACCCAAATGCTCCTATTTTACTCAAATGTTTCTAATTTTACCCAAAACGTTATTAAAGTTTTTTAGTTGGCCCAAATTTGATGAAGGCTGATGGAATTGCCACGTGATTCCAGTTCACTCAAGGGCAGTGTCTATTTTGCCATCAGGGGCAAAAAAGAATGGCAAAATAGTCTGAGACTATTTGCCGTTGATTTGGTTATTATAATGCATAATTTTTAAATATAGATGCTACCTCACTTTCATGTGAATGTAGCTGTATACTTTGCTCAAAGTTTGAAACATTTTGCCCAAATAATGGCCAATATTTCAGTGTTGGGGATGCGGCCAAATTCCCTGCATCCCCATGTCGTACGCTTATGAACAGAAACCAAAGATTACAAAAAAATACCGGAAAAATGACATGTCAATAAGGCCAGCCAGTCTAACTGTGAAAGGTGCTTCGAAATATATGACGTGAATTTCACCTACATTTCAGTTTCCCTGGTAAACGCCACTGTTTTAACGTTGCTGCTTTGCTGAAAAAAAACAATGTTTCGGTCGCGGCGTTTTAGCTAACACTGACAACTTCTTACGCTTTTTCTCCTTAGAAACATCGACAATTTTAGTTGTTGATGTCATTACAGATTTCAGCATCACTCTACCTAAACACTGCAATCTCGTTTTCTGCTCTTTCGTTCTACAAATCGACTAATTAAAAACCTTTTCTGACGGACCACGCAGTACCACGTGGTGTATATTGCTTGACTAGCTTTATATGTTTATGATGTAACACAGTGGTTGTCAACATTTTTTATCCCATGCACCCCTTCAACCGTTATTCACAGATAAAGTCCCCCCCTTAAAAATTTAGTTTGTAAAAGACACTTTTACATCAGTACACTAAGAAGTGAAACTAAAATCTTTACAGTTGGTCAGCTCTTTGACATCTAATTTAATTAATACCAAATTATTAGCAATAACTCTTCTGGATGACATTTTGAAATGAAAAGAATAATGCAAGACACAAAATAAATTTATTGTACTCATGATGCGAATCAGTCAGTGGGATACTTGTGATTGTATTTTCTTTGACAATTCATGGATACGTGGAAAAGTATTGGAAAGGGTACAACGTATGTCATTTACCCATCCAATCTGTTTCTTTGTTTTGTTTTCATTTGCAAGAGAGTGGAGAACCTAGATTCGCATACTGTAGATATGTGGAGACATACGGAAGGATACCATGGACATATATGTCTTAATTGCAGAACTGCCCATTGTTACGTAGCAGTGCGTCATATCGACAGTGTTGCCGTTCCGAACGGGGTCCAGAGCTGACATGTGCTATAATTTGTATGGTGCACGTAAATGGGTGGCAATTTAGAGAGCAGCTGGGAGTGCTACACCACAAAACAATTAACAAACTTACAAAATTGAAAGCAACAACTGATGCTTGCTTAAACTATGTTACATTTTAAACAAAATCCCAAAATCAAAATTCCCCCCGGTTCAGAATCCCTGATGTAACGCAAGAACAGTGGTGTTGCGATCGGAAAGCCCGAGCGGCATGTGCGCAAAGCTTCGCACTGTGGCAGCAAGCAACAATAGAGTTCACCCGACGAGATCACTCCATTATTGCTTGTTCGCGCCAACTGTAGGTGGTGTTGTTCTTCGCGCAGATCCCGTTCGTGCTGAATCACACATTCAACGCAACGCCAACAGAGAGGTTGCAAGAGTAGCCATCGGAGGAAAAGTGCGTTTCCACCATACTACTGTTTATGACGAAACAAACGGCGCAGTTCGGCTGCGGCTACCGCCAGACGGCACAACAAATTACGGAATCATTGATGCTAAACCGGAACCACAGCACAACTAGTTTCTACTGCTTGAGCACGCAAATAATATCGTTTTCGCGACATTTGTGCCGTAGCGTGATTCACAAGTAGATACACCTATGCCAAAGGAACGATCATTAGGAAAAGTTACAAGCAAAATTCAAATATATTTCCATTGAACAAAACTGAAAATATTTATATTCAGTAGTTACTAATAAAACTGGGAGAAAGTCAAAGTTGCAGAGAAATCATCAATGATACTCAACGCAAGATCGGAATACAGAGTTTGTATTCCTGTATCTATTTTGAATCACAACAATTTTTCAAATGAATATTTTATTTAAAACAAATAAATGTGATCACAGGAACCCCTTGGAGTGGAGGGCCGGGGAAATTGCCCCCCCATAATCCGGTCCTGCCCCTACCAAATTCCAGTATTGAGCAGTACCGTATGGTGGTCATTGTTACTGGATATACGCTGTATGTGACGTCACTATACGACGTCATATTTATGTTTGCCAACCAACGTTTTGGCGAAGTTTGTTCACACAACGTGCATATTCAGGGACGCCGGAGGAGCGGTAGGGAAGCAGTCCCATCGCCACGGAGGGCCTTTTGTGAGCTTAGCCCCTCCCTCCAAACAAAGCTCCAGGCCCTCCCAAATTGAATTATGAAGTACTACAGATCAGTGGAGTTTTTATCAAATTTCGGAATGTCAAGCCCCCATGAACAGACGCAAAGCCCTCCTATTGAAAACTTTCTCGCGACCGTTCTGTAGGGAAGGGGGAGCAGTAAAACAGTTGAGGGCAATGGAAACATAAAAAATCATTACCAGTTATGTTTGTTTTCGTTCATCAACAATGGTGACCTCAAAAATAACTACAGAAATTACAGAAAATCATTCTGAATTTTCTTGGTGCCGGAATAACGGCAAAAAAATTGTTTGAAGTCGATCTTGACAAACCATGAAATTGACTATGGTACTTTCAGGACAGAAAAAATATTTTTGGCGACGATTTTCAATGAAATCAATTGTCATGTCAACACCTCTTTGGTGGTCTGGTGGGGGGGATGCATCCCCCCCATCCCCCTTGTGTTCTCGCCTTGTGTGAATCTCTACATCCAATACCACCATGTCCTGCACCTTTGTGCAGACTTTAGAAATCAGGCGCGTGAAATATTCTAACATGAGGACGTCTTTTGCCCACTAACACTGCATAGTATAGTGAAAGGCTGCTCAACCCGCGGGCCGCATGCAACCCGCGAGGTTGTTTAACCCTTTAAGTCTTCGCATCGCCAAAATTTTGGCGCAGGCTTTGCAACGCTATGAATCGCCAGCCGATTGAGCTAGAAAGCTGTTCAAATCAACTATGGATTTAACAAGTCTTCTAGGCGAGATTGAAAAACAAATTTTTTCGTTTTAGGTTTGAGGTTCTCTGTGGGGGGACGTCACAAGTGGGGGTGTCATTTTTGTTTTTTTGGCCTAGTTTAGGCCTACTTTACGCGGCCCTGGACGCCATTGCAATGACCTAGTAGTTTAGCTCAATATTTGTTCGAAACTAGGCCATCATCCGAGTCATTAGAGCCTATGATTGGCTTTCTAGCATATCTGGATCAAAAATTATGCAACAAAAACTAAAAAGTGGTCAAAATTGCTACCCCTACAAAAGGAAACCAGGGGTTAAATAACACCCAGTTTGTATATGGCCATAACTCGCCATCAGAATAGGCCAGAGAGCTGTTCAAGCCCACTAAAGACTCGTGAAGACTAGTAGTTTAGACTGGAAAATTAAAAATTTCAGCTTGGGATGTCGGGCTTTTTGTTGATTTTTTACATATTGAGAGGATGTTTATGCATATTTGTTTACATTTGGATGATGACGTCATATCCTGGAAGACGAACAATCCATCAGATTTTGTGGCGCAATGTTTTTTTGGATTCTAGGCTAGAATACGAGTCTTTGGAGGGTTTGATGGACTTTCTAGCATTTCTGGTTCAAAAGTTATGGCAAAATCAGCAGAAATTAATCAGGGGAATCCCAAATACTTCCCTACGCAGGGAAGTCGATCTTGACCTCTACAGCTTCATAATTCAGGCTAGAATACAACCAAACTTTGAGCCACAATTCTGGCCCTTTGTCCGGGTGATGACGTCATTACAGAGCAACCAAAAAATAGCCTAACCAACCCTTTTTCTAACGCCACCCACTGAAAACCACGCATCCAAATCTCAAAAGTTTTTTTTTTCAGTGCAAACTAGAAGACTTCACGAGTCTTTCGAAGGCTCAAATAGCTCTCTAGCATGTTCTCGCGGCGAGTATCGCGAGCTATCGCGAGCTGCACTGGCCGCCAGTGGGAGACTCATGCAGTTTTTTGATTTTTGTGCACAACGGGGTTTTTGGACCATAACTTTGGTTCCAGACATGCTAGAAAGTCAATCAAGGGCTGTATAGACGCGGAAGATCGTCTATTTTCAAAAACAAGTTTGAACCATAAAATGATCCAACTTACTGAATCCGTGGATGGTTTCAACAGTTCTGTAGCTATAGTAGCTTGCGAGTTATAGCGTTTAAAGCATTTTAAACCAGCGCCAAAATTTTGGCGATCGCGGGACTTACAGGGTTTGGCCCGCGATGTAAAAAGTTCGTAAGCAGACTTTTTTAATTTTAATATTTTTTCTAGGCTCAAGTATAATTTCCATCAAAACACACAATAATTATACCTAGTGTGTTTGTTATGGGCCTACCACCTACAAACTTGCATAACAAACGTTTCGAAAATATGGGAATTTTTAGATTTGGTTTACATCCATTCGGGCTGGCAACTCTGCGAGCAACTATAAGACTCATTATTACCTCGTGTTATCGCATAAAACTTATCAAAATCAAGGGGTTTGTAATGTCACAATAGCTTATTGTTACTTCATAAAAAAACGTTTGTGGCCTGAAATGAATTTCCTCATGTGAAAGTGGCCAGTGGCCAAGTGGCCAGGCCAGCAAATCTAAAAAGGTTGGTCAGGCCTGGTATATTATGTTAAAATAACTGTCTTCCTCGGTCCACAGAAAGCACGTGCCCTCCTTGTCTTCCACGCCTTGCCTGGATGCGACACAGTATCAGCATTCGTGGAAATCTGCCCAGGAAACATGTGGAACTCGTTTCCAGACCTGATTCCCTAGTGATCATGACAACCACATCGGTCAATATGACGTATTACACTGCAATGAAAGGATTGTCAATGACCGTATCAGTTCTTATTGGGAAGGACAGAAAGAAACTATTCGCCAAAAGAAAACCCTTTCAGCGAATCCCATCTACCTACGATGCTTTGGAACTCCACCTGTGTGCGTGTGATGGGGAATGCCATAAGACAGATTACGAGTAAACACTGATTGTGAAATCGACCTAGGCTACAGAATGCAAATGTAAAGTATCTTTGCTTATGTACCAATTAACACCTTGATCTGGAGCTAAATGTATCTTCAATGGATGTTCTTGTTTGTGTAGGCTACTATGTGTCTTTGTATGATGTATATAGCCTAAAAAGTAGCCTGCCCAAAATGAATGCAATTCAGGGTTCTCACACATTTAAAAAATATTTTCCAAACACTTTCAATACTTCATTGAAAAACCTCAATGCCATCACGTATCTTCATCTTTCAAAATTTTCATTCATAAAACTCAATGAAAAAAACATATGTCAAACTGTCATCAGGGGTAAAGAGGATGACAGGTGCCTTCACGAGTCCCCTCCTGTTCATCATTCGCTATAAATGTCAACCAAACCTGTCACTAACAGAGCAACCACTGCTACCCGCACTGGAGGTGTTAAGCATGGTGTGGGTCATAGAACACCCTTCACAGGCGCGGCAGCAGAAATGCTGCCGAATACCCATGACCCAACATACTCCAGCTGAACACCAAGGGATGACGGCAAAACAAGATCTCTGTCATTGAGCAGCTAGCCTATAAGAACAAGGCTTTCATCACCGTCCTGCAGGAGACACGCTGCACAACTGCAGTTAAGCTAGTGATTCTCAACAAGGCTTTCATCATCGTCCTACAGGAGACCCACTGCACAACTGCAGATAAGCTAGTGATTCCCAACTTTTCACTAGCAGGTTCAGTCCTGAGCAGGAACCACGCCTTGCCACATTTGTCCACAAGCAGTTGGAATGGTCACTGGTCCGTCAGTCTCCAGAACAATCAGAGACTGATTGGTTGTGTGTAGACATCGCAGGATACAAGATCATTAACGTCTACAAACCTCCACGTTCGCGATTCGCACCAACGGCCATCCCGACGTTCCCACGCCCCAATCTGTGTGTTGGTGACTTCAACTGCCAACACGTTAACTGAGGTTACAGCAAAACATCTCTTGATGGTGAGAGCCTGGACACCTGGGCAACATCCAACAAAATTTGATTGTTGTATAACCCAAAGGAAATAGCCAGCTTCTCTCACCGATAGAACGTCAGCACCAACCCAGACCTGGTGTTCGCGAGTTTTGCCCGGGACAGCTGACTGCCGGACAGACGTGTTCTAGGAAGTTCCTGCGGTCACAACATCGGCCTTATAATGCCACCGAAGCTCAAGGTTCCTGCATACAGCGATCCGGTGAAGCGTTGGAACTTTCGCAATGCTGATTAGAAGCCCTTTTGCCTTCTCACAGATGAGACAGTGACACTGCTGATAGCGGTAAGCCACTTTTAGTCATATACTGTGTGAAATGAAGCATCAAATCTGTAGCATTGCTTACAAAAGTTTGAAAAATCCATTTTTAGTGTGAGACTGATCAATGTACTCGAATGAACAGCTTAATTAAATAGAAGTTATACTATATACGTCTTCAAGGTTTAATTCTAGCACAAAGTGAACCAGTATTTGCTGTGGCGACTTTTAATTCATCTGTTCAGGCCAACTTTAGTAAGTTCTCCAATAGTCTTGTCAACATACAAACAGTGCACAACTTTTTTGTTTATTGTTCTTGCCGATTGTATTTGAAGTATGGTTTATTTGTAGAAAGTGCTCGAAAAAATGGATATTAGGTAGTTAATTAAGAAATATTCCAGACAAAAGATTGAGAATTGAGGTTCAACCAGCACAGACTAATGGCGTATGAAGGGTGAAGCGTTTTGTGAACGTCCATTTGCATTGCATCGTGAGCAACCTGAAAGCGATATACAAATTATCGACGTTGCCCCCACCTGGAAAAATTTCTGCAGACGCCCATAGATACAGTGATTTCGATCTCAGTCTTTGGTCATAAAGCGTGGTGCTGCTTGATTCAAATCCTTTGAGTCACTCAAAAACGATAAATGCCAAGGTTGTCAGTTTCCTTATCCAATTTACTAAAGCGTCTATGTCCAACCAGCGGCCCAGTGGAAGGTTTTGTGCGGCCCAGTTGTGTTTTCGCTCTTGTAAAATTAACTTACATATTGACCACCTGCTGTTATTTTGATAATCTTGAATTTGACATTTTTCATGCAGGTGGTCCTCAGTGCCACTTTATCACGTCTGTTATCATTGTAGTTAGGAATCGCATACTTTCAGCATCTTAGCTTAAGGTGAATTTAGTTTGATAAGATCAAAATGAGCCATTCAATGTGCGGTCCTCAACAGTATGTCATTCAATGTGCGGCCCTGGTCAAGACAGTAACATAATTTTGGGCTGAATAGACCATTTGGGTTGGACATAGGTGTACTAAACCCAGTATTCAAAAAACTCTCCAATTTTTGCACGTGGTGAACAGCGAGAAAACATGAAAAACCAGTAAAGGAGTGTTTTGATATTCAAGTGTGAAGACTGCGAAAGCGCGAGGCTCCGGGCATTTACCCGATTTGCCCAATGGTTGGTTAACCTGGCCCTGCCCTTTCATTAGGAAAGCAACGGGGGCGGACGTGGCTTTTCGTGAAAATATTATAGGGAATTTCATGTGTTAAGAAGATCGCATTGATAAAATTTATTGCAGGTGTTCGCGCACCCAGAAACTTCAGAATGATTTCTATAATTTCTGGCACAGCAGGTTTTTC
>Ga0210059_1011230_pt1 | contig 13718 bp, 15 predicted proteins | sample Ectturendosymbi2_FD_188042 | JGI IMG/M metagenome (GOLD analysis project Ga0210059, IMG submission 188042) | Ecteinascidia turbinata endosymbiont from Florida, USA - Sample 2 (SPAdes) (version 2) | ecosystem: Host-associated > Tunicates > Ascidians > Unclassified | place: Key West, Florida...
CTCTATTAATTAGGTGGCTACCAATTTGTACTCTAAATGGGGAGCTCTGCTTCTTGTCTGAGTTAAATATCATGTAGACAGTTTTACTATAATTTAGTGATAGCTTATTATGACGCATCCAACTGTCAACTTTTTTAATTTCCTGGTCAACCATCTTTTCCAAAATATCAATGTTCTTGTTTGCTAATATTAGGCATGTATCATCAGCAAACAGAGTAGTTTTAAAGTTAGATACTTTTGGCAAGTCATTAACATATAGTGAAAAGAGCAGGGGAGATAAAATTGAACCTTGTGGCAAGCCACAATTGGTCTGCTGGGTTTGGGATCTACACTTATTTACCACTGTATATTGTTCTCGCCTATGTAAATAATTTTCAAAAAGTTGTAGTGGGAGCCCTCGAATGCCATAGTAATGTTCCAACTTCCACAGCAGCATAGAATGGTCAACAGTATCAAAAGCTTCTGAGAGATCAAGGAAAACTGCACAAGTTGGTATTTTCTGGTCCAGGTTTTCTAAGATACACTCAACTATGTCATAAATTGCAAATTCTGTTGATACTTTAGCTAGTAATGTTCCAACAGACTTTACATGTCTTGCTTAAGAGTCTTGCGAGTTTCATGCACACTGCGCAGAATCTTTTTTCAAGCTCGAACTTACGTCCAAGATAGCCTGAAGATTTGGGCACATCGTGGCGTTAAACCTTTTCTGAATTGTAGTGGTTGAAGTAGACGTAGTATCTGACCTTTTTGAAATTGCAGCGTTGCACGCAATGACGACACCAAAATTAGTTGTTCAACTGAAGAGAGCGCAGACCAGGTCTCTTGTGAGACGACAAATAAGATCCAGGATGACGCGCTGCCAAATACAAAAACCGACAGTTGGTCGGAAAAAAAGGAGCATTCCTCAACAAAACCCGTTTCACGCGAAAGCCCCGATTCAGAGAACGGATCCAACAGCAACCCGAGTAAAGGTACTGCAGTCAAGTTCATCCAGCGCAGTGAGATATCGATTGTGTTACTGCTATCGATGGTTGGCTTCATGCAAATCTCCCGGAGCTAATTGTGCGGATGTGTCGCATTTATTGTGTCATGTTTTTGGTGTCCATTTGTTTGACAAGAAAACCCGACATGCGGCTCGGAGATTGCGTGAGATTTCCAACTTTGCTCATCGATGATAAACTATATTCCCTCAACCTTTCTTCAATATCTGCCTCTTCCCATTTAATTATTACCGTATTTTCCGGGGTATAAGTCGAATTTTTGACCACTAAAATTTTTGTTTAAATATCAGGGTCGACTCATATGCCGAGTAGACTTTCAGGGTACATTGAAAAATTATTTTTATTGAGAAATATTTATGCATATACACTACATATTTACACTACAATTAAAATCTATCGAATTCATCTTCCTCATCGTCCGATTTAAACAGTTCTAACGTTTCCGCATCTGTAAGTCCCGTCAGCACATCATCGTTTGGGTCCCATTCTTCTTCGGCGTCAGCAGTATCGTCCTCGGCATCCATATCTTTCCATAACCAGTCGTCCAAGAAAGGGGGTCGACTTATACGGCGAGTATAGCTTGAAATTCTAGTTTTTAGGCCCAGAAATTTAGGTCGACTTATCTCCTGGATAGACTTATACCCCGGAAAATACGGTACTTACCATGCTCAACTCATCTTCAGTAGCTAATTTAAAGGCTTAAATTTTGTTGTTCGTTAATTATATCGGTTCCCATGCTGCATAATTTTGGGTAATGTTGCTGCATTCTACCCGTCGTCCAGCTGTAAGTACGGATTGATAGTTTGTGAGATTAATGTGCCCCTGTTTTAAACCACGCTACCGATCACAGCGGATGTGTGTGGAAATGCTAAGCGTCTTTGGCCAAGATACAGTAACGCTTAGTGTGCCTTTCTTCAAGGCGATTAACACTGCACGATTGTTCCTATCCTGCAGCGACGATGTTGGTTTTGATGAGTAATAATTATATGAATCGTAGCATTTTGTTCAAATAACGCGCTGTTTTCGGTGCTCATCTCCTGCTTTCCGTTCGTTTTGCTGCAGGATCTGCCTTATCCAGTCCTCATAGACGAAAGCATCGCGCATTCAGGACACACACCCTAACGTCCCTCTGCATTGTCAGCAGACATCCATTCATTTCCACGTTTCGAAGGTAACTCACGTGACTTCCTACAAGTGAGGCGTACGACAGTTTCGAATCGTTGCGAGCAGTGTTTTTGTATGGCGTTTCGAGAGCCTTTTCGGTTTTTCAAAATTTTCCAACGGTCTCTCAAAATACAGCAGAACATCGCTGTATGAACACCACCGAACATACACTAAAACGTCGCTTCACGACCGTCTCGGCATTCAGATGAAATAGTTACGGTCTCTTGAAATGTCTCAGCGGTCAACAAGGCAAAATGATAACCTAGTTGTCAGTGGAATTTCGGTAGCTTGCTATCTGCGTCCAGTTCTGTATCACGATTCAAAGAATTTATAAGGCGACCCATTGAAACTGCGCTTGCGAACTGTCAATTATTCAATATGCTTGAAAGCGCTGATCAGTGGTTAAACTTACGTGCACGGCAGGTCGGAGACCTGAAAATTGACAAAAAATAAGATGTCAAAAGTTTGGGAGCCACGTCAATTTCTTGTGTCAGTTCCGGCACGTGGCAAAAACTTTCCTACGTTGGTGCAACTGAAATCGAGAAAAAATTAGGTTTTAAATGTATAAATCATTGGATGCCCTACGTAGGTTTTGGCAGTTACTTTCCACCAGATGTAACGCAGTTGTAAGATGTTATTCTTTTAATGGTTCAGACGGCTAGTGCATGATCGTAGTAGAGTTCTCAAATACTTATCATGCTGCGCCGGAATCTGAGAATTGGCTGCACACGGCTATTCTTTCTTGTATGCAGCAAAGGAGCTTGAAGCAAAAGCTCAGCCACATACAGTCAAAAGTCCGCCACCGCTCGGCTGTTGTTCTTGCGTATATAGTTTTTGAACTGCAGTGGACCGCCCTTGAGTTCATGCTTGAACGAATCGGTTTTGACTCCTACGCAGTGCGCAGTGGTGTAAAATCAGTGGCGCCGTTCTGGCCGACTGTATTTTCAATGGCACACGAGCTGCTATTGTTTTATGTTCAGATTCTTTTTAGTTCGGCCGCGTCCATCTCAGCAGCAGCTGCAGCACTTGTACCCATTGTTGCCAGGCAACCACTGAAACACTGAACCTTTCAGCGCACGCGAAGCTTGCACTCGCTTGCTTGCGGCGTGCTGCGACGCAAAACGTTTTTATTTGCGAATTAATATTTTTATGTAGCATGGAACACGTAACGTCGGCATTTTTTTTGCATGCCGTAACAGTTGCTGTTGTAAAATCGGGAGATGGTCACTAAAATTACCACAAATACCATGGCCCATCAGGTCGTTACGAGGGAATGGGCCATCGTAATAATTAACGCTACCACATAACGTAAGATTTGCAGCAGGTTTCGAGTTTTCTATTTTGAATGGATGCATTACGCAGGTGTCTACTGACGTTAAAGCGCATCATCGAAGCATGTTATCAACGAACTAACGCCAGGAACGGGAAAGGTTCACGACGAAGCGTCAGGTGGGTTTTAGTTGAATGTAAAATTTTATGAAAATAAATACTGTTATGACGGTAAGAACAGTTGTTTTTGAAACGCCCAACGTGATTTAATTAAATCGTTAGATTTGCATCGTTCAAATGTGATTGTTCTGTTCTTAACACGACGCGATTTCGAAGTTTTACCGCCCAAATTTTTTGGACTGCTTACAAATTTTGAAATGACGTTTATACAGCAGTAGTATATATTAAAATATTCGTGTGATTTTAATGTGATTGAATACATTTGACAATGTATTGGCAAACTTTGATGCAGTTGAGCTTGGCATGAGGTGATCTGGTTGATCTTTATGACTAGATGTGGGAGGGTTTCATTTCTCACCTTTTTGTAGTAAAATATTGAATAAAAGTCCACCTCTTGGCAAAAAAAACTTGTTGAAAGCAATTGGAATACGGCTGTCCAGGATCGGATCCAGACAGGAGCGATTGGCGATCGACAATCGTCCCCGACCCCCTGAAACCTAAGAAAGTCATTTTATTCAAAAATAAAAGTTTACTACGAATGCCAGAACTGCTACAAAAAATTACTGAAATTGTCCCCCCTAACGTTAATAGCTGGATCCGCACCTGGGTTGGTCGTTGCACGTATGCGTCACTCCCTGCAAAATGGTGCTTTTTTCTTGTCAGTGATTCACCGCCTGAAGTCGGTGAAACACAGGTCGTCTCTACCTTGCGCGTCACCGCTCGCAACCTGGTTGCGCGTTATTGTTTCCTCCTGTGCTTTATTACACCTCTGATTCGTTCAGCAGCAGCGGTGCAGGTTTGCATGTAACGAAAGAAACGCTTGACCTGTTTTTCTTCATATGATTCCTTGCTTCGTCACAATGCAGCGTGTGGTCGGTGCTTAGCAACAGCATGAGCAACAACATCTCCGGGGTTGTTTTGCATGACGTGCGCGAAATTGAATCGTGGATAACGCGCTTGATATCCTGTCCGGTCCCGTCGCCCGGGAAAAACAAGGTCGTGATAGAACTTCTGCCTCCTGAAATGCAGGTATGCTGGAGTTCTGTATGACTTCAAGTTTGACAGTCTTGTCAAACTGTAGCGTAAAATTGTGAAGAAAATAAAATGTTGTAGTCACTGGCGAATTCGACAATTAGCCGTTGGAGTCATATCGCATTTCTATTTCTAGCCCATTTCTACTGAATGTTGGATTGCGGTACGAGTATCGGGTAAATTGTGTGAAATAGTTCACATTTCGTGCCAGCTTTCTGCTGCGGCTTGTGTAGAAATACGCCCAAGTTGTCCATTTCATATCAGCCTAATTCGTCCATTGTTTGACACACCGCATGAAAGTTATCACGTGATGTGACGATGTATGGCGCAGCTTCGTTGACGGAATGCCCAGCACAGCAATATATTTTACAATTCAATGTAAGAGGAGTGTGCACAAGGCTTGCGTTGGCGCAGAAAATTGACACGGGCATACCTGTTTAGTACAAATTAGACCGCACCGGTGCTGACACATACACATGGCACTGTCGCGTCATCCGTCAAAGCGCAAAGTGCATGTTGTCAAAGATAGGGCACGTTTTGTCGGAAGCACGCAACAGTTTTGACGAACAGCCGCAGACGTTATCTTACAAAACGTTTGCACGGACTCGGCAAACAAGCTTAGGTGCTGAGCGCAGGGCTTCGTTGTAAGAACGCCACTGCATGTTGATCGGCGCCTCTTAAGGCCTCCCCGTGCGTTTCGCCCAGACGCCCTCCACGATCGCGCTGCCCGACCCCACGCGTCTCACGCTGCTCGACTTTCCACTTCACCTGCCGCTCGAGCTCCTCGGAATCGATCTGTGCTTGGACGTCCTCACAGCCATTATGCTCGAACACAAGGTATGGGGTGAAACGCATTGACCTGGTTTTCGCTTCGTGCTTGCAAAGATGTATAATTACCATGCGACGCTGCCAAGGGTCGATGCTTTGCTTGCATGTATTGACTTCATACATTTTGTTGTAACGTGGCACTTAAACGAGCGTTTCTTTACCAACTAAACGTTGCGACAGGGGAATGAAAGGTGGCGATTTTAGGATTAAGTTAGGTTGTGCTACTCAACTTCCACAATAAGTATTATGTGTAAACCAAGATAGCAATAATCGGTGTGGTGCATTAATATGATCGATCGTCTGCGTGCAACTGACAGCTTGCGAAAAGTTGTAACGAACTGCTTTTTTGCGCTGAGGCATTTTGGTCAATTTTTTGTTGAGACATTTCGGTTATTTGTCTCACAGTTGTATTAAAACTCGTCGTAACAGTGGTTATTAGCCTATATTTTCAGACATTTTGACCGAAATTAGTTTATTTTTTTCGGTCATTTCAAAAAAATTTCGGTCTGTGACCGAAAAAAGCAGGTGGCGAACCCCAGTAATTCGCATCGCCGTTAATTGATTGGTGCAACACATGATTCCAAATGCAGAGGTTCAGGGTGCAAACGAAACTTATCGGGTGCCTTTTTGCAAGACCGTGCCGCCACAAGAGAGACTCCATCTGTGAGCGTTTTGTAACCTTGACAAGAGAAGTGGTCCGTCAAACGGTCTAATTCACTGGCCTGTTCCGTGCGATCTCTTGCTCAATCTCTGCAATGGACTGAACGATCAGTTTCGGTTTTACTATTTTCAATGTTTGCACTGCATCTGGAAGTGAACTTGATTGGGCTGTGAGTCATCTTCCCTTAACTCAGGATTTTGCGTGTTCCGCGAGAAATCAAGTTTGACCGTTCTGACGGTCCGGTTATTGATTTTTTCCTTTACAACTGGCGCTAAGTTCAGACAAGGTCATGCCCTTGGCCACGCCGTGACGTTTTATTCCACGCTGCACCATATGGCTTCGTTTCCGAAACAAGCGTCATCAGGTAATTGTGTACTAGATTGGGCGGAATAATAATTCGGTGAAGTTCGATCATTGGTCACTTTTAAACACAAGCAAACGGCGGGTCCTGCCACTCAAAACATATGTGAACAGACCAGCTGCTTCCAATAGCCATAAAATGAACCGGTGATATCAGATAGAGGGGTGCTGTTCTTCTGAATATGCGCTTGGAACAAGTGATCGAATTTTTGTCTGTTTGCGCTTTAAATTCACGCTGTTTCGAGTTGGCGCGTCGTAAGTAAGTCTCACGTTGTTCAATCTGTGTTTCGTGGTGAGCGTTGACAGGGACCGGTTTGTTAAACTTAACACTTGTCGATGTCGTCTTACCGTGACCGAATCGCGGCCTTCGCAGTTACGAGACCATCACTTGTTGATTGAAATTTGAACCATCACTTCTGAAACTTCCAAAAATATTCGTTGCTGCGCAGACAACTGGGCCATACCTGGTTATTAACGAAGCCGGACGTTTTCGTTCAGATAATGTCCCATGAATTATTTACGTTCAGCCAAATGTGCGAACGTTTCCGTCAAGCCTGTATAGCCTTACCGTTGACAATCATATCTCGTGCAATGACATTTCTGCATTACCGGCCACCTCCAAGCCTGGCCTATCATGTCGCTTGCTTGTTCGCAATTCCGTAAGCGCGTATCACGTATCATTGGCGTTGTGTTGAATTGTTTCGTGTGTCGAATTCTTCTTAAGGTTATCAAGCTTTCGTAACTTGTCGTGGAACTTGACATATTGTCGTGAAAATGTTAATGTGCTTCAAACATTTTTTGTTAATATGCCGGCATGGTTAACTGCTGAGTTGAACCTGTTAATATGAGCGCGAGAATGCTTTTTCGAACTTCATGTTGCTCAACAATTAACTTCAGCATAAGAATTTAGCTTTTCTGTACGTGGCGCACCACCAGCCTTCTACAGGCGTTTGTCGTAGTTAACACCCCACTTTTACTAAAACTCCCCGCTTTTAGGTAAAACCTTGTGCATCTTTTTCTACACTGATTTTTAGCCCCAGCATAAACAAAAAAACACAGTTTTTACTTTGGCAAGGCCACAACAACCTGAACCGCCTGTTTACTTTCCACCAGGTGGTACTCGTCTCGCGTGACTACAACGCTCTGTCCATGTCAATCATGGCCCTGATCAGCATGACGTACCCGCTCCAGTACATGTTCCCGGTGATACCGCTGCTGCCGCAGTCCATGCCCGGCTCGGAGCAGCTGCTTCTGGCGCCGACGCCATACGTCATCGGAGTGCCGAGTTCGTTTTTTGAAGTCAAGAAAAACTTCCGATTTCCGACCGATGTTTGGAAAGTGGACTTGGACACAAATAAGGCAAGTGTCGATTTTTCGTTCAAGGCAGTGTCTCTCACAAGCGTTGGATTTCACCGAGACAAGACTGCCGTGCTTCACCCAGGGTTAATGTATCAAACGTCCAACTTTTCGTGGAGAAGTGAACGCTGTGCCGCTGCGTTATCACTAATTATGCCTCTGTGGTGTGGTTAGGCGCTCTCAACCCTTTCACCATCAGTATACGTGCGAATGACCTTTGCTTTTCATGTTCGAGAGAGGCTGTGTTGAAGCTGGTTTATTGGGCAGGGCAAGTGCTTGGTTTCTGATCTATCGAATAAGACACGTGCGAAGACGGGTTTTTGTTCTGTTCGGATGTCTTTGGTATTAAAGAACGTGTTTTTGAATTAATGCAGCCTTGACGAAGACACTACTCTGTATTTCTTGTTCCACCTTTCCAAAAGGCAATGTTTTGTGCTTCTTGTGGCACCCTTCTATGGATCGTGCTTTATCCAAATGTTTTTTCCTGCACGTAGATGTATCAACCTGCACAAGTAGAGGCTCTGCCGAAGTTGCCGGAACCGGAAGGGCCGACTTTGAAAACACATTTGAAGCAGGTGGGTGGATGGGTATGAGTAGGTGGGTAGATGGGTCCTGTTAAGCGCCTGGATGTTCTACTTGTGCCGTGTTTTTATCCCACCATTGTTGTTTCTTGCTTCTCTGTTTCATAACTCCGTGCAGTTTGCACCATCAGAAATAGATCTTGGCAACTCCTCACAATTCCCTGCTGTTGATGAAGTTGTTTTATCTCCAAGAACTGTTTTTAAGGTTTTGTTTCGACTTCAGACGTATGTTAGTGGGTGTGACTCATTTTCTTCTTCCATGCGCTTGGCCGAGCTGGCAACACTTACTTGACAGGCGAAATATGTGCTCTGTTTACTATGTCGTAGAGGCTGAATCTTTGAGAAGCTGTTTTCCAGAGATGCGATCCTTACTTGTTTGTTTTATTTTTTTGAATGTCAACATCATGTTTCACCTCAGTCTTTTTTCCTTAACCCAGTAGAAATTGTTGTTGATCAGGCACAGACGCCAAGTTTTTTTTGCATAAGCATGGTCCTTTTGTTTGAGTTGTGGTTAGGCTCCACCAGACGTTTGGCACGACTTTACATGTTTAACTTTTGGACAAATTTTTCATGTATTTTTATTCATCTGGACTAATTATACGCAACGTACCATGTCCTAATCTTGGCTGATGTTTTGCTAATATCTGAAACCTCTTGGCGTCCTGCCTTTACGCCCAGGCTTATGTTCATAGGTGCTTGGTGTCGTTCTACAATTGCGTTTACGTCGTTTATGAAGGTCATCTGATGCATGGATTTTTTTGCAGTCGAGAGACACTGTCCCGTTAGTCCGCTGGTAATTTCCTTAGTCGTATGTGTGCAGTTATGAGGCTTGGATCGCGTTATCGGAAATACTTCGAGCGGATCAGTCTCTCGAAAGTATTGTTTGCTGAATGGCCGGGATCATGTTTCGAGCCAGTAGCAAACAACTTTAGGATGGGCAAAAACGATTGCCGTGATTGATCACAATCAAGTGCGAGGATTTGGTTTTGAAGGCTTTCCATGCGCTGGTTCTCACATTAATTTGCGAATGAATTTTAGAAACTCAGTAGTTTGTGTGTCGTTTTTCAGGTTAGTGACCTCGCTTTTTGAGAACTCTTTGTAGAGTTCGCTTTTGGCTACTCAGTATGATGCGACCGTTTTGTTCCTGGGAACTTGTGTCTTCACGTTGGCCGCACCACAGTTCGTGTTTACATTGCGCAGACTCAGGTCAACCCTCGCCGCCAGCACCCGGACCCCCAGTGTTGTTGCCCCTGAGCTGTGAGACGCAGAGATGTATTTTCCGAACGGCTTCGCTGAGCGTTTTCTTCTTTTGCTCACGGCAAGGACGAGGACTCCTTTTGTTTTCGTCAGTCTCATTTTAATCTTCATTAAAGAACTTAAGGCGGCTGAGCAAAAACAGCTTCGCTGCCGTCTTTTGAAGAGCAATAGGTCGGGATGTCGTAAACGATATCGATTTTTCGCGACGCTGTAACCTTTTGTGAAAGGCCAGGGGCATTTTATCGAATGCCGTGAATCATTTTTTACTGCCCGTGCACGTTGAAAAGGCGCACTGGCAAGATCGCCAGATCAAAACCTTATTTTCGTCAAAACATTTAATCTTGGCTTTTCACCGCGCGCTGAACCAACTCCATACTATAGATCAGTGGTCCTTAAACTTTAATGCCTCAATACCCCAAGTCAGATTTTCGTCAGTCTGGTTACCCCTTTTGAACAGAGTTTAATAACAAAAAAGTTGCATGAAATAAGACGGAACTGTTAAAGAAATTTTCACTTATACCCTCAACATCTAATCTTAATACCCCCTGGGGGCATTTAGGCAAACTTTAAGAACCCCTGCTATAGATAGACAACCAGTTAATTTTGTCGTGCTAAATCATCCGGACATAAAGTTCTTAGGACGGTGATTTCATGAGTTGCTTCTATTGATCTGAAATAACTCCATCGATTTCTTGGGATTCTGCTGTCGCTGTAGACGAACCAGCAAGATAAAGCCTGTTGAAAAAAGGGAATATAAGTGATACAAGCGCACATACTTAAGTGATTGAAACACGCACCAATGCATGTATAGGCATCGGTTATGTATGCTGCCTGCTTGTTTTAAAAATATGTGGATCTCCTATGGCTAGTTGCCAAGTTCAGTAAATTCTTATGTAGCACATCTGTTTGTCTTCTGGCGCGTAGCAACAACAAATATTCTATTAGAATAACTCAAGCTTTATTTCACTATAACTTTAAGCAAGCGTACAGTAAAGCAGCAAGTTGAAAGAAAGAAAGAAAAAAAAACGATTTAAAATAAACACTCGACTTAACGGATTAGACGAGCAGCGCACACGAGACTGACAAACACGTCCTGCGGCAAACAAGCAGAGAAGCTGACAGAGGAGCAAATGGTTGTGCTAGCTTGGCTGCATTCCAGCAAGACACGCAAATATGCGACTACCAACCATTACGCGATCACTGCAATCATTACACGAAAAGCACACCACAATCCTTTTAGGGCAGCACCGCATCAACATGTCGTACAGATTAAACCAAAGGAGAATAACATTGTGGTCACTGACAGTCACGTACGCATAGAATGGAAGGATGCAGCAAAACTCTCGTGGGGAGCGGCATTTGTTGCTGTACAACGTCTGTACAGTGTGCATACCAGAAACGATGCGGAGTGTGGAACGTCAGGCAATATAGACGGACCTAGACCTTTCAGTGTTAGCGAGATGGTTTTCCTAACAGTTTGATTGCACGCTCACACTGGGAGTTGCCAGTGGGATGGTACGGTGTGGAATGACTTGTAGCGATGTCACGCACGTGTAGGTGACCTTTCAACTCACTGCTTATGGAAGCCGTTCCACAATCACTGCGAACAGGAGAAGGAAAGCGTACAAGACTGAACAGCAACAAGGCAGTTAGTCATGGACAAGCTGAAATATCTTTGCAGGCAAATGCAAAAGGGAATCGGCTGTATTCGCCAACGACTGTTAGAAGATACTTGTTCTGTCTGTGGGAAGTTGTGAGAGGACCTATGAAGTTGTTGCTGATGCGTTCCCACCCGAGAATATCAATTTGCATGAAGTTGTTGCTGATGCGTTCCCACCCGAGAATATCAATTTGCGGCACATCCGCGACAGACTTTGCTTCATTAAAAGTTGAGTTTATCATCAACGCGTTGTCTAGGAACCGTTTGATCGTGGTCAGCTTTACTACTTTCACCGGTGGTTATATTATCGAGGTATAAGCGTAAGTACGTTGTAGGTTATTTTAAGAAATGATGCCGTCGATTATTCTTTGAAAGGCGGATACATCGTTGATAACACCAAACGGAAGCGTCGATATTGGTAATGCTTCCCGTTAGCCTCAAACGCGGTGTACCCAAGGTCGTCTGGATCTATAGGTATTTGATAATAAAACGCAGATTTCAGACTATGCGTGCTGAAGGACGTGCATTTAGCCAGTTCGTGCACTTGATGATCAATTTTAGGAAGAGGAAACGCGTCCAGCTGTAAAACGATTTGTGGTTTGGGAATAATCGATCACCATTCTGCATTTGTGCCTTTCGTCCTTTGTTACTAGCACTTGAGCACGCCATGGGCGTTCAGAAGGTTGTTTGATGCCTTGATCAAGCAATTTGTTTACTGATTATGTTATAAATCTCTAATCCTCAGCATTGAATCGCCTGGAGGAAGTTGAAATTTGTCGAAATCGCCTGGAGGAAGTTGAAATTTGTCGAAATCGCCTGGAGGAAGTTGAAATTTGTCGAAAGAAAAAATTGATACTTTTCGTTGTTCTTCGAGCATTACTTCTCCCCGTGCATGCTGCCTTGCTCTGGGCTATGAATTCTTTGAACAGCCTCCCCAATCGATGTTGCTCACTGCGACGCAGTTTGCTGTTTGTGTCCTTTCTTGCGTCACTATCGATCTTTCGGCCAGGCGCGTATCGTGTGTGACGTATGTGTCATGATGCAGACATGTTCGTCGCTAAGCACGTACACAGCATCACCAGTGGCTCAGATAAGGCTGGGCTGGACTGGATCACAACTGGCATTTTCCTGTGCCTCTGTCTCCAGATTCCTTTGTTATCGGAAAGAACCTGCAAAGTTTGGCACAAAAAAGACGGATTCAAGGTTCAGTACATTTGACATCTCTTGCCTGCTGTTTTCTACTCCATCCAGGAATTGTTCGAATGTTGTCCAGGTGCCATCAGTTCGGTGTTGCCAATTCGCGCACAGTTCCAAACTAAAGAGTTGTCGCTGACGCTTCACCAGCAATAACGCACTGTCAATCGTGCCCTCTGAACACGCTTCGTAGCGCAGCAAGCTACAATTTCCGATGTGTAGTTCGGTTAAGGGATACTGCATGCGTCTCATATGTTCCGTACATTGTTAACTTCTTACGATTTGATGCATTGCCACTTTCGTGCCGCAAAAGTTTGTCGTTGCACTCTTTCCAAACGCACTTTTTTGCTACCAGGCCCTGGCAAGCATGAGCCTCACCCCACCAATCCAAGACATGCGCAGTTTGCCAACCCCGAACGGGGGACTCCCCGCCTGGTTGAAGCAACCGGACCCGCGCGACACGTCGTTCAATCCCCTCATCTACGGCAACGACGTGGACTCGGTGGACGTTGCTACGAGGTAAACCTCTATCGTGTAGCTTTCTTTCTCGTCTGTTTGCACAAGAAAGCGCAAACTTACCGGGAATTGGCGCCGGCAAATGCAGACATTTTTTCTATTTGCCGTCCTCGAACCGGGCTTATTAAACTGCCGTTGCCGTTGTTGGCTGCACAAATCTTAAAGCCAGTGTTTTCACAGGGTTGCCATGGTCCGTTTCCTGTGCTCTCCCAACACCCTCCAGTACTACACCGACCACACCAGGACACTTCGTCTCTATCCTCGGCCCGTGGTTGCATTCCAGCAGCATAGCTTCATGCAGTCTAGGTATGAAATACGGTAGTTGCCTGTTTACGATAGTTGTCGTGCACTCGCCTGCGAATTCTACTAAACGCTATCTGCAGAAAGCCAGGCTTTAATTCACTAAGGACACCGCTCAATCATGGAGCTGAACAAGCGAGCAATGAAACTCTGAAACAAACACAACAGCGTAACTGATCAAATGCTTCCCAGGGCGGGCAAACTGCACTAAGAGAGCACGTTGCAGTATTGCATTACGAGACCGCAAGCACAACGCAACAGCCGCGGGGCGAACACAAGGGCACAATAAGGATTGCAAGATTGCAGGCGCCACTACGTGGCAACGACAAAGTAATCATACATTCACCACACGTTTGTAT
>Ga0210059_1011231_pt1 | contig 13716 bp, 9 predicted proteins | sample Ectturendosymbi2_FD_188042 | JGI IMG/M metagenome (GOLD analysis project Ga0210059, IMG submission 188042) | Ecteinascidia turbinata endosymbiont from Florida, USA - Sample 2 (SPAdes) (version 2) | ecosystem: Host-associated > Tunicates > Ascidians > Unclassified | place: Key West, Florida...
TGGTATATGCCACATGTGACTCCAAATTTGCAAGAAAAACTTGCACTCTACAAAACAATTGAATCAAAATCAAGTCTCCCAGTTGGCTACCGAATGATTCAATGCGACTTGATCCCAGTCCCGCAAACGAGAAATTTCACCTGGCGATTGTCAGTGAAATCAGCCCTGGAGAAGCCTCGCTGGACAATCGTGGCGTTTCAGACAGATAAATCTGGAGACCAACAACACAACCCATCAATTTTTGCCCACTGTAATCTCACCAACATGTTTGGGATGTTGAACTCTTGTCGATACCTTGAGATTGATTACGACGACACGAACTTTACTCAACAAAAATTTTCAAGAGTTTATGGAGATGCCGCAGCGTTCCGAACAAAATTTTACAGTGTCGAAGAGTTGATTTCTTCTCCAAATATAACCACGGCAGATTACAAGGAGTTGTTCCCAATGTTCGTCTTTGACGTCTCAAAACAAAGCGAAAAACTCAAAAACTCTGTGACTGACATTCAGATAAAGGCTCAGTTCTCAGCAAACGTCGCTGCAAACGCAGAAGCTTTCACCGTTGTGATTAACGATAAAAGTTTGATTTTCCAGAGTGATGGGCAGAAAATACGTGTTGAATATTAAGTTAAAAAAAATTATCATCTAGTGGGTTTTGCATTTCTTCTCTTTTTCAAAAAACTGCCAATTTTTGCCAATTCTTTTGTGAAAATGATTAAATTAAGTTTAAAAAAATATGTCATAATATAAATGATTTCAAGACTAACAATGATTTGTGTATTGAAAGAAAATACCAAAGGATTAACTCACATGAACAAAAAACAAATGTGGAAAATCATTGAAGAAGAAGGGTTGACTGACAAAGCTTTTGAACTTGAAAAGAATCACAAGAGAAAACGAACATGAAGGTCAATCGAGGTTGTTGACCTTGAAACAAATGAAAATATGTTTTTCCAAAAGGTGGCAGACGCTGTAGAATATTATAACAAAAGTTATGTTTTTTTCATATACAACAATGGAAAAGAGTGGCAATAGGAAAAAGAAAAAAGAAGTGATTGACCATTAGCCATTCTCAGAAAGAATAACAATTTTTTGTGAAAACAATGATAAATTTAATTTAAAGAAAATTTTACCCTATAATAAATGAAAGATAAAACGTTGTAAAAGTTGATAAAACTTGTTGGTGAAGGATTTTTGGGAGAAGTTCTCGGGAAAGAGAAAACTCTCAAACAAGTAAGAGCTGAGGCACGACTTCGGGGCTTCAATGATATTTCAAAAATCAAGAAAACACAATTGAAAAATTTGCTTTCAAAACCACAAGACTTGGATCAATTGAGAAGAAGAAATCTATTGGTGAAAGCAAAGAAACTTGGAATCAAAAATGCCACAAAGCTCAAAAAGACAGAACTCATCAACGAAATTTATAATAAGGTGTTGAAATTGGTGGAGGAAAAACAGTCTTCCTTCAAGGGTTTCACAAATCAATTCACACTTGAACCAAGCGGCAATGTGACATTTGATTCAGAATCCTTTTTGACTGCAGTGAAACGAAAGGCACTCGCAAAAATTCAAACGCAAACCAAAGTGAAAATCATCTTGAGAGCAAATATGGAAAAAACAGATCTCAAGACTGGTCCAAGCCTCGTGGAAGAACATCAATTTCGGTCAAAAAATGAAATTGTTCTTGAATCAACAAACAGGAATGAATTGTGGAGTATCTTGGCAGAATAAGTCCTCGAGGACCTTGCAAAATTTCAGATGAATGGAAGTGAGTGGACATTTCACTCAATTGTGGAACTTGATATTCACACTATTGGATATGAGCCATTGAACGGAAGTTCTTGGGTTTCTCTTCCGAAATTTCTAGCGAGCAAGAAGGCGCTCATCAGCATGAAGAACACTGATAACCAATGCTTCAAATGGTGCATCGCAAGAGCTTTGAATCCCGTAAAAAGGGAAATTGAAAAAAATCCAGGTTGGATCACAAAACACTTGAGAAAACAAGCAGAGTCTCTCAATTTCAAAGGAATTGAGTTTCCAATGAGTTTGCAAGCAATTGACAAGTTTGAGAGACTCAATCCAGAGATATCTGTGAATGTATTTCGATTTGATAATACCTCAAAAGTTAATCCTTTGAGAATATCAAAATTCAAAAGACAAAAAGAAATTGATTTGATGCTTCTTGAGAACAAGCATTATTGTCTTGTCAAAAATTTGTCGAGACTAATGTCAATGCAAACCTCAAAACATCATGGGGAGATTGTGATTTGTCGGAGATGCCTCAATCATTTTCCAAACGAGAAAGCTTTGGAAAAGCATGAAGAAAATTGCCAGAATCATGATGCAATCAAGATTGTTCTTCCAGAAAAGGGTTCAATCTTGGAGTTCAAAAATAACAAGCATTCAATGAGAGTGCCAATTGTGGTTTATGCCGACTTTGAGTCATTCACAAAACCGATTGACTCATGTCAACCGGATCCTGAAAGAAGCTTCACTAAAGCTTACCAAAAGCATGAACGAGAGGAAGAAAATGTTGCTGACATCTTCGTGGACACGCTTGAGAAGGAAATTGACCGAGTTTGGTCGTCTGAAGTGAAAGAGATGATTTTTTCCGAAGATGACTGGGTAAAGTTTGAAAAAGCAAGAGAGTGCTGGATTTGCCAGAAACCATTTGAAGGAAGTGATGATAAAGGGAGAGATGATTGTCACTTTTCTGGGCAGTTCAGAGGAGCGGCTCATAATAAATGTAACCTGCTTTTCAGAAAACCAAAACATGTGCCAGTGATATTTCATAACCTTTCAGGTTATGACTCACATCTCTTCATCAAGAACCTTGGGAAAATACAAGGTCAGATTGATTGTATCCCAAACAATGAAGAGAAATATATAAGTTTCTCGAAAAGTGTTAACGACGAAAACAAGAAATTCAAATACAAAATTCGCTTTATTGATTCTTTTAAATTTATGTCAAGCAGTCTTGACAAACTTGTAAACAATCTCGAACCAGATCAGTTCAAAAACTTGACGGAACAATTCAATGACATTGAATTGTTGGTGCGAAAGAAAGTCTTTCCATATGATTGGTTTGACTCTCTGGAAAAACTGCCTGAAAGAAATCTTCCACCAAAGGAGTCATTTTATTCAAAGTTGAATGACTGTGATATCACAGACAAAAACTTTGAACATGCACTGAATGTGTGGAAACATTTCAAGATGACAACTTTCCGAGAATATCATGATCTGTATCTCAAGACAGACGTTCTTCTGCTTGCAGATGTCTTTGAAAATTTCAGAAATGTTTGCATGAAGAACTATGAATTGGATCCAGCATGGTATTGCACTGCGCTTTGGTTGGCTTGGGATGCTTGTCTGAAAAAGACGGGGGTTCAACTTGAACTTCTTTCTGATCCGGATATGCTTCTGATGATTGAGCAAGGCATTCGAGGAGGAGTCTCAATTATTTCAAAACGATATGCAAAAGCCAACAATAAATATATGGGTGAGAAACTCATTCCGAATGAAAAATCAAAATTCATCCAATATCTTGACGCTAACAATCTCTATGGTTGGGCGATGAGTTTGCCCCTGCCTATGAGAGGTTTCAAGTGGATGACAGATTTTAGAAATTGGAGTGAATTTTCTGATCGAGAGGGGAGAGGATGTATTCTTCAAGTTGACTTGGAATACCCAAAGAAGCTTCATGATTTACACAATGAATATCCACTCGCTCCAGAGCGGATTGAAATCAATAAAGTCGAGAAACTTATTCCCAACTTGAATGAAAAGAAGAAATATGTTCTTCGTCACAAAAATTTGAAACAATATTTGGATCTCGGTTTGAAACTAACAAAGATTCACCGTGGAATCTCCTTTGACGAAAATGCGTGGTTGAAACCATACATTGAGTTGAATACGAATTATCGTTCCAAGGCACAAAACGAATTTGAGAAAGATTTTTTCAAACTCATGAACAACAGCGTCTTTGGCAAAACGATGGAAAATATCCGCAACCGGGTAAATATTCGGTTGGTCAATAACCAAAAGTGGCTGAAAAAATGTGTGGCAAAACCAAACTTTGATCACTGCACTGTATTTGATGAAAATCTTGTCGCAGTGCACATGAAGAAGACAGAATTGGTTTTCAATAAACAGGTCTATCTCGGAATGAGTGTCCTGGATTTGTCAAAGACCTTGGTGTATGATTTTCAATATAAATACATCAAGAAAAAATTCGGCTCGAAGGTGAATCTGTTGTTCAAAGACACTGACAGTCTTTGCTATGAACTTGAAACAGAAGATTTTTTCAAAGATATTTCAGCTGACGTCCAAGAAAAATTTGACACTTCAAATTTCTCACCAAACCATCCTTCAGGTATTCCAACAGAAAACAACAAGAAAGTTCCAGGAATGTTTAAAAATGAGGCTGGAGGGGAAATCATCGAAGAGTTTTTTGGCTTGCGAGCGAAGCTATACGCAATCAAGAAACTCGATGGGGAAGAAGAAAAAAAGTGTAAGGGTGTCAAGAGAGGGGTCGTCAAAAAAACGTCAGTTTCGAAGATTTCAAAAAATGTTTACTCTCTGGAAGACAACAACTAAGAACTATGAATATCATCCGGAGTCATAAACATGAAATCTATACAGAGACAATCAACAAGATAGCCCTCTCAAGTTCTGACGACAAACGTATCATGAGGCCTGACAAAACAAATACCTTACCTCAAGGATACAGGACAGGCTGACATGGGAAACCAACAAGGGAACCGACAGGGCGACAGGGGAACTGACAGGGGAGGTGGCAGGGTGATGGGGGTGGGGACAGGGTGACAGGGGAGGCGACAGGGTGACAGGGGAGGTCTGGCAAAGTGACAGGGGAATTGACAGGGCGACAGGGGAGGCGACAGGGTGACAGTGGAGGTCTGGCAAAGTGGGGAATGAACAAAAGTCCTCTACTAGTACGCGCACCACAGTTTGGGAACCACTGGGTTAGACAGTCCTTGGAGCGTGTTGCACAAGCTTACCAATTGTTTGTCGTGTACCCAACCTGAAACACAGAACTGCTGGCAATATTAGAAAGAATATGAGCATTAGTAATGCTGTACAGCAGTCAACTAAGAATCAAAAAAATGAAAAAGAATAAATAAGAGGAACACCCGAAAACAAGAAAGAAACAGATAATCATGCCAGCACAAAATAACAAAACAAAATAAAAAAACAATTAAAACGGAGACGAATAGAAATGAATCAAAAAGAAACTTAACATTAAGCCAAAACCTGCATAATCAAACAACGATCAGGACAAATTAAAAATTAGGAATATGAAAATAAAACAAAACAGAAGAAAAGCATGGGGAATAAAACAAGGCTACCAAGTAGAAAGGGTTCAAATAAAGCAGTAAACAAACCTTAAAACCAAGCTAGGTGATTACATCGAGAATCAGTCAGGCAAAACGAATCGAGAGTATGTAAAAGCAAAACGAGATTAGAAAAACACTCGAAATCACCTGATGTACGGTAAGATCATTTTGTCCAAGTTGATAGAAGCTTTTATCCGATGCATCCATTTATCTTCGTACTTAAGGTAGATAAGACTTTTTGCTAAATTATTATTACATTAATACCGAGTCGATGTGGACACCAAATTCATAAAATTATTATTCACATAAATAACACCCGTTGCAACATTCATGTAAACAAAAAATCCAACGTAGACCTTAAAACTTGCCTTTTTGGTCTTTTTTGGCAAGGAGCACCAATCTGCCTTGAAGCATGGTTGTGTGACTTTATCAGTTTCAGCTGAGAAAAGCTCCTTTCCCCAGTGACTACGGACCAGGTCCGTCGCCAGCGGGGGGGTCAGTGGTGCCCAGTCCCCCCATTTGAAATCTGTGCCCCCCATTTCAATTTTGGCCCCCTGATTGCTGCATACATCCAATACAGTATTTAAAAAATGTGGCCCCTCTTCTGGTTTTTGTTGCCCTTGCTGCTAAATCCTGGCAACGGGCACAGGGAGGGTTAACAGAATTCGGAAGTCTGAGTCTGCTGATATGTTTGGGAAACATTTTATCAGATTGTGTCTGTGAAGACAGTGCAAAATTTCCAGAGCATCTCTTTGAAGAAACTATACACAGAGTTTCTCTGCGTCAACGTCTTAGCCATGTTTAATGCTTATTACAAGATTTTGGAGTGATGAATAAAGAACTTGGGTTGGCTTGCTGGACTGGACATATTATAAATGTCACAGAGCAGTGGTTTTCAAACTCTTTAAGCCACGGACTATTTTTGGACCAGTACAAATCTTCGCGGACTCAAGATATACTCAGGGGGGATCCAGAAGGGGGAGGGCGATTGCTCCCCCAAAAGCCTACGAAAGTAACTTTATTCACCATGATTCTGTCCAAGTCAGAAAATAACATTCGCGATTAAAGGCCATTTTGTCGTCTAGTGTTTTGTCACAACGGAGTTGCGAAGTATACTTCATCTCTCTTCCAGTAGCAAAGCCGTTATGAGACTTGACTACAGTGGCGTAACTAGAGGTTTGAGCCAGGAAGGCAAAACTTATCCCAAGGGGGCCCATTGGCCACCGTTTGGGCATGCAATAATTAGTTCCCCAAAACTCATATACGTTATTCCACAAAAGCAGAAAATAGTTGTCGGGTGATTTAATGAGCTACAATTGGGTAAATGACTTTAGAGTAGAATTTCACGTTTTCAGGTAACATATCTATCAGTGGCTTGTGACTGGGTGAGGTCGGCTTATGATTTGTTGGAAGATCCACCACACCCAGGGGCGTAACAAGGCTAGATGACGCCCAGGGCAAGAAGCAAGTTTGGCGCCCCTGTGTTCGAACCTGATGGCTTTCGGAAGCCATTGTACTGCATTGAAGGAAGTACTTATGACATTATTGTGACTTTTTGGCGCATGGGGAATTCTGCCCCTTTCACCCCCTCATTACTACAACTAAATCGTAGTAATTAACTCCTGAATTAATTCCACTTTTCCTCTAAGTACCAAATGCTTGACTTAATGATGGGGCATGGGCAGAGCTGGACAGTAGCGAGCTACTAAAACAGCGAGCTGCTGTAGCGAGCTAATTTTCCAGTAGCGTCAGCGGGAGCGTCGCTCTTTTTTGAAAAAATTAACTGATGCAGTAGCGAGCTATCACCATTTTACCACAACCGCTATTTGCTACTTTGGCGTGAGTAGTGGCCAAAGGAAAAAGTTCGCAAGAGCTATTCTGTCAACACACGTTGATAGTACTTGCTCTTCTCACTGTTTTGCGCTGATTTTGGATGATTTGTTTGCAGTAAGCTAGCAGCATTAGGAAAGATTTAACTCAGGTTGCTTTTGACCTGATCGATAGGTTCCACGTTAGTTCGGTAAAAACTGAGCATCAGCGACAAACCTTAAAGCAGTTGAGGCTTCGAAGCATTGGCTTCTGCTACCGGTAAAGCTGTGTATGCCTGAATTAAATGCTTGGAAAAATATGGCACTGGGTTCAATACTCGTTGCATGTGCAACTACGGTTTTTGTTTTGAAGCATATGTCAGTATGACAGTTTTTGTAGCTTGCTTCGACTTCAGGATATTTGGCTGTATGCATAACTTGAAGCAAACTTATGATTCTGTCTTGAAGACAGTGGCATAGCCAAGGGGAAAGGGAGACATCTGTCCCCGGGCGCAGCATTTTCAGGGCGTAAATTGAGGTTGGAATGGCACGTAGCAATTACGAAATGTCAAATATCAGCGGATGCTAGTAACTACGATTTACAAAATGTCGAATGCCACTTGCTGATACCCCATCGCAAAATCTCATCAAGATTATCAAGATTCACAAAAAGAGCAATTATGAACCTTACTGACGTTTTGAAGGAGTCGCTTGTGTCTCCAGCAATCAGTGCCGGCATGTGGTTTGACTGACGGTTGCGTCACAATGCTTTCAGATAGCCAGGCTTGCGAACTTTCCCACTTCGTTCTCATTCTATAGTTGCGTCACAATGGACGGGAATCCAGCATTCACAGCGCATGCAACAGTGCTTGCTGTCAGAGCAGCGATAAACCTTAATAGTATGTTGTTACGACAACAGATCTGATGTTAAGGAAATTATTTGATGGATTTTATGTGGAAATGGATTTGATGTGGTTCTGAAGGTAATTATGATGATTTTTATTTGTAGGATGTTTAAATAAATCCTGACTACTTTTGCAAAATTCTAATTGCAAATGGGCAACAACGTTGAGTGTATTAGTTATATTTACAATTGTGTACTTTTCAGTTACTCTCAGGGACGCACGGAGAGCGGTGGATTGCTTCCCCTGTTCTTTCAAAAGGGAGGCAACGGGTGCGGACCTAACTTGTCATCACAGTATCATAAGGAATTTCATGGTTAACAAGATCTAGTTGAAACAAATTTATTGCAGCTGTTCACGCACCCACAACATTGACAACGGTTTTCTACATTCTCTGTTACTATTTTTTATGTCAACATTGTTGTTGAACAGAAACAAACATATTGGTGAAGAATTTTTTGTTTTTTATAAGTTTGCATATCCCTTAATACCTTCACTGACCCTTGCCCTAGCGCTGCTTCGGCTGCTACCTGTGTTTTATGTAATTCCACCTATAAACTGAGCATCTCCACAGACATGATTATCGAAATTCAGATCACAAAATTGCTAGAAAAACTTCCTAGAGAGAGCGATTGGCGTTAGATATTTTGTAGGTTAAAATATGTGACACATTTAAATCTTATCAGCTTTTTGACAAAATAGTCGATAAATTTTCAGCAGCAAAAGCAAGGACACTTTGTCCTTGGAATTAGATAATTGCAAGTAAAGCATCAGATTGCAGTGTTTCTTTTATTTTATGCTGCCACAAACGGGCTGGGGAGTGCATAATCTGAGTTTGTCCCCAGGCGCAGTAAACCCGAAGTACTCCACTGCTTGAAGTGTCGTTTGTTTTTTTGCAAAGTGCTTTCATGTCTGTTGCTGCAGCGTGATACTGTAGATAAAAATGCTGCTTGGAATCTACGTAGTCGTATTTAATTTCGTTCAAACCAGCACGAAAGCTTCTTGTAACTTACCTTTGTCATGAAATGTCGCTTTTCTGTTACATCGCACTTCTTTTTTTTGCAGACGTCAAAGCGTTTCTTTCACGTTGCAGTTATTTTGGGGAAACGCTGTTTTGTAAGCGTGGTTGCAGGAGTCATCACTTTGTGCCTCGTGCCTCAGATTGTGCTAACTAAACTCAACAACTACATAATTCCCTTTTTTCTAATCTGATGACTTTAGTCTTATGAAAAAAATATCGTCTTTGGGAACCATGAATGACATTTTTATTACTCCACCTTAATAATAGCATTGTCTGTTTTCATTACCATTTGCATTTTCTTTGATGATTACAGCGTTCACAAGACCAGCAACAAAAATTTTGCACCTGTGAAAAAACAAAATTTTCGCTGAACAAAAACATGCACATCAACGTTGAATAAAAATCGCCAGCTTGTCTCCTAAGCGATGTCAATCATGAGCAACATAATCTGTGCGATTACAGACATCCACTGCTGCTTTTCAAGTAACATAATCAGTTGTTGCGCTACGATTTGCCCAAATCGAAATGTTTTTGATACAATGTTAGAATTCAACTGTCTCGCTGGGCTACCCTCCTACTTGTAACGAAGCTGTTACATACCTAAGCACCTTGGAAAATGCTCTTCAAAACCGACCAAGTTGAAAATGCAAATTTTTTACGGCTTATCATTAACGCACATAGAAAGCAAAGCTTCTCTGTATTCCATGCGTTGCACTGCTTGTAAGAAAACCTACTAAATGGTTGCGGTTATTTTTTGTACTGAACAATCTCGTCTTGTTAATTACAGTGTATCAAACCAACACTGGACATCGAGCAGTGGGCCTTTACAATGAATCCAATGCGCAGAACAAATCTGCATTCAAATGTTGAAGTTGTCATGCTTTTAACGTTGTGCACCAACTGTCAGGTTTTTGCGCACTTTGCTTTGCAATCTTCGTCGATGAAGTTGTACTTTTGATATTTGTCTGCAAACATTTTCCTGAAATAACTCACCAATATATTTTATTTGCTCCCTTCTTTCTTCACTTTGCGGGCCTAATTCAATTTACACGCGCATTAAGCTCTGTGACAAACAGTTTTGGTCATTTATTGCTTTGACTATTATCTTGAGTGCTTTACACACAGCGGCTGCGGTAGCGCCGCTATTAAATTTAACAAAGGGCGGTAGCGGTAGCGACGCTATTTGTAAAGTAGCGGTTGCCCACCTCTGGGCACGGGGATAGATTCTGGGCACTGCCTGAGTAAACAACAAAACAAATGTGGAAAGTCAAAAACGGAATTTATTGAGCAGTTCATTGATCTCCCGGTGTCAGTAATAAAACCACATTCATTTAGCAAACTAAGGAAATAATGACAAAAATTTTTAACTATATATGAAGCTGCACACCAAACAATGACAAATAGATATGAACAGTGCCGCAGCAGCCCAACTCTTTCCCACCCCAAAATCCTTACTAGGGCCCCCTTAATGGTGATTTCTAAAAAAAGGTTTCTAAACCGTTGCTGCATTAGCGTTATTATTCATCATGATTAAGTTGTTGCTGTAGTTAATCGCTCGCAAGTCTACTCAACTGGCGGACCGTGGTCATATAGCAAAACAAAAGAAATCACTGTGCGGTGGCACAATAGCACACATGAAAAATATTACGTAATAATAACGATGAAAATATCATAAACAATGTCACTTTATAATAGTGTCAACACAACTTGGTGCAAGTCTTTTGGCATGCAATAGCCTTTATGACAGGGTTTCTCAACCGGAACCCTCAGCCCCCGTTGGGGATCACGGAGCGGTTCCCCGGGGGCCACGAGCAGAGGCCTTTACTAAATAGCTCTGCTGTGATATTGCAAAACCCTATTAATGAGCAGGGGGGCACAAGTGTTGGGAGTCTTTGGAAGGAGGCCACAAACCCTGAAAGGGTGAAAACCAATGTTTCATGACATCTTCCAAATCTAGAGAGCACACACATGAAGTTTCGATTGACAACATGGCTAATGAGGATAGCCTGCTATTTGTCATATGAGACCTGTTGAAGATTTTGCTCAGCTTCAGTTTGCTGAAATTGTTATCAACACTGACAACAGTAGTGGGGCAGTTTAGCATAATCCGAAGTGCAATAAATACGTTAGGATAAACTTCATCAAGACGTCTCTTAAGAATATAGCTTAACAAAAGGAATTGGGTCTTAATCATTGTCATTTAATTAGCGACGATTATTTAGATATGTTGTAATGAAATGTAGATATTAACAAAATTTGCAGGAAATCAGAATCAAGCCTATCGTTCAGTTATGAACACACTGTTATCAATGGAACAAACCTGAGGCCGATCAAAGCAATGCGCTGCGATTAACGTTTTCTTTCATTAGCGCTTAAGCAAATTTTGCTTGAAAAGCAAGCACATCGGGCTTTAACTGGCCGAAATACACATGTATGAACCTTTCTGACTTGTTAATCTCCTGGTGCATGGCACATGTTTAGATTAATGACATTTTATATATCAAATAGGCTATAAATGTTGAAAAATATAGACCAAGGGGACCTACGCGGACATGGGCGTCGGAAGGATTTTTCAGGGAGGGGCACTAAGGGATTTTTCGAAAATTTTTCTTGGGGGGAAAAAGTGGCAGATTTGTTTTTTCCCACTCAAAGCTAAGAAAACAAATCTTTTTGCAAAAATTTTCAAAATCCAGGGGGGCCAAGGTCCCCTTGCCACCCTTCCGACGCCCATCTACGTGGACGCAACATGGTTAGCATCCATAACCACTAACCGCACTACTCCGTTGAGACAAGCTTAGCAGTGATTGCTAAAAAAACTCTTTTAACTACACTATTAAACTCCATCTTGCTGTCTGAACAGCCGAGTGTGCAAAATTTGTAACTTTAGTCATAAGCATCAAAGGTATCTTGCTTCTATGCAGTACAAAATACGAAAAGACTACCTGAGGTAGCCATAAGACATTTTTTCACAATAATCACTGCACAAAATACATTGATCAGGTGTAAGTCTGACTTATGGACGTATACAACTAGGCACATAGGCTAGCTTCACGCTCAACACTCCAAGCAATGAATGGTGCCGCCTTATGCTCAAGTCTCAAATTCGTTTATTACCTCGCAAATGTACCAAAAATGATCAGGCGATGTTATTCTAGATACCATATATACTCGTTTTACCGCCCGATCTTGATTAAGGGCCTGTTTGAATAGCCGCCCGTGTGAACAGAACATAAAAATAAATAAGGGCCCGTGCTTGAATACGCGCCCGATGTAAAAGCTGATTGAAAAAACGTTGAGGCTACAGCAGAAAACGAGCTTGGTGTTGATGAGGATGTTGGCTTTGATGAAGAGAACAACTTGCTGAATAATTACTCTTAAGACGTGAATATATGAATATGAATAATTTGCGTTTGACGTGAATAAATTGACATTGAAAAAGGATTAATGCCGTGAAATATTTGTCTTCAAAGATAATTTTTGTGCATAATTTTACTTTGAAAATAACAAGCGCTCGTGCTTGAATAAGGGCCCGTTTGAATAAGGGCCCGGTAATGAGTTTGGTTGAAAAAAATAAGGGCCCAGGCTACAAAACGAGTAAATACGGTAACAGCTGCAGGTACTGACAGGACAAAACAGAACACGAATTGATAAAAACTACATTGATTTCTAGTGTTTCGCATTTAAATTTGGGGGTTGAAGCCAGAGATGAGCGGACTGACAAATTTTTCAGTCCGAGTCCAATCCTGATCCGCAAAAATTTAATCCAATCCAGTCCTGATCCGCAAAATTTTTGAAAATCATCAGTCCGATCCAGTCCTGATCCGCCAATATGAAATCATGTATTTTGCCTGATGAGGTAAATAACTACTGGAGCTGTTTTGTCTTAAGCCAAAAGGGGAAGGAAAAATAGTTCCAACAGTGCTTTTGCCTCATGAAGCAAAATAGACGAAGCCTTTTGGCATTCCCACAATTTGACAAGGAAGTGTCTTTGGCATCAAAGGCAAAAGCACTGCTGGAGTTATTTTGCCATTAGGAGAATCGGATTGGTTGGATTGGTCAAGTGACAAGGACGATACACTTGGATTGGTGTAAGTTTCCTTGTAACATGACCTAAAATCCTAAACCATTGGTTCTTAACCTGGGTAGGATCGAACCTCTAGGGTTTGACGGAACCGTTTCAGGGGTTTGACGAAGGTCATCTGAAATATGACTAAAAGCATGAGACTACTGTAGAATTAAATATAAAATGTTGAATGATTTAATTTCAGTAACTCATTTTTACTTTCTGTTATATTGGGGAACAGTGGGGATCGACAAAAGCTTGGGAAACAACGTAAAGGTTCAGTGTGTTTGTAAAGGACTAAACCTAAAAGCAAACCTAAATCCAAAACCTAAACCCAAAACCTAAACCCAAAACCTAAACCCAAAACCTTAACCCAAAACCTTAACCCAAAACCTAAATCCAAAACCTAAACCCAAAACCTAAACCCGAAACCTAAACCCGAATCCTAAGCCCGAAACCTAAACCCGAAACCTAAACCCAAAACCTAAACCCAAAACCTAAACCCAAAACCTAAACCCAAAACCTAAACCCAAAACCTAAACCCAAAACCTAAACCCAAAACCTAAAC
>Ga0210059_1011232_pt1 | contig 13716 bp, 14 predicted proteins | sample Ectturendosymbi2_FD_188042 | JGI IMG/M metagenome (GOLD analysis project Ga0210059, IMG submission 188042) | Ecteinascidia turbinata endosymbiont from Florida, USA - Sample 2 (SPAdes) (version 2) | ecosystem: Host-associated > Tunicates > Ascidians > Unclassified | place: Key West, Florida...
TTTTCTAAACAGTCTAGGTTTTGGCAAATTTGTATTTGTCTTAATATGATTAGCAAGTGAAAATGTTCTTTCTAGTGATGCAGTAGACTGGCAAAACCATAAATCTGGTCATTAAATAATAAAATATTCCGAACTCCGGGTTATTTACGCTGTCTTTGATGCTACTCAGATAATATTTGAAGAAATCAGGGATAGATTTATTCGACAACGACATGTTTAAACCATCGACATATCCTTCAGCTATTCCTCAGGTACAGGGTGGGGAAAACGTAGGACCACATTTGCTATTGAACTTGGATCTTTTGTGAGATCTTGATCTGCAACGGAATCTAAAATACGTAAGTTGGCAATATATCTTTCCTGCAATGGAAATCGTTTAGTTTCATTTTGCATGCATCAGGTAGGAAAAATTTAAAGAATCATTCTTGAAAGATGGTTTCATCAATATTCAAATCCTTCAATTGGTATCTGAGACAATGACCTTTTGCGCAGTTCATCCAACTGTAAATCTTTCAATTTTTACGTAACCGTTTGTTACTTAATATTGCTTTTCCTATACATCCAACTGCGCGACTGACTTTAGCAGATTGCAAGCAACCCTCAGCATTTGATATTGATGCTGGTGTGAGGGTGCAACACCGACTGAATACGCTTTGTTTAGACCCATATGAGAATTTTTGCACCTGATGATCGCCTACGAACACGGTAGTGACAATAAGATCTATTACAGGGGTCACCAACTTGGTGCCCGCGGGCACCAGGTCGCCTGCAAGGACCATGTACGTTGCCCGCGCCCCGTGGGCCTGTTCTAAAAATAACGATCGCATGATCAATGTCTTCACATTAACGAATATCAATTCTAAAATAATTAAAGATAAATTGAACGACATTTGTATTTCAGACGTGTGTATCAAACTAGTATCCCTTCGCATTAATCGGTACACAAGAACTAGCGATATACTAAAAGCACGTTGGTTTTGAGTCGATATACTAAAAGCACGTTGATTGAGTCGATATACTAAAAGCACGTTGGTTGCTTCCTCTGTTTGTTGAATCATACCATTTGGTACGTTTGTATCAGGCGAAAGAACTTGTGGCTGTTCGTGTTTGAAATGCACCTTATCGAAGCTTAAGGTTGTTTTGCAGATAAGAGCTATGTGTAGGACTATAACAGCATTATCCTGCAATAAAAATAGCTGCTGATTCTGAGCAATACTGTGGATTTGTAGCGTTTCTATTACGTAAAGCTCGTTTGGAACTTAAATGTGATTTTTTCCATTTTAATATTTTTCAAAGTCATTCAGAAATCAGATTGCTGTTGAGTACCTGCGCAAGTTTGTACTGCTCCCATGCTAAGCTAGCGCGAGAAAATCTGAATGAGCTTGAATAGCAAGCAGAAGTCAATTTGTGCTCGGGAAGAAAAAGTTTTTTTCAACATTCAGAAGCATTAAAAACCAAGTAAAAGGTCGCAGTGTTCTAGGAGAGGTTGCCCAGTTGCTTAGTATAAGAGTTGGGTGCATTACAGCGAGAAACTTAGGCATACAAATTTTAATGAATGCCTAGATGATTTTTTATGAAGACCAAGAAAAATCTTTTTAACTGTTAACTGGGCTCTATTCAGCCTTATTAGATTCGATGATTGTAGCTTTTTGTATTTCATCAATGACAGTGTTACGATCGGAAATCCCGAGCTGCATATGCGCAAAGCTTCGCACTGTGGCAGCAAGCAACAATAGAGTTTACATGCCATGATCATTCTATTATTGCTTGTTCGCGCCACATATATCTATGGTGTTGTTCTTCACGCACACCCCGTTCGTGGTGAATCACACAATCAACGCAACACCACCGGAGAGGTTGCAACAACAGCATAAGGGAAGTTTGAACCAGTCCCGTGGCCATGAGGGCTGTAGTGGGCTCATTCCCTCCAAATTTAAATATGAAACACTATAATCAGTGGAGATTTTATCACATTTTCAGAATGTCAAGTCCATCTGTGCAAATGCAAAGCGCGCCTATTGAAGATTTTTTGGACACAGTTCTAGTTTAAACCTCAGATTCTTTCGCGCCACAGTTTCGTTGCGTTCGATTTTTAGCAGTCTGAAACAGCAACAAAAGCGAGAATCGTGAAATCAAACTCACTCTCGTAAGAAAGGGTGATAATGACGCGATTTTCAAAACTGGAGCAGTGGCAGCTGTCGGTGACGTTCCAGCAATTGCAGAACCTGATGATGGGAAGGTTGTTTCGACAAAACTGTCTTCGTATATGCCACATGTGACTCCGAATTTGCAAGAAAACTTGCACTCTACAAAACAATTGAATCAAAATAAGTCTCCCAGTCGGTTACCGAATGATTGAATGCGACTCGATCCCAGTCCAGCAAACGACAAATTTCGCCTGGCGACACAACCCATCAATTTTTGATCACTGTAATCTCACCAACATGTTTGTTATGTTGAATTCTCGAAGGTACCTGAGATTGATTACGACGGAACGAACTTTTCTCAGCAAAAGTTTTCAAGGGTTTATGGAGATGCCGCCGCTTTTCGAACAAAGTTTTACAATGTTGAAGAGTTGATTTCTTCTCCAATATAACCCTGGTAGATTGCAAGGAATTGTTCCCAATGTTTGTCTTTGAAGTTTCAAAGCAAAGCAAGAAACTGAAAAACTCGGTGATTGGCATTCAAATAAAGGCTCAGTTCTCAGCAAACGTAGCAGCAAACACAGAAGCTTTCGCCATTGTCAGCAGTGATAAAAGTCTCATTTTCCAGAGCGATGGGCAGAAAATGCGTGTTGAATATTAAGTTTAAAAAATAATATACTCTTTTTTCAAAAACTGTCAATTCTTTTGTGAAAATGATTGAAATCAGATTATGTTTATAGTCTTCAAGGATATAAACATATTTTGATTTAAGTGCTTTGTCACAAATGAGTATCACACCTTGAAAGTTTGCTTTTTTCACAAACGATCATAGCATGAACTACCCATCTTTGGACAAAGCTCAGGCAGATTGAAGCAGCCTCAAACAAATCTAACCATTTGGTGGCAACAAAAGGGTTAACACAAAGCACCTCTTTGAACAAAGCTCAGGCTGTCCAGGCAGGACCACTTTTCACACCGATTGAAACAGCCTCAAACAAATCTAACCATTTGGTGGTGCAAAGGGTTAACACAGATCGAAATCGCCGCATCGCCGCAAGAAATTGCCGCACAAAACAACTTTTCTAAACCTGGAGAGAAAATCAAAACCATCCGTTTGCTTGTGGTGAGAAGGTGGATTCTAGACATTAAAGATCGCATAACCGCCCACGGTGACCCCGAGAAATTCCATACGAGTGCTTGGGCCAGCAAGATTAACTTTTGAGAACTCGGGGTAAGTTTTTATGCAAATCAGTAGTCCACCGCCTTTGCCTCTGGAGGGCTGCCGGTCTTTACGCAGTATGGTGTAGTTCTGAAAGAGTGATGTTTGGGCGTGAGGTGAGTTTCTTGAATGCAAATTAAGTCGGGCAGCGCTGGAAGACCTGTTAAGTACTGCTTGAGTTCCGGCAGCTTTTTAAAATGGACCTGGCATTCCAGTGCAAAATTGTAATAGCCATTATTTGGAAAATAATTTAATCTGCTCAGCGTCCAGTGGGAGATCAATTCTCCCACCAGCCGCCCCGATTATGATTTTAAATACGTCTATAGCTTCGTTCCGGTCTTTGGCCACTATGGTTTGTTGGATGACTTCTGCCAGAAAGGCCAGAAAATGGATGGGATTGTGGAACATGTTGTAACTACCAACTTCTTCAGTGACGATGATTTCTTCACCACTAGAATCAATTGCGTTGGTATTACTGAGTTTAGGGCTTAAGGTATGGGGAGAGCGATCTACGGTTGGTAACGGAGGAAATTCGCCACTTGATGACAGAGTTGAGGAGGAAGGACCTTGTTTTGAGTTGCGGTGCATTTTAACAGCCTCTGCGTATTAAACGTTCCTCGACGATTTGATTTTTAAAACTTGTTCCTCTTGTTTGTATCGTGAACAACTTTTATCATTTGCAGCGTGTTTGCCGTGGCAGTTTGGACAGTTAAGCGCCGTTGACGGGCATACATTCCAGCTATGCTGTTCACCACATTTGCAACAACGTCCCTTACCCTTACAGTGGTTTGCCACGTCGCCGAATCGATTGCACTTAAAACAAGGGGGGTTTGGGGGCATACGGCCTGATTTTGAAATTTAAATAACCGATTCTGACCTCCGACGGAAGGTCTGACTGGAAATGGAGAAGAATCGTTGTGGAATCGAACAATTCTAATTTACCAGCAGGTTCGTACTGGAACGTCTATACGAATTTCACTTGCGGTTCCAAATAGTCCAGGATCTCAGCTGCCTTGATGTCTAGGGGAACATTATATATCACCCCTTTGGGGCCTACTGGTTGGCGCAATGTGGTCTGTATGGGAGTTGAGAGTTTACCATCTGTCAGCTGACTGCAGCTCAGCAACGTTTTGACTTGTTGCGGATTGGTACAATTGACCACCAGATTGCCATTTTGGAGTGGCACGCAGGTCTCGTACGCACCAATGCACTTTTTTGGACAGTTGTCTACATAAATCGGGTTAAATGACTTTAGCTGACGTTCTGTCTGACTTTGCAGAACGACAGGCAGTACCTCACCCGCATTGTTCGACTTGCACGAACTTTCTCCCGTGTCGGCACTGCTTGACGCGGCCCCTGTGTTTCGTTTTGTGGACGTTCTCTATAATAATTGGATGATTCTAGCGAATCCTCGTCCATATTGAGGTGTTCGGCACACCTACGAACCCCAGCGGTTTAATGCTGGATATATTTGAAAAACTAAAAGCTAAACTAAAACGGAAAAGGACCTAACCCTAAGACCCTAAAACCGGACACAACAAATACAAAACCACGAACGCTGCAAAATAGAAACAAGCTAGCAACCGCTGCTGGAAACCTAAACTCGCAACTCTGACACCGCTTGACAAAACACAGCAGCAACCATCTCCGAACTTCACTGGCAAAAAAACTGACCCTTTTCCACGAAACAACTGACGCCAAATGTTAGAGGTACACTCCTCTTAACCGATCGCACGTGCGGGATATTGCACTGGAAGCACAGGTACTGATTGTCAGGCAAGCGCGCAAGCGCGTTGATTACAAAACACCACACAACCAAACCGTCCCCCCAAAAAGAAAACTATGCAAGACAAAGAGGGGAAGGGGCACTAAAGGATTCTGTGTCCCAGCAGTGATTATTACTGGTTCCAGTGGGTTGCCAGATGGCCGGTATTTCACATGCCTGGCCGATATTTTACTGCTAATTTAGCAGAGGCCGGTGAAAAGCCGGTATTTTGAAAATCAGTGTCCGAAGCCGGTATTTTGAAAAGAAATAATTTGCCGTAACTTTAAAAAGAACTAACGCAGAATTTCTCAAATTGTAATGACTCTTGTAGTGAATCTTGTCAGGACAGTTTCTTCAGCGAAGTTTATTTGCTGCTGTTGACACATTCCTTGGTGCGATTGTCACGTCACACACCGAAATTAGGAGCCAGCCAAAATACGGACAAATTATATTGCGGATTAACAATACCGATTGTTTCTCTGTTTTCCTGTGCCACTTACGAATCACGACACGGCTTAGATCTGGCGCTGTTGACAAAATGGCCGGTATTTTTACAAAAGAAATTCGGCAACCCTAGGTTCCAGTGACCTCAATTCAAACGCCACTATCATCGCAGCAATGGCGAATGAGCCTTTCATCGCTGATATTGAACCTACAACTGGAATGGGTCAATTCTTTCTAGGTCTAAGTGTGCAATGCTGCTGATTTCTATTGGGTTTTGAAAAGATTGTTCGATCAAGCACTGGTGGAGGAGGAGGGGGTGCAGGGGGCGCAAGTGCATCCCCAAAACTTATAATTTGGTGAAAATCTGGGCAAGTCACTCATAATCCGGGCAAAATCTTTGGAAATTTGGCCGAAATGTGTGAATACCTTCGCTAAATCGCTGTATGTGCTTTGATTTTACATACATGACACCCAAACTCAACGTGCAGACGGTTTTTTTGGAGGTCATGTTTTATTTAGTTCTTTCAGGGCAAGTTAGGGGATATTTGGGCAAGTTTGGGGGAAATTTTGGCAAAACACCATGAAAATCAATGCACTCGTTTTTTTGCTTTTTTTGAGATTATTTTCTTTGGAGTATTTTTCGGGGAAGTTTGGAGAAATTTGGGCAAAAATCCTTCGCACTCAGTGGCGGTTCTAAGGGGGGGGGAGCGGGTGGGCCATGACCCTCCCAGATTTTTGGCTGGCCTCCTACTTGGACCCCCAGTTTTTTGCTTAATTTCACATAAAATTTCACCTATGTTGGGTTTGATAGGTTTAATCACAGCAAATCAATCTTCATCACAACGGAAAATCACCATGCAGCAGAGATGTTTATGTTGGCCCCACTACTATTTTCCTTGGCCCCGCAGTGTCCCCGCCAGTTTTTCTATTCTGGAATCGCCACTGTTCCCACCCCCAAAAATTCGGTCTAGGACAGTTCGGCGACGGGAAGTTTCGACGATGGTGGTCGCAAATGTTTTATGGGAAAAAATTGTATGTTTTTGAAATACTTTGAAGGTTAGACTACAAAGGATGTTTGCTTCAAAAGTGTTTTTGTTGACATCCTGATATGGCCAGTATGAATGTAGTTTCCTGTCCGTCAGGAATGTGGAAGAACTTAGTGCGACGTGACCACGTGTGTAAAGAAATGTGGCTTGAGATGTTTATTTTTGCTGGCATGAGGAGTTTGTGAGTTTACACAAAAGTTAAGCCTGGACAGCATCTATTGCGTGATCTTTCTCGTAGGCAGGGGCGCATCTAGGGGGTCTGTTTGGCTGTCATGACAGAGCCCTTATTTTCACCGCAGGTACTCAGCGTTAAAGCCGATAAAATATCAAGCACTGTCACTGCAGGTCTCAAATGCGGGTGTTTTGGAACAGGCAACAGCCTGCATTTCCCTTGTAACGTTGCATAGTACTATTACGAAACAACAACGTTACTGCCTTGTCTAAATAGCGCCTGCGCAGTGACAAGAAACAATCCACGTTTTTGAACACTCGAAATCGATATTGCGTCGAACGCACTTGTTTCTGAATTTTCTCCTCTGGCAGTTCCGGCTCTAATGCTGTCAGAATCTCATACACTGCCACGTACACGCAGAAGCTGTTTTGTAGAGTTTCGCTTCATGGCGAGAGTACAGTCTCCAATCACGATCGTTTCGTTTTGCAGTTTCGGGCTAATTTTATCTGCTGTTTGCACATACTAGGTTATGACAAAAGTAAGTTTAGGCTTTCCTCAGCGTCACGCCAAGTAACGTGAGTTAGTTGCCACTGAAACTATATTTTTATGAGCAACTTCTCATATTGAAAGGCGCGACAGCTAGCCTAAAAAATTGTGGCCACCTTATCTGAACAAAATCTCACTCAAGCCTCGTATTTCGAAAATAGCCTTTTTAGAATTAAGCAGTTGACGATGTTGTTTGCTGCTCACGAAGTCCTATATTGATTTTGAGTATTTCGCTTTTACATTACGATACAAAGTAATCAGAGCAATTGCAAATCAATCAAACGCAATTGTGCAGCTGGTTGTCAGCATCGATTTTATAAGTGTATGTACGCTTGGATAAACAGCTCTCATTGCTGTACGATTGGGACAAGTGCTAGACCGAATCTTGCGCCTACACGCTTCACAACGTCAGTGCGAACGTTTGCACTTTGGTGACATTCCAAAGGAAAATACATTTCACATTTCATTGCCGAAACGTCCATCGTCGAAACGGCGTCACCAAAACGGTGGCGCCGAAACGGCGGCGCCAAACTGTCCCATTCCGCCAAAATTTTGCCTGCTCCTACACCTACGCGATCACGCGAGTTCCTCAACTGCCCAGATATAAATCCACAACTGTCGGCAGTGAAGCTTAACACTTATGTTCCAGAACCAACGCAAACAAACACTTCAGTGGCAGTGCTTCCCGATTGTCTCGCCATAAGCAAGCAATTGTCGTTGGTGAGTTCTGATTAATTTTCTCGTATACGCGCAGAGCAAACCACGGTTCACCCACATTCAGGCACGTAGCCAAGTTTCAAGGTTTGGAGGGGCGAAATACGTTTCAGGGGAATAGATATTTGTTTTCATTGTATGTTGGAAACAAATTTTTCTGGGCAGAACAAAATGTGGGGATCACTGCACCCGAATGCCCCTACGTGGCTACTGGCCTACCCACATCAATGCTTTACTTTTTGCGTTTATAGAACAAACGCAGCAGGACTTAGAACTGTTTGCTTGGCGGAATTTTTAATTAATTTAAAATTGTTTAATTAATCAATTCATTGAAATGTTTGTTTTTTAATTAATTATTTTTTAAATCAATCACCTTTTTTCAATTGTTGTCAAACATTGCGCTATCATTTGATAAAATAGACTCTGCTTCGTTGTTCTCGTCGCTGTTGATCAGGCGACCATACTTCGGTTTTATGAAAACTGTCAGCAAGAAACCTGAAAACAACGCAGCACTTTGGAAAAGCAAGACTCCAAGGCTTCTCGTGCGCGTGTAAAGTAACCTCGACAGTTCTGCGACAGCAATTCCCAAAATACACTGAATGCAGTTCATCCAACCGCATGATATCGTCTCGTCCATTGGATAGGTATGCTGGGTGATCATAACGTACAGGGGAATCATGCTTATTCGGGTACCGGATCCATAGATAAAATTACTTAGCATCAGCAACCAAGTATCATTGTACACAAAACCAAGTGAAAAACCTACGCCTCCAACAAAAGAAATAAAACTGCCTGCAATAGTTTGTCTGGAGTAATGTTTGAATCTGTTTGTTGTAAATCCACCTAAAAAGCAACCAATACACGCACCAGCTGAAAAACAAGCTGTAGTATATCCCGAAATCACTATGCTCTGTTCAGAGGTCAACGTGGATGTCTTCTCACGAAGCATTTCGCCTAAGAGTGTATATTGGTAAACGTTACAGTGGTTCGCTATTCCGAAGATGATACTTGCCATGACGAAAGTACTGTCAGACCATAGCGCTTTAGTGTTCGTTATCGCTTGAGAAATCTTCGACCTCCAACTTCCATCATTCGCGTCTTTGCGCTTTGAAGCTTGTGCAGGTGTTGGGGGGAGGGATGGTTGGTCCTTTGCGTATTTGAAGAGGAAAATTAGAGAGACGACTGTGAGTCCCAACAAGGCGCCGTATATTGTCAACAAATTTTTACGAGTTTCGCTAATGGCTTCCGTGTCGAATGTCACGTTGCCTGGAAGAAGATGTGAAGTATTTCCGTGAATAAAAACGGTGAAGTGTGTTCCGACAGCGTGGGTGAGTCCGATTGACCCTGAAATTGTTCCTAAAGACATTCCGATCACCATGGCTCCGATGGCAGTTCCAACTTGATGTTCCGGGAACCATAATGGTGCAAATATTCCCGGCAAGATGTCCAATACTGCTAGGGGAATCCCAGCAGCGATTTGACTCAGCACGATCAATGGGAAAAGACTTCTGTTGAGCAGTCCAATCACAAAACATGAAAAATCCACGACAAGCAGTACCGAGGAGGCGATTGCCAGTCTCCTGAACAGCATCAAGTCCAAGGAAACAAGAACCCCGATCAATGGTGTTGCGATAAGAGAGCCAAAGCTGCCTCCGAGCACTACCCAATCAACTTGAGCACTTGACACGTCGAAATAGGCGACAAAGAAGTTGTTGATCAGGCCGGCCCCGGAATAAGTCACGTTGTTTGCAGCTCTCAGGAAGAACAGCAAAGCTACGATGAGCCACCGTACTTTGTATAACTTGGTCTGCATTCTGCAATCGGGCAATGCCAACAGCTGGTTTGAGTTGGAAACGAAGCTACACAGAGAAAGTTCAAACAGCACGTGCAAGTGTTAATATTGTTCAGGAATTTATGAGCACTTCGTACTGCCTAAACAAACGAAACTTCAACACGTAAGCAAGTGGGTTATTTTGTGAATATATATAAACAATGCAATGGGTGGAAACAAGATATGAAACATATGCTGTGACATGTCCCATATCCAAGGCCGGATTTAACTGATTTGAGGTCCCAGGCTAATCAACTTGTGAGGCCCCCTCTCCTATTGTTACGTGAAAAAATGGAAAAGCGTTAATCAATGTGCGCAAAGTCGAAAATGACGATAATGACATCTAAATGTACGGTCAATAAACAATTATAAATCGTTACTACAGTACCCCACGATCAATGTGCTCAAGTTGCTACTTTCGACGCGAAAACGTTCAATGACACGTAATGGTTGCAATCGTACTTGTTGGCTGGCGGGATAAGGATAATTAATTTTTGCAGGCATACCAACCGAAAACGCCAAGGTTAAATGTTTGACAAAACACATGGCCTACTTTTTATAATCTTCATATCTGTTTTTTCTTATCTGTGCTTAGAAAAATCAAACACACTGCATATTTAAGAGGCGGAATAAAGACGTTAAAGCACAATTTGAGGACCACGTTGCGACTTGCTTGCCACGGCCATAAAAATCTCGCACACACGAGCAAAACACGTCAAGTGATACGACCCAAATGGTTGCAACTGTAAATTCACGATTCGCGCGTTTGTTGCTGTTTCAGACTGCTAAGAATCGAACGCAACGAAACTGTGGTGCGAAAGAATCTGAGGTTTAAACTAGACCTGTGTCCAAAAAATCTTCAATAGGCGCGCTTTACATTTGCGCAGATGGACTTGACATTCTGAAAATGTGATAAAATCACCACTGATAATAGTGTTTCATATTTAAATTTGGAGGGAATGAGCCCACTACAGCCCTCATGGCGACGGGACTGGTTTAAACTTCCCTTATGCTGTTGTTGCAACCTCTCCGGTGGTGTTGCGTTGATTGTGTGATTCACCACGAACGGGATGTGCGTGAAGAACAACACCATGCATATATGTTGCGCGAACAAGCAATAATAGAGTGATCATGGCATGTAAACTCTATTGTTGCTTGCTGCCACAGTTCGAAGCTTTGCGCATATGCCGCTCGGGATTTCCGATCGTAACACTGTCATTGATGAAATACAAAAAGCTACAATCATCGAATCTAGTCAGGCTGAATAGAGCCCAGTAAACAATTAAAAAGATATTTCTTCGTCTTCATCAAAAATCATCCAGGCATTCATTAAAATTTGTATGCCTAAGTTTCTCGCTGTAATGCACCTAACTCTTATACTGAGCAACTGGGCAACCTCTCCTAGAACATTGCGACCTTTTACTTGGTTTTTAATGCTTCTGAATGTTGAAAAAAACTTTTTTTCCCGAGCACAAATTGTCTTCTGCTTGCTAGTCAAGCTCATTCAGATTTTCTCGCGCTAGCTTAGCATGGGAGCAGTACAAACTTGCGCAGGTGCTCAATAGCAATCAGATTTCTGAATGACTTTGAAAAATATTAAAATGGAAAAAATCACATTTAAGTTCCAAACGAGCTTTACGTAATAGAAACGCTACAAATCCACAGTATTGCTCAGAATCAGCAGCTATTTTTATTGCAGGATAATGCTGTTATAGTCCTACACATAGCTCTTATCTGCAACACAACCTTAAGCTTCGATAAGGTGCATTTCAAACACAAACAGCCACAAGTTCTTTCGCCTGATACAAACGTACCAAATGGTATGATTCAACAAACAGAGGAAGCAACCAACGTGCTTTGAGTATATCGACTCAATCAGGGCTCCCATTGCTGTTTTTTCCACTCAGATCTGTCTTTTTCGAGTGCGTCTGACTGTCTAGGTTTAATGATGAAAAATCCCGTTAAATCTGTTTCTTTAGAAGATGAATTTGGGAATTAGCTAGAGTAAATGTAATAGATCAGGGTTCACCAACTTTTTGAAACATCGAGTTAGTTCTTGTGTACCGATTAATGCGAAGGGTTGCTAGTTTGATACACACTTCTGAAATACAAATGTCGTTCAATTTATCTTTAATTATTTTAGAATTGATATTCGTTAATGTGAAGACATTAATCATGCGATCGTTATTTTTAGAACAGGCCCACGGGGCGCGGGCGTCGTACATGGTCCTTGCGGGCGACCTGGTGCCCGCGGGCACCACGTTGGTGACCCCTGTAATAGATCTTCTTGTCACTACCGTTTTCGTATTCGATTATCAGGTGCAAAAATTCTCATATGGGTTAAACAAAGCGTATTCAGTCGGTGTTGCACCCTCACACCAGCATCAATATCAAATACTGAAGGTTTCTTGCAATCCGGTAAAGTCAGTCGTGCAGTTGGATGTATAGCAAAAGTAACATTAAGTAACAAACGGTTACGTAAAAATTGAAAGATTTACAGTTGGATGACCTGCGCAAAATGTCATTGTCTCAGATACCAATTGAAGGATTTGAATATTGATAAAACCATCTTTTAAGAATGATTCTTTAAATTTTTCCTACTTTATGCATGCAAAATGAAAATAAACGATTTCCATTGCAGGAAAGATATATTGCCAGCTTACGTATTTTAGATTCCATTGCAGATCAAGATCTCAAAAAAGATCCAAGTTCAATAGCAAATGTGGTCCTACATTTTCCCCACCCTGTTCCTGAGGAATAGCTGAAGGATATGTCGATGGTTTAAACATGTCGTTGTCCAATAAATCTATCCCTGATTTCTTCTATTGTTATCTGAGTAGCATCAAAGACAGCGTAAATAACCCGGAGTTCGGAACATTTTATTATTTAATGACCAGATTTATGGTTTTGCCAGTCTACTGCATCACTAGAAAGAACATTTTCACTTGCTAATCATATTAAGACAAATACAAATTTGCCAAAACCGAGACTGTTTAGAAAAAGTCATATCAAAACAAGCATTGTCAAAAAGCAGCCATCAAAACGGTTATAGGATACCGAAGCCTGAATTACTGAGAAATGTCATTAACAGAATATGTCACCAGCGTTACAAAAAATGTCTTGAGCAATTGGATCCAAATGTTACATGTTCAAGCTGCGGACGAAAATTTGGAAGAGGAACTTTGAGTAAATCAAGATTTTATCAGTGTTTCACCTCAGGTATTTTCACCCGTTCACTTTTTGCAAATAAAAATTTCCGGTTATTTTGGCAGAGAAGTGTTTTTTTTATCTGCAATCTGAATGTATTAGAAATTCCTAAATGGGAGCCCCGGACGCAATAGTCGGCCACTCGGCATGCGACTTGGCCAACGGTCGTACCAAGATTCACGCAAACTCGTTGAAAGACCCTGGCGTTATCAACACGGAATCTGATTAGGTGAATATAGCAAAATTTCATGAACAATTAAGACATACAATTTTGACGAATGTTCATCGATTTGATCATATACCAGCAATTAAATCTATGCGTACCACAGTTTGCTGGAGTCCCCCTGGATCTTGAGGCCCTAGACTTAAGCCTATATAGCCTATAGGCAAATCCGGCACTGCCCATATCATATTTCGCCAGTATTTTTCATGCATTTATCAGAAATATATGCGAATAACTCAAAAATATGCTTGAATACGTTCGGGTAAGGAATTCGTCGAATTTCAACGATATTCATTCACTTTTTGGATTTTTTTTCCCGGAGGTTATGACCAACAGTAAAAACCCTAAGCTGTTGGAGTCAGTAGCAGATTCACAGAAGTGCCAAATGCATCTTAACCCGGCACT
>Ga0210059_1011234_pt1 | contig 13716 bp, 8 predicted proteins | sample Ectturendosymbi2_FD_188042 | JGI IMG/M metagenome (GOLD analysis project Ga0210059, IMG submission 188042) | Ecteinascidia turbinata endosymbiont from Florida, USA - Sample 2 (SPAdes) (version 2) | ecosystem: Host-associated > Tunicates > Ascidians > Unclassified | place: Key West, Florida...
CGGCACTTTTCGACTCGCCCCGGGGCAGCACTTCCCCTTTCGGGACCCTGGTGTCAGGTCAAGATTCACATTAGTTTTATCTCGCAATTTGAACGTTTTCGCTTTTACATTGAAAAGCAACCACTTGGAGAGTAGGTTACATGTAAAAATAACTAATGAAAAGATAAGTGATAACACAATAAAGCACAAGAGTTGCAAAAGGCTTGAAATGCTTTAGCCATAGACGTAGCATTATCGGACGCCAATGTCGTTACTTTTCATGCTACTTTGAACTTTTCTATAACATTGTCATAAGACTTGGCAATGTTATAAGCTCTATGCTTGTCTAAAAATGAGTCTGTTTCCAGGACAAAGATTCGAAACTTCCATTTTGTGTTAATGAAATGAACAGTAATGGCCTGGAAACTTGCCAAAGTGTTTACAAAGGTCTCTCAAATTCTTCTATTTGTTGAATAACTGTTGGTGCAGTATAAGAAAATATACCACTGCAGAACTAATTTTATCTAATTGCCTTGGAATGACAAATTTTGGTTCAGCAGTCAACAATACTTAGAGGCAACTGGTCCAGGGGGGTAACAAGGGGTGCAAACCCCGGGGCGCCGAATCACTGGGGGTGTCGAAAAGTTCCAACAAAGTCGCAAGTACTTTCTTCAATACAGTACGTATGCTGCGGAAAGACCTTCGTTTCCAAAATGGGGGCGCCGAACTTCTTTCTTGCCCCGGGCGCCATCTAACCTTGGTACGACCCTGAATTGGTCACATGCAATTGATTTTAAGAGCGTTTGAAAAAAAGTGAAAAAACATTCTGTGCATTGCACGCAGCACGTCAAGGACAAAACGCAACCTCCTTGTCTTAACCTTGCATACAGCACGGTAGATGCGTCTGCTTTGCTGTGTTTTTAAATTTTTGGATGTTGCAGCCAATGTTATAGGTTTCGTTGACTTATCCATGTTAATGTATTATTAGTGGCCATCGAACACTGCAACGAATGTTACCTCGTTCTTTTGTGGTTCTCTCATATCGCAAGCATTAACGCGTCACGCACGAACATTGCAAACTGTCTTTGCTCTGTAAAAATTGTCGCCCAACGTGTGTCGTTGCGTGCAATCAGGACTTGATGACTTCCTGAATTGGTCGGTGCGAACATTCGCTCGAGAGAATGCGAAGTGAAGTCATGGAGCCCTGGCTGAGGGAACACATAAGAGGCCCTACGAACCTTCGGCCAAAATGGGGGAAGAAAAATCAGTTGAAGGAGGGGGTGATGTTTTGGTGCAAGTACCATCACATGGCGCAATACGATAGTCACCACAAGTAAATATCGAAGCTAGCTGAAAAGTATATAATACCGGGCAGACCTAAGCAGCATAGAGTGATCATGGCATGTGATCTCTATTGCTGCTGTCACGTAGAAGGCTTTCCCCGTGCAGCGCTCAACGCTACGCAAAAGCTCTTTATATTCTTGTCCAGATATCGTGTGTGCCAGTGGTGCCAAACTCATTTGGTGCTATGGGCCACATTTAAGTACTTGGGCTTTGCGCGGGCCAGACAATTTTGCAAATAATGATACAATCGGTAGTTTCATTTATTCATAGTACTGCGACTCGAAGAAACTTAACATCCTTTGGCAGTTGCAAGCATGTTAATGTCTGGTACCAACCATTGTGCAGTCGCAACTTTTAACGTCGAGTTGAGATGGGCATTCGTCAACTGAGATCGGAGTAGAGACATGTTTTAAAGTTCATCAAAGAGAACAGTTGTTCGCAGATGTGAAGATTTGTTCGCACTTGTGAAGATTTACATGGTCCTCGATGCCATTTGCATTTGGGGATAGGTTGGTCCAACGTATTGATGTCAACATTTTCAAAGCTATGTTTGAGAAAAGTGTTGCACTTTTAACTTAATTAGTTCCATTTTATAATTTTGTGGCACCTCTTCAGCATTGAAAAAAGGAGTTACTGAAAATAGCAAAATCAGTTCCCAGATCTTTGAAATCAACAGATCTTTCCTAGAATGCGTTGGAAATTCTTTGAATCTTCATGGAATCTATGCAACCTTATGGTTTTGAACCGAAGAGGTTGTTGCCGTTGGCTTAGCCCAGGGGTTGGGAACCTTTTTGGCTAAGGGAGCCCTGGAACCTACATATTTTTAATTGTATTTCCGTGAGAGCTATATAATATTTTTCAACACTTAATGCAACTAACTTACAGACTAACGTGTGCATTTTTAAGCAAAATCAGCAATTGTAAACAATGGTCAATGTCTGAATTTTCTCTTTTAATAACATGCTGCTTCTTATTGTTAATGCCACTTCTGGTGCTGCAAGGTGTTGCTGATGGCTTTGTAGTCTGGTAGATGCAAAATTACAGAAAAGGTTTCATTCGTACCAATCGTGTCAAGAAAATAACAAGCAAGCCAGATCCCGTCATCAAAATAGCCACATCTGGCTCGCGAGCCATAGGTTCCCGACCCCTGGCTTAAGCCTATAATTATTAGGTCGTAATGTCACGTTATGACTATAAGCAAAAAACGTAAGTCTGCTACAACATTGTAATATTTGTAACTCTGTCAAACCAAATGCAAGCACAAAACTGACATGATGCGGGCCACAAAACGGGGCATGGCGGGTCGGATTTGGCCCACGGACCGTGAGTTTGACACCCCTGGTGTGTGCGATTGTGCTGTGCACTTCAAAAACTCTGTGCATTATGCATCTATCTTGCAATAAAATCTACAGCATGTCCCATAGCAAGTGTATCAGTGATTTTGTTCAAGGGCTTCTTCGAACTCTGTAAATTTGTTGAGAGTAGGCCTGCATGTAATTGTAAGTTGGTCAAAATTTTTTATAACTTACAATTACACAAGAACAAAAAATCTCAATTATAATTACAATTGCCTGAAAATATGTAATTAGTTACATTCAATTACAATTACTTTTGTAATTGAACCAACTCTGCTTTCTATAGGCCGACTCATCAAAGCTAGATCACACAATCTGCCCTGACTTATTCTTAGTAATTGAGGTTCCGAGATATGAAAGCACCAGTTCCAGTTTACTGAATGATCGCTCGCAGCTTGTAATACAGGCTACTGCCATCGTCAGCATTTTGTGCATAGCAATTCGAAGAATTTCAGGACGCGATAATTTTAAGTTGCACAACTTGAAACTAGCACTTTACAATCTAAAATATTCTCATATAATTACTTGCCATCTACATCTGAACTGTACACAGCTCCTATATTGTCACACCTGAGATTTTAATTTTACACGGTCAGGACCTTTCCAAAGGGCCTTGGACATCGAACGGAAAGCCAAATTAGGACGGAAAATATTAGCTCAAAACACGAGTAACAATTCACTTGTTTAATTAAGCTAACATTTTTTGCTCAACTGGTAGGTTTTGAGTTCGCTTTGCATCCTCAACATGAAATTTCCCTCGATTCTGGAATACAAATAATAAAGGACTTCAACTATTTCAAAAGCAAGTCAAGAAAGCGACCCAGAAGTTTATCTATGGTTTCCCTTAACGGCAGTGATTGGGAAGAAATATTGGAATACGAAAGTCATTCCTCAAGACGACTTGAAGGCTAAAAGAATGAAGCTTGAACAAACCAACGACTAGAAACTGTCTATTTAAAACGATATTGTATTATGTAGTATGCAAAATATTGTACCTTTGTACTCCGTTTGCAATAGCAAGTCACCACTAGAAAGAGAGCAAGCTAAAACCTTATAAAAACAATTATGTCAACAATTCAGATAAAAATATAAATAATATTTTTTATCCAAACGAAAAAAAATAAATAATAACAAAACTCAATCCAAATTATGATAAAAAACGTAATCGGGATCACTGGCGACTCCGAAAAATCCCAACTCGACGCAATGACGTCCGACGACGTCATCCGAGTAGCCAATCAGAGACGAGAAATGAGGTGCGGCTCTGGGTATAAATACCCGTGCGTGCACCACGTTCAGTCAGTTGAGCAGTGGGCATAACAAGCTTAACACCTAAACCAGTAGTGGGCTTACCAAACTGGAATAGGCCGAATTACCTAAAAGAGATGTACGGTTTAGTAGCTATGATGCTGCTGACAATTTGGGCTTCTCTCTCCTCTATGAAGGAATAAAACCTGCGCTAACCCCTGTTACTAGTAATAAATTTCTATGTGTAAGCCAATACAACATGCTATAGTAAACTCTTGTTGTTTGTACTAAAGGATAAATGTCGCAGTGCTTAATGTTGAATTAATAAAACCATGAGTGAATACACTTTTGTCTGATAAAAACTGAGTGTGAAGTCGAACGAAAACGGGCGGGTCTAAGTTTCTTAATTGTTAACTTGGGCGTGCCTTGGGCACTCCGGCTAAATTCCCCAGTGCTCTCGCGGAGTTGTCCTAAACGTGTGCTGTTCTTCTTCTTCTTTAGAAGGGAACTGCCACATAGGCTACGATAACAATACTGCTGATTTTTCGAGGACTAAGTAATGTTCTCTACCTTAGTGTCTAGACTGGCATTGTGTTCAGCGTATTTATCGGACACTAGTGGCCATCGAAGTTTCGTGAAGTCGGAGTGGGCCGTAGTCCACAGCAGTTTTAAAAATTTGTAAATCTGTACATGACCTCAACAGCAGTTGTTTGCATGTTGCATCACAGTCAGATTCTCACAGCCGTGGGCTTAAACTCGTCTCAACCAGATGCTGACTAATATATTTTTGCCTGAATTGCAGCAGTACGGACAGACTGACTTGATCTTTCTTATAGCGTGAGGACGATCAGGGTTGTCAAGTCTAAACAGACCTTCCAATCTAGAAAAATTGCAAAATTCCGCTAGAATGCGCTCGAATAAGACGAATTGTTTTGGCCACTAGACCAATTATCGGTTAGAATTCAGCGGATTTAGGCCGGTAGACCAGTTATTTTGGAGCTAGACAGGATTAAAATCCGCTTGATCTAGCGGAAAATCCGCTAAATTGGCAAACCTGAGGGCGATGTCTTGCTGATATGGCATGCGAGCGTTCTTGTTCCGTCACAATGACTGACCGTCGTGTTTTGTCACAATACCGCAGTTTTGTCATAATGCTTGGTAGTGCTGACGCAAAACTCTCGACTTAATACGTAGGCGCGCCGTGTTGATGCAGCTTTGCAGCTTATGGTTGTATTGGGCGCAAAATAGATGTTCAAGAAACTGTAATAAAATTTTTTTTGCCAAGCGATTTTTTTTTTTTTTGCCAAGCGAATTTTTGCCAAGCGATTTTTGCACCCCCCTCAAAGTTGCGCCCATGGCACGGGCCATGCCTGCCATACCAGGGGCGTAACGGTGGGGGCAATAGGGGCGCAATTCCGCGGGCGCCGAATCACTATGGGGGTGCTGAATCATTGCGGGGGCCGAAAGACTGCGGGGGCGCCGAAAAGTCTCAACAATGTCACAAGTACATTTTCATACAGTACATTTGCTTACGAAATACCTCAGTTGCGAATATGGGGGCGCCAAACTTTCTTCTTACCCCGGGAGTCATCTAACCTCGCTACGCCCCTGTGTCATACCCTAGATACGCCACTGCCCCTGACCTATCGAAGGGGGCAACGGGACCACTGATGGCTTTTTATAACAGTATCAAAGGTAATTTCGTAGTTTATCAAGATCGATTTGAAATAAATGTATTGCAGCTATTCGCGCACCCACAAACTTCAGAATGGTTATTATTATTATCAGGGTATTTTAAGGTGTTTTAGGGACCCGATTCGGGTCCCTAGAAATTCAAATCGGGTCCCTAAAGTCAGAGAAAATTATCATCGAGTCCCTAGAATCAGAGAAATCGGGTCCCTACAGGTCCATACCGGGTACCTAACATTTTCTTTAAAATAACCCTGTTATTATTATAATTTGTGCTATTATTTTTCAGGTCAATATTGTTTCTGAACAGAAGCAAGCATACTTGGTAATGTTTTTTTGTTTTTTATACTTCTGCATTGCCCTCAACATTTTTTCTGCCCCTGCCCTACCGCTGTCCCGGCGTCCCTGATTGCTATCCGCGATAATTTTTAAACAGGTTTTCTGCAATAGCCTACTTTTTTGAAAAGATGAAAGTCAATCTAGCCAGAGATGTACGGAGTTGAAACTTTGGCCAATGTCTTAGTAGAAAAAAAATGCTCTAGGAACGTCGAAGTATGTTCTGCTTTTTGCTCGGCATAAACTTTTAGGTTTTGTTTCGACGCACATATGCAGGTTTGATCGCAACCATGCAACTTTTTTTGTAAAATTCGTTTGACAACCTCAATGGCGGTATCTCATTCTTTTTGAATAAGACAGGGAAATAGTGTAAATAATAACTTAATTGATACTTAATACTGTTTTAAATATTCTGGCAACTACTGTTGATTTTGGACTACTGATCTTGGTTAATCAAACACACTATGAAAAAAGCAACAAACGAGGCTTCATGGACAAAAACAACTCCAAAAGAAGAAATCATCAACTTACTCTGGCAAGCACTAGCGTACGGAGGGGGGGCACTGTGCCATAACCCTAAAAATAAAAAAATGTATAAACAGTATTCGGCAGTGGCGTAACTAAGGGGGGGCAAGGGCCTCAATTTAAAACAAGCTGACTTTGTTTTCTGGTGACTGATATACGCACTACGCAATTTTTTTTATGACTACTGTACGTTTCCTATGCTTGATTTTCATTTTACGATTTCATTGTTGCACTGAAAAAATTGCTTCACACGGGGCTGTTAAGTAACTTAACACATGTAACAATGAACACCAGACAAAAGCTTCGGCTGGCGTGAGATTTGAGCCCACAAGCTTCAAAAAGCGTCTTCGATAAGCGATACATGTCTAAAACTTATAACATCCAAGCACGCATATAGGTTTATTTCATGAGCCTCAGACAACAAAAGTTCAGTTTCTGTCTCACCGGCTAATAAGTCTCGTAAAAGGATTATACTAAAACTTGCTTCCAGAATGCACGAAAATGCGTACTTTTAGGTGCAATTTTGCAAAATTTTCGCGAGGACATGCCCCTGGACCTCCCTAGAGTGGTCGTGCCTTCGGTACTTCCCCTAAAGTTGATTTGTGACGTCACACGATTGTGACGAAACTTGGCCCCCCCATCGAAAATTTTCTGCGTACGCCACTGAATGGTAAGCTATCAGAAACATGAACGAAAAACTGGACAAGCTGACTGAACTCACACAGAACCTGGAAAACAAGCTAAATGGAATACAAAAAAAGATGATTGAACATGAAAACAAGTTGAATCAGCTTGAAGAAGAAAAAGAACAGCTGCGCACTGAGATGGTCCAGAAAACAAATTTGATTCTCTTTCAACTAGACAGACAAGAACAATACATAAGAGAAAATACTTTTATTTGTGGTATAGAACAGTGGTGGCGAACCTATGGCACGCGTGCCACAGGTTGCACTCATAGACCTCTCTGTGGGCACACGCATCGTCGCTCCAGTACAGAGTTCGTTAGCAGGAAGATAGAGGGACGCGGGGTCAGGTTGCTTCCAAAGTCGGGACAGCCACCTGAAATGACACTGCTGAGGCGCGGAGGATTAATTACTCCCACTCCAGTGCTCAATCAGGAACACCCACTTACCCAGCATGTAACTTCAGAGATTATCCCCTTTGGTAACATTACCGCCAGTTATAGCACTATTTAGGATGCTTTTATACCACATGCTTTGCTTTATTCTTAAAGCATTTTCAATGGTAAAGCCTACTACCTACATCGAGCTAAGCTAAACTGGGGAAGAGGCAAGCAAGGACATTTTCACATTATTACATCACCATAACCATTTTATTAAACAAAGATGAAGTTTACGAACACTAGCATTGGAGAGAATAGTAACATTAGATTAGATCAGTGGTTCCCAAAGTGGATGGAATCGCCCCTAAGAGGACAATCGCCCCCTAAAACAATCTACTGAAACCAAAAGAATAGTAAATACCACAATAAAGCTAGCCAGGGGCCCGGCTTTTGCATTTAGCTTGGCAGGGGGGGGCGGGTCGCACCCCTGCCACCCGTCAGTTATGCCACTGATCAGGTGCATTTCAAACATGAACAGCCACAAGCAGACATGGGGCGATTACACAACAAATGTAATCGATTACGATTACTTGCCACCTGCTCGATTACGATTACGAATAATCAAAATCAAAATGTAATCGATTACGATTACATTAAAAGTAATCACGATTACAATCGCGATTACATTTGTCTTGAAACATCTTCAGAACGAAACCAAACCCCATTTTCGTGGTTTGATGTGAGTATATTTTCAGCCAACATACCATATGAATGAATGCAATAAACGAAATAACTAATCTGTAAGGAACGAGCACCGCAAAAAATCACATTAATTGTTTAATGAGATATTCGTTCAGTCAACAAACCAGTAGTGTAACTCAGGGCTCTTCAACCGGTGTGCAAGGTGCACCCTAGGTCATGGGTGGCCAGGCGCGTAGCCAGGGGGGGGGCAATGGGGGTAATTTCTCCCCCAATTCCGAACGTTGCACCAAAAATTTTTAGAGTGATCAAGCTTTTGATGCGTAGGCCAAAGAAATACTTCAGTGCAAATCAGTGACACTTCTTACGGAACCTATTGCATCTACCTTTAGTCGAAACTGATCAAAGCACTGTGTTTCACCAGTTGCCCTTGATTAATCAAACTATGTGTACATGGGGGTCGGAAAATTTTATCCGGGGGGGTGCAATTGTAGTTTTTTCAAGTGAAGCGAAGGATTTTTGTCGGAAGGGCAAAAATGTTTAAATTTTGTTTGTTCCACTCGAAACTAAGAAAACAGCCATTTTTGCTAAAAATTTGATAGGAAAATGTCAAGTTTCAAAATGCAGAAAGTTTCAAAATGCCTTCTACCCCTTCCTTTTCGACACCCACGGTTGTGTATATACTATTGTAAATGCTATAGAATTCGTCATGACTCCGTATGGAAGTTGTTGACAATGAAATACGAACTTGTATGTAACCGCTTGTAATCACTAATCGAAAGTAAAACGGAGTAACACTTTTCGCAGGTGTTTCTGGCGCACCATTGCTGTACCTTACCTAACGACGATGTTCATTTCAGGCACATCGCAAAAATTTAACTCTAATAACTCTGGCGTGCTACAGGTACTGTATTGCTTATCCTTGTCTGTAGCATCAGCCGTACAACTTTAAATGAAGATCGTATATTTTTTTTGTACAGTTTTAACAGTAAATAGCGGTGATGTACGTACTACACGCCTTTGAAACTCAAACTTTGGCTGAGAAGCAATCCAGTTTCAAAGTCTTTTTTATTACGCAAATAGGCCATACACCAGGGTTTTCAAATTAAAAACGAGGGCCGAGCGAGGACCTAGAAAAAACAGGGCCGCATTATGACTATTCTAGGACTGCAATATGACGCTGACGCAACAAAGGCGGTACCTGAACCTTACAAGAAACAGCTTTTACATATTTTTCCTGCGAGTGGTATCGTGAATTATAAGAAATTTATCTCTATCCCTCTCTACGTTGGTTTAAAATGAACTTGTTTAGTCGTTGGCCAAGCACTTAAACATCGGTGAGTAAACAAAATAACCTTTAAATGTTAATTTCAAAATTCCCAAAAAGCATCGCGGGCCGCACAAAATGCCCTCGCCGGCAACATGCGGCCCGCGCGTTTGAGATCCCAGTATTCATTCTCGATATTTATTTGCTACGATTAAAAACGCATTGTACAGGATCAACCACAATCATGTGGAGTGTTAATGTTATCATCATTATTTCACATTAACTTGCCGGCGAGAAAAAAAAGTTTTGTCAAGCAGTCACAGTCCGACCTGTACATAGCCTAAAAGTGTTACAACTTTCATCTGATCTTAAACCGATCCTACAGTAAAATTGAAATCATTCAGCTGCAACCGGTAGACTCAGCAGCAAAGTCTAACGTAAGTAGGAAAGAAGCTTTTCATCGCGCAAGTGCTGAGGACATTGACATTGCCATTAATTACAGATAGCTTGCACTCTGTTTTCGTGATAAAGCGCATGCGACTAAATTGAAACAAAATTGATTTTTTGCCCCGGTATTGGATTAAAAAAATAACTTCAACTGCTTATGCTAGCTAGATCAGCGGTTGCCAAACTTTTTTGAGCATTGCCCAAACCTGAGTTTGATGAACACGCCTCAAACAACGACCCAAACTTTAAGCAACTTACGAAAAAATTATGGTTGTATTGATGATTTTTGGCAGTAAGTTGCTAAGTTTGTTTTCAATGTCAGCATTCCACTCTTTTCTCAATAAATACCTACGCTACAGACAAAGACAAGCAATGGTAACGTTGAAAATACACAACTCCGGCTTGGATCGCCTTTGCGCGACCCATTTTTGACCCTTCTCCACCCTGGTTTGTTGGGATGTCGACCAATACTTCGGGAACCACTGGGCTAAATCAATAACACACCGTTACGTTAAGTTGCGGCAACAAGTCTTAACTGTACTCCAGAGCCGTGGTGAGAATCGATTGTGGCTTCGTTTTCCCAAATACACAACTATTTTCACACTTTGTGTAGACTGCGTGGGTCAAACATATGCAAATTTGTTTGAAGGACATGTGTAACTTTTGTAATTCATAGCGTTTAGTGATATAAAATTCAAACATTTTTGAAACGAAATGAGGTATTCCAGCCTTCACGTTATCAGCTGCATACGTCACCCCAGGGGCGCAACCAGCTCTTCATTTCGTGGGGGGCAATTTTCATGAACTTTCATTCAATGACGCCATGGTGCTTATTCAACCGTGGCACAACTTTTTCGCAAATGGTCACAGATATGTTCTCTTCGCAACATTTCCGAAAATTAGAACTTATTAGTTTTAATCAAGCCCGGAACTAGTGGAGCGAAGCACACACTAAAATTTTTTTCGCACCGTTGTAAAAGTGTGTTGGACATAGTTTAAAACTATTGGACATAGTCTAAAACTTTGGGCCCCTTCCAGAAAACTCTTCGCCCACCTCTGGTGTCCCAAGCTGGTTAAGGGCCTGCTTTTAATCAAGATGCAGACCGAACGATCAGGACAGTGTAAAAATTAGTAGCCTAATACGAACACCTGGTTCCGTATTCGACTAGAGCAGTCATGGCTTTATTGTGTCAGATGTATAGGCTACTAGTAAACCTGCCTTAACCTTTCGTCTTGTTTTAGCAATTTCATCAAATCGTTTATCAAAATTTTTGAAACTTCAGTTGAATGTATTTGCTGTGAGATAATTTCTGCAGACAATACTGCGAGTGGTGAAGCTGTCAGATACAAGAGACTATTGTCAGGATATATTTAATCAATGATGCTATTGTTTTATTTGCAGATACGAGACTTCGTCTGCCGACTGAAATACTCTTGAAAGGAATGCAACAGGAACAGGGCCCTTGAGAGGAATAAAATGTTCTGGTGTGAGGGCTGCTTTGGGCCCCCATATAAATTATAAATAATTAAGCGCTTCACTAGCTTTTCAATACTATGATTAGAAAATGATATGCTTCGTTTGGTATTATACATTATAAACATTTACCAATGTTGTTACTAAATTTTAGAAAGTCCCAGGCTGATCTCAAATAATGCACATAACACAGAGTTGCTTTGCGAATTTCACAATTATACATCAAATTTAACACGAATAGAAGGCTATAGTAATTCTCCCTAGCAAAGCAAATTTAATACCCTTGAAGTCCCGCGTCCGCCAAAAGTTTGGCGAGGATTTTAAACGCTTTGAAAGCTATAACTCGCCAGCTACTATAGCTACAGAGCTGTTCAAACCATCCACGGATTCAACAAGTCTTCTAGTTTCGATTAAAAAAAATTATTTGATTTGGGTGGGGGGTTTTATCTTGGTGACGTCGCAAAGAGGGCATGTTTTTGAATTTTTGACCCACTTTAACTGGCCCTGGGCGCTAATCCAATGGGTCATTGTTATGGCTCAACATTGTTTGGAAACTAGACGATTATCCGCGTCTATAGAGCCCTCGATTGACCTTCTAGCATGTCTAGAACCAAAGTTAAGGTCCCAAAACCCCGTTGTACTCAAAATTCCAAAAACTGCTGAAAAAGCACGGGTCTCCCACTGACGGCACTTTTGCAAAAGAAAATTTGCCGCGAGCTATCGATCGAGAGCTATTCGCGACCCTCGAGAAAGACTCGTGAAGCCTTGCAGTTTGCACTAAAAAAAAAACTTTTGAGGTTTGGGATCGGGGTTTTCGGTGGGTGTCGTTAGAAAAAGGGTAGGTTTTGCTAATTTTTGGTTATTCTATTATGACGTCATCACCCGGACAAAGGGCCAGAATTGTGGCTCAAAGTTTGGTTGGTTTCTAGGCTGGAATATGAATCTTTAAAGGCCTAGATCGACTTCCTGACGTTTCTGGTACCCAAGTTATGGCCGAAAGACCCCTAATCTTGTAAGGATTCCCTAGGGAATTAGTGGGGATTCCCCTAATTATTTTTGCTTGTTTTGCTATTACTTTTGAACAAGAAATGCTAGAAATTCCATCAAACTCTCTAAAGACTCGTATTGTAGCCTAGAATCCAAAACAACTTTGAGCAACAAAATCTGATGGATTGTTCGACTCCCAGGACATGATGTCATCATCCAAATGTAAACAAAATGTGCATAAACATCCTCGTATTATGTAAACATCAACAAAAAACCGGAGGAGTCAAGCTAAAAATTTTTTTGCCGTCTAAACTACAAGTCTTCACGAGTCTTTTGAGGGCTTGAACAGCTCCCTAGCCTAATCTGGCTGCGAGTTATGGCCATATCCAAACTGGGTGTTATTCAACCCCTGGCTTCCTTTTGTAGGGGTAGAATTTTTGACCACATTTTGGTTTTTGTGACATAATTTTGGATCCAGATATTCTAGAAAGCCAATCAAGGGCTCTAAAGACTCGGATAATAGCCTAGTTTCAACAAAAAACTTGAGCGAAACAATTGGCTCATTGGATTGGCGTCCAGGGCCGCGTAAACTAGGCCTAAATTAGGCCAATAAAATGAAAATGACTGTAACACCCAGGAGGAGATCCTGGTTTCTACTGAGATAAAGTTCGAGATAAGCCTGGTACTCAAAAAGTCCTGCCTCCGAAAACTCTCGACTAGTCCAAGAAAGCTGTTGTATTCCCTTGCGGTGATACGATTGTACAGGGTGTCTCAAAATAAATGAAACCAATAAAATTGCTGATAAATATGTTGATTTTAACCCTATTTTTTTGTATTTTTCAGATTTGATAGCAGTCATAAATAACAATTATTATTTTAAAACCCCATGGCTTGGAAATTAGAAGAAAAAGCGTTTTGCGTCACGACTTATATACAGACTAAATCTTATAAGACTGTTCAAACACGCTTCCGCAGGAATTTTAATTTCAACACTTATCCTGGAAAATCCCAGTTATTCCTGTGGTATCGTTACTTTCAAAGCTATGGAACTGTAAACAAACGTAGCAAGAAATCAGAGATGCCATCTAGTGGAAGGAAATTGAGTGCAAGATCTGCAGATAATGTGGAAGCGTCCAGAGTTTCTGTTGGCAGGAGCTCTCTGATCGTTTGATTAGTAGGCGGCGTGATCCAGAATGGTCGCCACATTCGCCTGACTTGAGTCCCCCAGACTTCTACCTGTGGGGATTGTTAAAAGACAGAGTTTATCAGAATAACCCCAAAACTATTGCTGAATTGAAATTGG
>Ga0210059_1011235_pt1 | contig 13715 bp, 9 predicted proteins | sample Ectturendosymbi2_FD_188042 | JGI IMG/M metagenome (GOLD analysis project Ga0210059, IMG submission 188042) | Ecteinascidia turbinata endosymbiont from Florida, USA - Sample 2 (SPAdes) (version 2) | ecosystem: Host-associated > Tunicates > Ascidians > Unclassified | place: Key West, Florida...
ATAGTTCCTTTAGCTCCAAGTTAGACCCACTATACAAGTATCGTAACCTCCTTAAAGTGGATGACATATATAAACTGGAGAAAGGTAAGATTATGCATGAAATGCACACCGGCAACCCACCTGACAATTTTAAGCAACTCTTTACTCCCTTGAATCAAATACATTCCTATGCAACCCGTAGTGCTACACGAGGAGCGTTCTTCTGGCAAGCAGCAGAAAATAAATACGGAAAAGGATCTTTAAAACACCTTGGCCCCAAAATCTGGGACTGTATTGATCCTTCCTTGTATGAGCTTACCTCATTTACATTCAAAAAACGATATAGAGACAACCTGATCGCCGCGTATTAAGTTTAAGTAAATGGTGTTGATGCTTTCCACTCCAAATTTGCTCTCGGTCCTCTCTTGAAAGCAAACATAATTTTTCCTCTTGTACATATTCCCGTGATTTTTTACACTTGAACTTTTCTCTCTTTGTGTGTGTGTGACTTGTTTTTTCTGTGTCGCTGCTGGTGTTCTTTTGTTTTGCAGGAGGAGCTACAGCGCGATAGACTCAGCGGTTCACCTCTGGTGGTGGATGAAGTTCGAACACGGGGATTTCAGAATACTCGACCCCAGGGGCCTTCAGCCTCTCCATTCCGTCGATATGATGGCTGCATTGGATGACTCATCCTCATTCTACAACCGCTGCAAACATTTGTAGAGCTTGCCAGATGCGAAAGGGTTATGACACGCCGGGCAGAGTTTCAGTTTAGCTGTGTTTATACTTTCTCTGCCACGCCCAGATCCTTGCGGATCTGAGCACCTGTTCCACCGAGAGAGACCGGTTGCGACCCAGCACTCCCTGCGCAACTGTGTTGATCATCTTGCAGCTCTTTCCCACATAGGCTATGCGATTCGATGTAAATTTGGCTTGCTGTGCACTTTAATTGACCGACTCGATAACCTTCCGGTTTTTTCGGTGCCCTGGCGTTTTCGCAATTCCTATGGTTTCTTTCTCGTCTTTGAAATTCACTTTCGCCAAATAAACTCAACTCAACTCAAACAGCTGTGATTATATTATCAAACCTAGCTCATCAGCGCCATCTGTTTGCTTTTGCTTTTATTTCGTTGTCTGTCGAGCGGGCGTGATTGAATGTGATGTGATTTGTTCGAATCCCAGTCAGACCATACCAAGACTTGCAGAGCGATACGTCCGGCCTGCCCAGCCTCGTGATCAGTAGTGGATGGGTGTAATGTGAGGGAAGGGTTCACGCGCTGTGCTACTGTGGGCCTGCCACTAGTGCAGAATTTGATATGAAAGTTGCCGCGAAACATGAAGCGAGACGTAAGCGGAGATGGGCGCCGCTGACAAGTCGTGAATCCCCAAAGGGAGTTCAATTCAAGTAAAATGATCGTTTCCTTTATTCGCTTTGAGGACATTAAAGGATAGACAAAATTAAAGGATAGACTGTTGAATTATGTGTTGAAGTTAGCTTACAACAGACCAGGAACGAAAAGCGGTTTCACCACACAATTTTTGTAGACCCGGTGCTCGAAATGCCAACGGAAAGTTTTTGACAGATTGTAACTTTCTCTAGATAATAAATCGTCCAAACCACTCTTGTCAAGTCTATTCAGTTTTACACTGGAAGTCGCACACGAGCTCTTAAAATAATTTTGAACTGTTGAAATTTCTCTCGACCATATCGGTTAATATCTTTCGGAACTAAGGTTTGGATTATTAAATAGGCACAAAATAACACTAAGGAAATTTTGGCAATGTATACAAGAACGAATAGCTTAGAGTACTCCAGGAGGTCTCTATATTTCTACGAGAAGCTTTAGCTGGTGTGACACGTGTTGATGATTGTTTGTTTCAATTGCACCAAGCTATCGATAATAATCTATAATTTAATTATCTGTAATTATAGGTAATGTCAAAGAAGCACCTGGTGCTTCTTTCCGTGAAATAGGTTTACATGCGTTCATATAAACGTTTGACAAAATTATCTTCAATAACCGTTTTGGCTTCATGGTCGTAGGAAAGAACGTAACGGGTAGCTGCGTTTGAAAACGTTTTTTGAATGAATTTGTTGTGAAATTTCCACCCGGCATCTCATTCAACTAATTTCAGCTTCGCTTGACGAAATATTTTTTCAAATGTTGCTGTAATATTTTTCTTTTTTGTTTTAACAAAGGAACGTAGTACTCACGCAGAAACGCATCAATGCTAAAACATGTAAATGCCATTGCTATTGTGCTTGGCTGACGATTACAAGGCATTAATGTTCGTTGGACACTGCCCTTAAGCACGAAATGTGGTCGAACTACAACACGACTGCTTTGAAGACTCAAGTCTGCCAGTTTATGCAGAGTATGTTTCTTGCTGCTCCGTATATTGAGAAACATATTTTATGAATGAGTTCATACTTGACGATACAGAGTATAAACAACTCCAAAACTTACTGATTGTCTGAGATCGATGAAAGCAAACATTTGAATGCAGCATGACAACCCTTTCAGGTGCGTGTGCGCCACTTTTTTGCAATTTTTGAAAAGTTTGCAACGCCATAATTTGACACCCGATTGAGATAGAGAGCTGTTCAAACCATTTACGCATTCAGCAAGCGTAAACTGCAGGTTAAAATTTTTTTTTCGTTTTGGGTTTTGGGTTTTCTGAAGGCGACATCACAATGAAGACACGCTTCTGCATTTTTGGCGAATTAACTTGGCCCTGGGCGCCCACACAATGAGCCATATTTTTGGCTGAAGTTTTTTTGGAAACTATGTCAAAATCCGCACCTTTTGTCTTTCTAGGATATCTGGAGCCAGAATCATGGCTCAAAAACCCTGTTTTTGACAAAAATCAAAAAGTTTCACAAAAGGTATAACTTGCCATTTCAGGCCAAAATTTGTCCAGACATTACTCGGCAGCAGATTGAGCTAGAGAGCTATTCATCCCTGTAAAGACTCGTGAAGACTTTTATTTTAGAATTAAAAACAAAATTAAGCTTTAGACATGGGGGTTTTTGTTGATGACGTCACGAGTGGAGTATGTTTGGCATTTGTTTTATGACGTCATCGCCGATCCAACTAGCCAGTATTGTGGCTCAAAATTTTATTGGATTCTAAGATAAACTACGAGTCTTTGGAGTCCTTGATCGAGCTTCTAGCGTTTCTGTTTCAAAGGTTATGCTAAAATAATTTCAAATATTTCAGGAATTCCTTAGGGGATTTAAAAAATTTCCTAAATTACGATTCAATCATTTTTGCCATAACTTTTGAATCAGAAGTGCTAGAATGTCAGACAAACCCTCCATAGACTCCTACTCTAGCCTAGAATCCACTTAAATCTAGTGAAGTTTCGCGCCACAAAATAGACAATAAATATTTTTCTTGCACATTTCCGCTCTTTGTAAAAGCTACAAATCTTTTCAGTACAACTGCGCATCATGCCTGCAACCACACCCCTACCAAAATCTCCATCGATATCCTCTTACCAGGTGGTGGATGCATCCTTTCAATCTCTGATTGTTGTGCCCTGCATACATATCCATCTAGCCTAAAATGTAATCTCTGTATACCTGATCTGTTGGTGTCTGTTGTCTTGTGACTTTTTTTATGTGATGCAACTTAGTTCAGCCTTTCCACCATCAATTTTTCAGGTAGAACATCAGATTTTAATTGATGAAATTAATGTCAAAAGTTTAATTCTAGGCGTTCTAAATGCATAACAACACGAAAATAGATTTGAGATTCAACACAAATAAAAACACAAAACGGTGAATTGGTAAAAATGTACATGTATCACATGATTAACACGAAAAGAATGTCCAGTAAAACTAGGTGAGATCAGGTATTAAGTTTATTGGGGAAATACATTTTTATGGGGACAATATTTTAGTTTTTACGATATGTTTGAAGCAATTTTTTCTGGGCACAATAAAATTGGGGAGCACTAATCCCGAATGCCCTTTGACTACGGGCCTGCCAGTAAAGCAAAAGTTTCGCGCTTGGATGAAAATATTGCTGCATTGCGTTTTTTTGTTAAACTCAAGTAAATCAGATGACTTACGAACCAATGCATTCAGCACAAGCACAAAGTGTAAGAGTCACGAAGAAATATAATTTGGTTTTCTTGGCCACCACTGTCGCGACATTACAAGAAGTGAAGATAAATGTATATTTTATCTTTGATTCCTAGTCAAGTCCTTATGTTTTGAGCTATATGTCAATTCATAGCTAGGTTAATAGTTCTCCAACGTTTTGATTGAAATTCTATTTACTAATGGTGGAAGACAGGCCTTTGCAAAACTGCCCATCCTGAAACTAAACCTCCACAATAGCGATGCTTTTGGTTTCGGCAAAACCTTTGCAGATATTTGTCTGAAGACTTAACTTTCTAACATTATATACACTTAGGTTTACCAGACGTCCTGTTTTAACCGGGACAGACCCGATGCAAAGGCTTTGTCCCGGCGTCCCGGTTGGTCAACCAAAACGTCCCTGTTAGGCATTCAGTCAGGCAGCATAGCTCTACACGAATATTAACATGCTATGATTAGTCTGTTTAACCAACTTGCTGAGGAATGATGCGTGCTATTGTTTCGTTGTTTTAGATGCAAAGGTAATTGATACACCATTGTAGTGGGTAACTGGTCCAGTGATGGCTTGATTGTTAGCGCATTGGCAAGTTCAGTAAAATTGGCTAGTAGGAGGGGTTGTTCTTTCTGCAATTATAGGTTATTGAAAGGATTTATTCGTACCGGAACTTGTTTGATTTCCTTCTAAGGTTCGTTGTTCTGAAGCGTCCCGGTTTTCAATCACAGAAATATTGTATGCCTATATAGACTAGCATCATTAAATTTTACGCTGTCTGTTTCTGAATACGTGACAACCAACGTTGCAGCAAAACCGGATACATTTCTTCGCAACCAAATCTATGCTATACTGTGGACTTTCTCGTGTGCAGCTGTAAAGTTATCACTGTTTCAACAAAATAACCTTTCTAACAGTATACTACACAGGTTGAAATGTCATACAGAAGCAGTAAACCATCTTTCGCGGTCTCTAGATACATGAAAAATGTTAAATATCATTTTATTGAAGCTAAATTGATAAACTAACAGAATCCAGTGATACCACACCAAACTCTATTTCAACATCGACTTGGCTATGTGCAACATTTAACATGAAAAGCACTTCACGCAAAAAGTGGCAAATGTCACTTTCATTTTTGGAACTTCTCCAAATACAAAACCTGAAGAGAAAAAGTGGGGGGACATGGCATATTGTATCCCCACCACAATAAAAAAGTGGGTGACACGTCCCCCGTGTCCTGCATGGAAGTCGATGCATGAAAGTCGCTTTTAAGTGTCGCTTTCTGCAATGTTTTTCTTTTCTCCTTAGTTTAGCCGCCTTTTGTTCGCATGTAGTGGTGGTAGCTATCGCGTTGCCACTACACCTTGGGTCAATTTGGGCAAAGGCAGCCTTGGGTAAATTTGTCGTTCCCCATCGAACACTACAAAACTTGTGCAAATTTCGATAGGTCGGCCCGAAAGAGCGTCTCAAAAATGCAACTACTGAATGAACCAGCTTTCTATGTTAACGTTAACTATTTTTTAATTTAAGTTGAAGAACGGTGTGCCTAAATTGGGTAGAGGTTACCTGAGCGGGGGCGTCGAGACATGTGTTTGGGAAAAGAATTATCAGTCGTCATGAGAAAGGATCTTATTCTACTGGATGTTTTGGAAAGACAAGAAGCTGAAGTCAGTGACATATACCTCGGCTACCACGCGGAGATGAATCACTAGCGATTGCAAACGCTTCCAAGTGTAATGTGCAACTTTACAGCTACAGTAAGGCCGAAAATTTCGACAAGGAATCTTGCAACTTTAACGAGGTAGCATCCGACCTTTTTGTGCTTAGTTAACTGGTATGAGCTTGCAGCTCCCTGAGGCAATTGGTGTTTAGAAGCTGTCTAGTGCCCAGATGAAACATCTTTGATTTGTGCTCACGATTTCGAAAACAAATCACTAGCGACGTATGGCGGTGTTTTGCGTATAAGTACGCCTTTTACTCAAGGAAGCCAAGGATCGTTCTCAGTAAGCCCATCTAAATAGTAAAGCATCTTTCAAAAATAGATGAAATTTTTGTCAAAGGCAACAGACGCCTGTCACCAAAATTGAGAGTTTTAAGCTGTTTCTATGCGTCTCCTCCTTAGTTTCTTTCGTTGCACCAAAATTTTGTTCATGTGTTTTCGCAAAATCAGTCGAAGAAGACCCGATCATGTAAATTAGCAGCTCCCAAAAGCTATTGATCCTGCAATAGGTTTCAGTAGACGCATGGATAAATTGCAAAATAATTTTCTGTTCCATCCTCCTTTATGTCAACTGTGTTGAATTCAATTTCAATCGGTTCAATTCATTGCCAGTCTGTTACATAACCAACGGCGCAATATCAAAGAGGATTTCAGTGGTGCTATCCAAGTGTAAAATACGCCATGGGTGCGGTTACGTGGACAAACCAAGCTTTTTCCTCTTCTATGTCGTTTCGCAGCATAGCCTTCGCGCTACTAATAAATGAAGCACCAGTGCCGCCTTTCAGGTGTTTTCATGATCAGTGGGAACGAAAGTATATCGTCAGTATCTTAAGGAAGATGGGACCGTAATTTCAGAGCAGTTATGCACATCCCTGTAGGTGTTAGACCCTACACGAAAGTCTTCAGTGCAAGTGTTCAACCCAATAAGAATTAAGGATTAAGAAGAAATAAGAATAATTAAGAATTAAGACGAATTAAGATTAGGGTAGGTGGAGCTAACCTGGCACGCTGAGACATTGTTAGCGCCAATGTGTTAAGCCGAAGCAAGTCGAGGAGAAAAATGTGTTGAATGAGATTTCTGTCTACGTTCCAAGATTTACAGTTTTAGTCAATACTTCATGAAAATTTACATGATGAGGGCAAAAATATCCAAACGAGATCCAAGGATCGCACAAGGGCTTTCGTCAATAAACCACACTGAACATGTCGACTTGTCGAGCAAATATGGACATTTCAGAAAACATTTTTAAATTTGTGAGGAAACTATCAGTCTGAAAACATTCCAGTTGCAGATGAACTTGAGGGCGAGTGTGTTACGTCACTGAATTGTAAGAAGCGATCATGCTTCCAAAATAAAAAGTAATCTATCATTCCATAAGCTCATTTCGCTTTGTGTTATTCAGGCACTGATAAAACAGAAAAGCAAAGCAAAGCCTCCACAATTCATTTTGTGGTTGTTTCGCATTTCAGTACTTTATTTTAATTCAAATCTTTATAGTATTTTGTGCATAGAAACAACAATTTGGACTCTCCAATGAAGCAGACATAATTTATTAAATTTCGTTGCATGCATATTTTGAGGCTTTGTTATCAGCTTTGCCGTTCAAAAGAAAGTGACAAACTGTTTTCAATATTTGTTTGTGGTCTTTCAGATCAATCGCATTTCTTTCAATGATTTATTATCAATTGAGGTGAAGTCATCAGCAGATTAAAACATCCGCAAAGGTTTGCTGGTTTTCCATTTCCATTAACAACATTTTTTCAAAAAAGCTATCACCTTGGAAAGATTTGCCCAAAATTGTCAGATCGTGTTTTTTTTGGAATTTGTTATCTCATTACAGAACTTTTCCGAAGATTAAACACCTATGCCAACGGAATATGATCTGCGGTTTTGGTTACAAATGCAGTTGATTTGGGCGAAGTCTTTTATTACACGAAAAATACACTGAATGCAGTTGATTGACAACACATTCACCAAACGTTAATATGGTACAGTTGCCTATTCGCTCCGTTTGCTTGTTCACTTAAAAATTTTTTTTGCCTTGTTCAACATCACTATTTGAATTGCTTTCTTGATATTTTTGCAACCTTTCGGTTGGCGTGGCGTTGAATGTGAGATTCACCACCAACGGGATGTTCGTGAAGAACTTTAATGTGATACCGGTGATCTTGCGATAATCGTGACTTGAAAACAATGCCAAAGCACTATAAACTATAATAACCCCAAACTGTAAGACGCTGCGATCACCGTTAGGTAGGAGCAGATCCAAGCGTGTGAAACAAAGAGAAGACCGATTCATTACTCGCAATTCTCATGTAAAGTGCCTCAGCGTGCTTTCTTAACGTTTGTCGTATTATTTACTGTAAACTGATGAACATGCGTCTTCCTAGCGCTTTTTGAGTGTAGCGTAAGCAATGTGTTTGTGAGGTAGTTTTTTATTGCTCTGGGAATAATTCAACCGAGATTACTTTTTTTTAGACTGCAGTAATCTTTGGATTAAAAAGCGTTTATCGCGAGCAAGTATTATCGCAAAGGCTGCGTAATTGAAGGAACATACCGTATTATGAAAATGTGGGCCGTCTGCAGACATTTGCTGAGCGCAATACTTAGGAAAACTGAGTGAAGCTGACACTTCTGCGTGTAATTGCAAGTGGAAGTTATTATTTTTATGAAAAGGACTTAATTTTGCTCACTATAAAATAAATCCGCAGAACTTTTTGTCAATCTCAGGTTTTTGCCTGTAACTTGTATCGGCATCAATCACATTCCTCACACCAATTGCACAAAGTGGTTGGGATTAATTCTAGGTGATAAATCGTCTTTGTCCCGGCACATGACCAAACTAAAGGATAAATTAGAACGAAGACTTGGAATTAATTACATGACAGGACACTATCTGACTTCTTCTGCATTAAAAGTCAGTTCACTTTTTTAAATTTATAGCTACCTTCAATATGCATTTGGTTCATGGGGCTCTGTGCCAAAAACTGCTCTAAATTATCTAAATATACCATATAATGAACTTATACGAGCCATGAAAACCGTTCTGGTCCTTTCGTTTTCCTGGCAAATGTGAATACATTTCCTCCTTTTATCGTAAATAAACTACTGCTAATGACATATAAACAGGAAATCTTGTTAGCACAAAACAAAACGAAGATACGCAACTGCATTTGTATTCATTGTTTTGCTGCTGCGTTTTCGGCTTAAAATGTTCGAAATCGAACAGGCTCTCAATACGTCAGAACTTGAATCGATGATAAATTCTTTTCTCCATTTCGCATGCAGGTATATCTGTGGTTTTCGGAATTTCTTGAAAGCCTACTGTATGTCTTCATTCGTTGAAAACATCTGCGCAAAAAACAAGGCAGCAGGAACTCAAAAACTTCGTCAGGTCTGAAATGAAAATCGTCTGCACTGCAAAAGCGCACAAACTTGTGACTAGTTGGTATTATATCTTTTACCCATTCAAAGTTGCTAATTTTAGCACAAACCCAAGCAATACAGGTTTCTCTACGCGGGGTGTGTTTCAATCAGAAAGCTGTCAACCTCGAGGCAGACAATTTAAGATAACAAACGTTTTAAAACATCTCTCGTCTTAAGGTAAGTGTTGTCCGTTATTAATCAAAAAATCGATGTCCCCGGTAAGGAGACAATGCTATTTTAGGCCTCAGAGATTTTACATTATATTCGCAGTGATTTGTAGTTTTTACAATTCACCATTTTTTATTTTAAGCTATGACATTTCAACTTATTCAAATACGAAAAGCGCGTTATTTAAATATTGATTTGCATGGTTCAGTATTTAGAGTAGCAACCACTTCAAAAGCTATCTTGCTTGTCGCTTGAAACGGAATATTTTCAATGCAAACCAGCTTCTCGTTAGACAAAGGTTACGCTAGTCTTTGATATTGGTAAATGTTAACAATCTCTTAGTATGGGTGGCTAACTTCAAACGCAAGGGCATTGATTGAATGATTGCATGACGATTATTTGTTTGTTGGCTTTTTTATGTTCACTCCTTCATTTACAAATCTGCTGTTTCATACAGGATGGGCGAAAGCAGAAGCCCTATGGGTCTCAAAATATCTTAGGGTTTCAGCAATTCCCGATACTTCTGGAGGCTAGACAACAAGTGCGACCGAGCTTCATGGACAATGCAGTCGTGCCACTTGTCTCTTTTCATGTGGCTGTTGCCAGTAAAACTTGCCTTAGTAGCTTTTTGAAGGTATTCTTGCAGCGTGGCCGAACCACAGCAACTTGAATTTTTCTCTCTCTGTCTTTGGTGGAGTAGCTCGGTATTCAAGTCATTACTGATTTCCTGATTGCGCACTTTTTCGCACACAAGGTGAATTACTTGTAAAGCCTTGTCTGCGACACTTGCACAATAGTACGCCTGGGATCTGGGAGTGAAAATATTGGAACAATGAATATATCAAAATTTGAAGTTTAAAGTCATTCAATACGTCTGTGGTTATTCATCAGAAAATAATCGCGGTTGATTCATTTTCGAATCATTTGTGTGATGGCCTTAACTATGGATTCCATTCCAAACCACATCTTGTTGTAATTCTTGCTCCCAATTGTGTTATTCAGATTGGAAACCCGTTTCAAACGCAGCCACGATGGACCGCTTTCAAGAACAAGATCAGACTGAAAACAAAGAACAACCCGAAGATGATTCATGCGTTGAAGACAAAGAACAACTCGAAGAGGAATCATACATTGAAGACGAAGAACAATTTGAAGAGGAACCATACGTTGAAGACAAAGAAGAAGCGGAAGAACAGCCTAGAACTGACTATAAGGAGCAAAATGAAAATGGAACTATCTCCCATGACCAATACTCTTCTCAGTGAATCGAATCTTGCACACTGATACACGCAAGAAGAACTTGTGTATTGTTTATGGTTTTGATGTTTTTATCAATGTTGTTGATTTTAAATTTTAGGACTTCATTCATATCACCCTTCAAGCATTCCCATCTATGTTGTGCTATGAATGCGTAAATCAGGCACAACTGCATTCGTTTTTAGTTCGGATATTTGCTGTCAACTTAAATCATTTTTCGAGAAAAGTTTGGCTATTTCAACAAAATCCCACTGTACACAAACGCAGGGTAATCAATTGAAAAATAGGCAAAATGCAACCATACGAAATCGAAGAAGAACCAAAATACTGGAAAAAGGGTATTAGTTGTGTGAGGCACAGTAGAAACGTGCTATGTCATACCAAGATTCATATTTTATTTTTACACAAGAATGTATATTTTTTATAGTAAATGTTCCAACTTAGCGTATGTGGGGATTTGAAAATTTTCATGAAGTGGTAAAAAATCTAGAGAGTTGTTTTATACCACTCAATCTTGCGCATCTTTATTTGTTTTTTAAAAACTGTTGATAAGATCATTACAAGATTACCAAGATAATCATGGACAGACGAAAAGACTGTATACTTTGCATAGCAAATGAGAAATCCAGAATAATGTTAGTGACTCTGTTGTTCATTACTCAGCAGTTAGTTGAGGAAAAGAACTTCAACAAAACTTTTCCAAAGTTGTCTGATTCTTTGCTGGGAAAGTATTATTTTCCATAGGCAGGGACCTTACACACACATTTGTTACCCTACACCAAATAGCGTAAGCAAGACGCGTGTTCACCAGTTTACAGTAAATAACACGACAAACCTTGAGGAGAGAATAGCAAAAAAACGAAAAATTTTCTCATTCTTTCGCACGCTTTGATCTGCTTGTGCCTAGCGGTAATGGATGCTTTTCACCGTTGTTGTAGTTGATAATGTTTTTTCATTGCTTTTAAGTCATGCTCTCTGTAAGATCGTCAGTATGAAGATGCAGTTACACATATTTTTGAAATTAATCGTTTTGGTTTGCCACGATAAACTGTCGTCCACCACTGTGTTGAACTGAAGTCCCAGCTAAAGAATTACAAAAATGTACAAACATTGAGTAAGGTTAGCTTTAGAGCAGTTAAGAGTTAATTCCAATGGAGGGAAAGCTACCTCTGTTACTTACTCCCCTGAAATAAGCTTTCATTTCCTGAAACAAAATATACAAGGATTTCTCCTTTGTATTGCTCTTTAAGAGTGCACTTTCAACAATGTGGCTCATGGTTATGCTTTTCGTTTTGCATTTTGAAATTGTATCGCGCTTCACTTTGCTGGTATCCACGCATTTTTTTGATGTCAATACGTTTGTGCTTTTATTACCACTTGCGTTTGACAACCCTAAATTAAAAAACGAACTATATTTTGTTTGAAAATCATACTAATTCCGAGTAGATAAAGTTTAGAATATGGTGTAGTTAGGTAATCGTGCGCTAATATACGTAACAGAGCTATTTTCATTTATAGAATGATACTAAGGAAAGCAAAAAATCTTAACGGTGAGATTTCCGTAACACTGTTCAAACGATCGTGAAAATAACTCTATCATCATTCGGTATAATCTATAACGTCTTTACACACAAACGCAACGCAGTACACTAAACCATGCATTGCAGTAACGAGGACACACAAATACTGTACATGAAAGAACACGAAGATAGAGATGTGGTTTTAGGTAAGAATGCACTTATGGCGCTAAAACGATTATTTGGTGAAAAACAAGCATAGTCATATGATACTAACAAAGAGCACTCGCGTGATTGGCGTCAACACGGTTGCTGCGGTGTTTAGCTCCGTTGCATACAGCTGCGATGAGTTACAAGTAGACAGACTGACCAAATGCAACTTTGAAGCTCGTTGCAGATATCTTGTGAAAGACATTCTTTGTCTTGAACAGAATGAGTTTGTTGCATTTGACAACATTTCAAGGCTACCTTGAAGCTCAAATGCTTGCAACACCTTACAGTGACTTTCTGAAAATATATTTATGATGAACAATCAACTTTTGTCGATAAGGCGATATCAAGTGTAATTCACAAAAAATAACCCTTCAACGCCATGACTAGGACGTTTTCAGTCATGACTCACCAATCGACTGTGCTAGGGTGCTAATCGAACAATCGAAAAACATGCATACAGTAAGTCTTCTACAATAGTTATGTTTACAGATGTTGGGCAGAATTTTTGTGGAGCAGCTTGACATCACGGGGTGATACCGCTGGCATTATTGCGATCTGTAAAAAATCTTCAAATCCCAATTTATCCGGTTTTGTCTCGTAATAGTTAGGCAAGTTTTGGCCAAAAATCAGCATGTTTTGAACATCCTGAAAGCCATTGCACTGGCTCGACAAAAAACAAAAATTCTCATTGTTTTGCCATAAATACATTTGTTTAAGGTATATGTTTGGACCACGAGGATTTTATATTTTGTTAATAATTTCGTTAATTGGTTCTTAAACGAAGTTTATCTGAACCTCATAAGACCGTTGAATGCCCCAGATAATCATGGACAGATGTTAGGATTGTATGTACTGCAGAATGAAGTAGAAAACATAAATGATATTTGTGTCTGTAATGTTCATTACTCAGTAGTTCGTTGGGGAACAGAACTTCAAAAAAATTTCCTAACGTTGTGGACAAAATCAACAAATGGAAAAAACTAATTTACCGAAAATCATAGCAACAGCGCGGACCTTGAGAAGGTCAAATTATACCGAGGCGAATATGTTAAATTCGTTCCTGATTAGGTATAGTTTACGTAAACCTAACATCATGCCCTATTTAATCTAGGCTCAGAAAATTTAATGGAAACCGAAACTGTGTCAGATCAGGCTTGTAGTTTGCAATTGCAAAAAATGTACAAAATACTCCACAGAACACAGTGCAAAACACGTACAGTAGAAAAAAATAACAACAAACACAATCCTCATGTGCCAGGAATGCAGGAATCTCCTTGATAATTTTGTGTCGGTTCACATCGATGTATATTCAATAAATCCAGGCAATTGAG
>Ga0210059_1011236_pt1 | contig 13714 bp, 11 predicted proteins | sample Ectturendosymbi2_FD_188042 | JGI IMG/M metagenome (GOLD analysis project Ga0210059, IMG submission 188042) | Ecteinascidia turbinata endosymbiont from Florida, USA - Sample 2 (SPAdes) (version 2) | ecosystem: Host-associated > Tunicates > Ascidians > Unclassified | place: Key West, Florida...
AAATGAAACATTAGGTTTCCGAACTCCAAACACAATCAATCAAGTCAACAAACAGTCACTACCTAAAAGACAACTGAAAAGAAGAGCACTCCGTAACAAGCAACGATACTGTTTACAGGATCCACCTGATTGGACACATAAACTACCCTCTACCGCCATCATGGGACTTATATTAATGACTTTACTACTGGCGTTCTTACTAATGCTCGATGCCTTACGAAACCAAATAAGCATTCACCTGAATTACGCCTGCACAACCAAACAAAACAAAGAAAAGAAAAGAGAGTCAAGACAAGAACAAATTGTATCAAAAACAACATGACAAACCGTTTATTGTCATTGGACAAACCAACTGGAAGAAAGAAAGAGAACTTCAAGAAGATAAAACCACAATCAAGAAAAATGAAGAAGTCATATTACACACCATAAGAAGATAAGAATCATCAAATGAAATGGAGAATCAAGAGTCTTCAAGGAATGATAAATAACTTCCGGAAAGAAATAACAACAAATTACCCCCTCATTCAAAAATTGACTGGAACAGTCAATTTCCTTAGGAAGGGGAGGAATGTAGCAGACACTTTATGGTCTGTACATATTCTTTACGTAACTCCCATTTACGGAGAAGCAACAAAACAAAATAACCCTCTCTCACTTTGAGAAATCTTCTATTTGCTGGGAATCAACAATGCAAAATAACCCTCTCTCGTTTTGACAAATCTGCTCTTTGCTGGAAATAATGGACAAGCCATTGTCTCGTATCAGACTCAATGACATACGAGAGAGAGACTTCAGAAGCAGAATCAAAAATGCAAACTCATTCTCTCTTCCTACCTAAATAAGAGAGAGAACCAAGATTAGGAGAAGTTTGAATAAAACGTGACTATGATTTCTATTATTATATAATGACCTCAATTGTCATGCACTGTCCTGAGTCATGGAACCAGTAAACTGCATACGCCCCAAAACATTAACCAATCAAACAAAGCCATTCTTACATCATGGGTTAACGCCCCCAGTCTCGTGACACATCACATGACTATGATGTAACCAGTCACATGACTTATACAGATCGCAACGCCACAATTTGCCTATTTAAGGGGAACCCTCAGCCTTCTCGAGAGTTCAGTTTACTGAATTCCTTCTTGGGTTTGCCCAGTCTTGAACTGGTCATCCTTTGAAGTAAAACTCTAACCAGAGCCAATGGGCCAGAATCGTAAGTCTCGTTTTAGAGCATTAGTCCAAGTGTGCTATATACTTGGTTAGAGACCCTTAGTCAGAGCCAATGGGCCAGAATCGTAAGTCTCGTTTTAGAGCATTAGTCCAAGTGAGCTATAAATTTGACTAAGTAAAAACACGGCTTGTTTGGAAGAGATTCTGTCTTGTACAGAGCAAGTTTGGTTGAAACCAAACTGGCCTCCGCTACTTGACTGCTATCGTCAAAAGACCGATGTCTTGTGCAGTCCTGTAGTACTCTTTCCAGAATAAGAGGTCGCCCAAGTGAAATACCTCTGGGCTTGATCTCTTAAAAGGAACGCTCCAAGTCGTTACGTATACAACCCAGAACGCTGTTTGTTCTTCAGACAGTTACTGGTGACTTGTTTACGTAAAGTGTCGATTGGGAGACAGAGCGCCGTTCTCTGGGCCATGGAGATGGTTGGAGAAAGGACTCTTGTTGTCCCACACGGCTCAATACACTGAAGAGTATAAGTGTCATCGTGACTAAAGCTTTTCACACCAAAACTACACTCCGAAGTAATTCCATCATACCGATTCTCGGAAATAAGATCACGTGATAAAAATGACGTGAATCTTTCCTTGTGAATCACGAAGGAAGAAAAAAGGGCGTTGGTTAACATACGATTCGTGTCAACACTCACGACTCAGAGACAGTTGAGCATGCAGCGCTGGCGTAACTTTTGTATGTATCGTAATACCTTAATGCAATAGCATTTAGTTAGTGATTGAACTTAGTGAGAATGTATCGCTGTGGTCAATTCCAGTCTGAGAGTCGACGTATTGGAAAATCACTTCATTCGGTGAGTTATGTTTTTTTCGTATTACTTATACTTTATAATAAAAGGATCAATCAATAAATCATATGTGTTTTTCTTATTACAATAGCCGAGCTTAGAAGTCTTTGATAGGGAGGTCAAGCAAACTTAGATTTGTGAATACCGTCCTTGCTACGTCTATGATCGAACTCACGTAGGAAATACGGATGTAGCTAAATGCGGCATTGTTTAGCCTAAAAACTAAACTTTTCCGTTATAAGAGTTATACATGCATAACGACACGAAAATATATTTGAGATTAAACAGAAATCAAAAGAAACCACGGTGAATTGGAAAATTGTATCACGTTTCACCTAAAATAACACGAAAAGAATGTCCAGCAAAACTAGGTGTTACGTAGGCTCATAGGTGGCGGAACCTGGAGGGCCGCATGGCTCTAGGCTTACCCACTTTTTTGGGAGGACTTGACCCTCCCACTTTCAAATTTCGAATTTTGCCTAAATAAGTTTAAATAACACAATTCGTATTGGGTCCATTGTTAAAGTAAATTGTTTTTGTGTAAGACTAAGAACAACTAATTACATTTATGTGCTCAAGACAATGTAGTGTATGATATATAGGGTGTTCTGCAGATAGCGTTCGTTGAGGGCTTATCAAATTTTGAATAAAAATGCTTAAACATGCTGACAAAAGTTAATGACGTCATATTAATTGCTCTAATTTTTTGACGTGCACTTGTCCACCCCACTTTGAAACGAGTTCCGCTACCCATGCGTAGGCTACGTGTAAAGCAAATATTTCGCACTTGGATGAAAGCATTGCTGCATTGTGGGTACAAATATCTTTTGAATTTGTTGGTCACCCTTGTCGTGACGTACAAGAAAAAAGGCTAAATGTATAAGCTATCTCTAATTCCTAGTCAAACCATTAAGTTTTGAGCTATAGGACAATATATAACTAGGTCAATACTTCTCTAACGTTTTGATGGAAATCCTGTTTACTAATGGTTGAAGACAGTCTTTTGCAAAACTACTCATCCTAAAACTAAGTCTCCACAATAGTGCTGCTGTTTGTTTTCGGCAAAAACTTCGCGACTTTTGCCTGAAAATGTAACTCTCTAACATTATAGGCTACGCTTGCATCTTTAAATTTTACGCTGTCTGTTTCTGAATACGTGACAACCAACGTTACATTAAAGCAAATTAGCCAACGTTTTCGCACGAAATAAATCACGGTTGTACTGTGGTCTCTCACGTGTGCAGCCGTTAAACTTCACTGTTTCAAGACAGCGACGTTCTTACAGTAAACCACACTAGATAAATGCGGGACAGAGGCAGTTAATAATCTTTTACGGTCTCTAGAAACTTGCAAAATGCTACAAATCATTTTTGAAGTAAAAATTTATAAAAATATCAGGATCAGTGACACCACACCAAACTCTGTTCCAACATCAAAATGGCTATGTGTAACATCTAACATGAAAAACTCTTCACACAAAACGTGACAAACGTAACATTTAATTTTGAAACCTCTCCAAATAGAAACCCCGCAAAAAAGGAGGGGAACATAGCATATTATGTCCCCCCCGCCTAAAAAAGTGGGGGGACACGTCCCCCGTGTCTCCCACCAAATTGCGCCCATGGCCACATGGACTGATTGCCACATGGTCTTGTCTTGATCCTTTTGTTGCAAGTGCGAACCCGTAGATAGCTCACGCCGACACGAAAAGACAAATTTGGCATGGTTAGCGAAATCTGCATCCAACAGCAAAATGCGTAGCCTATTGGCTAGATCAGGCTCTCCAAACTGCGGCCCACAAAATAATTTTGTCATTGGTGAAAAAAAATACTTACGCAAATTTGTTGCTTTGGTCGAATGTACTATACCCCGAAACAATTACATTACGCAAGACGTCCGGCTCTCGACATGTTCAGTACTACCTTATTTGGTCCTCTGACATAAAATTTGGAGATCCCTGGGCTAGGTATTCCGCGTAAATCGCATTAATTTGAGTGGAAAAGCAGAAAAACAATGCAAATTTTAACTCTTTCACTGGCATCTGTGGAGTTGGCTTAGATTCATGGTTTTAAATGGGTCATAGGCTGTTTCTGACTTGTGTTTGCTGGCCTGGATAGAAGCAGATCCATCGTCAGATCAACAGCATTGAGGGTGGCTTAAAGCCTGTTTGGGGGTTCGTAGTAGTATACACAAAATTGGAAATTGACTTTATCAGGGAGACTAGAGCTTGAGTATGGAGGTATTCACTGTGAGTTTGATGGTGTCATCCCGATTGCCCCTATTTCTTTTGAACAGTCACACCTTTTCTTCATAATTTGGGTTAGTAAGATTGATGTTTTTTCTACACATCAGCAGTCCAATGTCAAAATATGTGAAACAGTACCAAACACTTGATTGAAATTTCATTTATATTAGTGGCGTTAAATGTGCTTTAGGACAATAGGCTATGCTTTCAGGCCCAGTTTGAACCTATCATGTAATGATGAGATCGTTTTTCACGATAACCAGCAGAGCTACCTAAAATGGTAGTAATGTCATAGCAAATGTCTTTCATTTATTTTTTGCTTTTGAATTGCCGCTTCAGCAATAAATATGCTTTCCATGTGCAATGTGCATATAACTGTGCAAGCTTCGTCTGGAAATGTGATCGTCAGTTTTCCATTTATTCGGCTCCTTGCTTGGAAATTGAGTTGTCACTTCCTTGGAAATTGAGTTGTCACTTCCTTGGAAATTGAGTTGTCACTTCCAAGTGAGAAGAACCATTCTTCTTCTAAGCAGTTCGGAATACGTTGCAGACATTTTTTTTTCGATGTGCGTATATCCAAAACAGCGTCAAACACTAGCGCGCAGCATGCCTTAGAGCAGTGGTCCTCAATCCCCAGGCCACGAAATTACAAAATGTATACTGGTGGTGACACCACTCGCTTTCTGGGCATGTAACTAGTCGATTCTTCCCATAGAAACACTGTTGCAAGAGTACTCTCGGGCCGCGGTAAAATTGTCGTGCATTGACCGGGCCGCGGTTACAAAAGGGTTGGGGACCACTGCCTTAATGCATATCTTTCATACACTTATTGTAGATATTAATAGTTGTTTGGGACACCCACAATATTCTCAGTTGGGTGTAGCTTGTGAGAAATGGGACCTATTTTTTTGGACCTGCTTCAAACTTTTTGTTAATCAATCAATGTCAGTGATAAAGGGCGATTTTAAACTGTGGTGACTCCCTGAAAGATCGCACAGTTCGACGAACAAAAATAGCCATTTTCTTGGCCTAGAAAAGGAAACCACTTTGGTGTGATACCCAACGATTGTCGCAGAGAAACTGGGGTATTTTAAACAAGTGAAGACTTTTTGGCGCCCCCTTATTTGACTGCCCCCCAAACTCCTGGTCTGTGGGGTGTTTTCTGCTAATCATCGTGCATGCATAGCAATCAGTGCTTGCAATGTAATCGTCCTCACGCGCCCTCAGGAAAACCAGTGTACCGTTAGCTTGTGTGACAGTGAGCGTCAGTTGTTTTGTGCGTGATTATCGAAGGCACTTGTGTGTTGTATATGCTGAACGTCACCGAACACGACATGGTGTCAGAAGAGGGTTTCGAACCCACGCCTCCATTCGTAGAGCAGATCCACGACTGATCAAAGGTAATACGAAAGACACTCATCTTGACCGGTTCATTGCCAGTTGAATTACTACACACATTGTTTGCAGTAGCTGTAGGTCTACTTCAGTCTCAACTGGCACTAGTAACAATCAAATTTTATCCATGAAGAGTGGGACGTAGTGAACGCAGATATAACGCTCGTTTAATAATAATTATAGGAAATTCATCGTTCATTCAAACGAGATAATTATTTGCTAACAATGCGATTTATAAGTCTTTATACGATTCTCGTGCGCAAGGAGTATTTGGCCAAAATAAACAACTTGCCCAACTACCATGCCCCGGGCCCCCTGAGGCGTGGGGCCCAATGCAGCCGCATCGGCTTAAGGCTGGCCCTGATGACACGAATCAGTCACATGGTTGACGGACGTTTATGTACACACTGATTCGGTTAATTCAAATTATCCAACGCAATTATCAACAATGGTAATAATTCAGTTTACATAATACATCTGTACGCTGTGTTTATAGATAATCCATTGATAATATAGATTTTTCTTATATATTCCCTGGCTTCATGCTGGGGTTTTCAACAGTAATGTAACCATGGAATTTGTACAATTACATTATTTTTATCACAAGATATTGGAGAGACAAAGGATATTGTGTCTCCCCTGTCCAAAAGTTGGGGAGGACATGCCCCTCCCTTCCCCCCCTTAAACTCGGTCCCTGGGACCTAGGCAATTTGGGAATTCGACCCGATAAAACTTACCGAGGAGTTTTGGGATAGATGCCTTACTTTGAATTTTGTTGCCATCGATGACCGATTGCAACCTCTGAAACAGTTGTTCTCAGCCACTGTTTTGAGTGGCCGCATGCGGCTCCCAAGCACCCCTTGTGCGGCCCTCAGCAGTCATTCAATAAAACCTTTAATATTTTGTGTAACAGACTTCGTTCTGCAATAGAACAAAACGTGTCAATTGACTTGTGTTAATATTTCTTTAGTGCGGCTCTCTGATAAAGTCGTAAGTGTAGATTTGGCTCCTTTCAGCGAACAGGTTGAGTCCACTGCTTCAAAATATACAAACACAGTCAAAATTAAAAGGAAAATGTTTAGGCCTAAAAAAACAGGCTACAAAAACGTAGCCGCAAGTAAGAATTAACAATATTTGTAATAGTTCCAATAGTTGGAGTTGACAAATAGTTTTCAATAAAAGCAACAATGACATCAAAGCTATATCAATGAGCCTAAGTGTAATTCCATGGAATGCGGAATATCTGCTGTGACCTAAATGTTTTAGCCATGGCGAAATTGGGTTTTACGTAGAAAGTCTTGCATGCATCAATAAGCGCTTCACCACAAAAAAATTCTGACTTTTCCTGTATTTCCTCAGATTAAACAAACGTGTGTGTCACTGGTCACTGTCACACAAAGATCGAGTTCAAATTTATTCTTGTCAGTTGTGTAACTTACATTATAAACTCAGTGTGGCAGCCCAATGATGGAATCAACGTTGCAGTCAGGACACCAGTTGCATCCTTCTTGTTTCTGCGTTATACATGCTTCGCCAAAAGCCTTTTTCATTCACCAACGATATTTATAATGCTGTTCAGTGCATAAATGATAGCACATTTGCAAACCCAAGTAAAGTGGAAAAAGTTTTTCAATGCACTTTCACGGTTTCTTGTCTAATGGTTGTCTTGGTTTGGCAACGAATGGTTTGTTTGAAAACGTGTTTATTTAAAAAAACATTTTCACCCACAACTAATTTGAATGATTGCGAAACTTCGCATCACAGCAAACCAGATTTTGTTGGAAACAAGTTAAAAGATTTGCAAGATCCTATTCACCACCTTGTATCACGTCTCCATACGTTTAGGTAGGTATATAACACTGACCTACTGATGACATAAAGGAAACATATTAACGCTGTTTAAATTTTAACAAAAATTGACTGTATCCACGTTTTTTCTCGCCATCACCATGCATGTTGCATTCTGCTACAGATAAATCTATTGGTCGCCATTTGTCAATGAATAAATTTCGTATTGTATCAGAAACGTTTGATACACAAACTGGTAAATCGGACACATTTAACTGACCGAGCCCTAAATTGGTCAGATATAACACAATAACAGCTACATCGGACAGATATGAAGTGTTTTTATTCCCACGCGGGTTCAAAGACGACTGCAGATCCCTAACCACGAGTCGAAACTCTGTGACAAAAGATTGGCCACCCGTGGGGGAGCAGAGGGGTTGCTCTCTGGAATCGCGATGAGGTGAAAAACGTGTTGGTGAAATACAACGAAACGTGTGGCGACCTGTGAACTTACAAAATTTTGCTCACCAATTGTACTGCAGGTCGATGGAAAATAATTGGACGGCGCCCTCATTGTTCTCACAAAGTGGGAAATCGTGGGAAGAAAAGTCCTTGTAGCAGTGACAACAGAGCAAATACGAACCCTGTGTTTGGCTGTATGCGTACTGCGCGTTGTTTTCTTTCTCAAATAGGTAATATTATGTCAGCTAATACATTACTGTCACTCGTGCATATGCTTCGTGTCGCTATGCTTCTCTTTCTGTCTGCGTTATGACCAGCAGTGTGCGTTACGAAAATAGTTAGCTAACCGTTTACTTTATTTCAGTTTTGATAAGGCTTGCCCTGAAAACGTGCCGCCCTTGAGACAACATAGTGGGGCAATGTCCCGAGGCTTTATACCTATGTGGAATTCGATTATAAAATAATGAATTTGCAGAACACCCCTACTGCGCTCTACTCAGGAAACGGAACGCAAGCCCGTGTAGTGATTTGTAGTGATTGTAAGAAGTGCAAACGACGTGTAACACAAAAAAACATTTCTAAAATCCAGGGGACCACAGTTGGTTCTCATATGCAGTAACCCCTGTTTGTTTATATTTACCATTAATAAGCAAATTAAAAAGGACGTTTTTGCGTCGACACGTCTTCACAAACTGCGTGCTTGTAGAACAAATAAACGAAAAACATAATAGTTGAATAAATCCATTATGCAATTTAGAAGCCATTTTTTTACAGAGTACGCGTCACAAAACAGTCGTTTCCACCTCACTGGCAGTTTGTTTTACAGGCAAACGTTCGGGGGTGTGAGCGGACGCCGATGTGGTGCATCCAGCCGAGGAAAGAGATGCTGCATCAGACGCTGGATGTTTCTTCAGAGAATCGTTGCTGTGGTCTAGCGACGTCATTTTGGTTTGAGACACGCCGTGTAACCAAGCATCCTTTCTCTTTTGCGCACGTCTGAAACGGACACCAGCTGCGAAATGTGATGCTTCGTGTTTTAAGCTCAGCCTAAGCTAGTTTCCAGTACATTTCATTAACCTCCACGCCAGTCCCATGACAAACATGTTATACTATTTGACTACAGACGTTCTCTAAAAATAATTGTAAGCAACAGTTCTAGTTTGTGACTAACAACAGGTCTCAAGATGGCTTTGGCAATTTCGAGAAAAAAGCTGCAGCTTTAAGTCAAAATAGGTAAAGCACAGCTCTTGCTGCGTTTATAACACCCATTTACTTTCCTTTTACTTTACCAAAGTATTTTTTATTGCAAGGCAAGTTCTCCAACTGTCCATGAGCTGCTCATGGATTACTGACTAGTAAAGACATCTCATCACTGACAACAGCCTTGTAAAGGCAGTTATACCTCAACTTTGCTCTGAGGTTTTCTTCAGAAATAGCTTAACATCACGTGATTGACAAAACGCATAATTATTTTCAAAACTTACCTGTGCAAGAATGGAGAGAGCAAAATTTTTTTCCAATCTTTAAAAGACAAAATGATGCAGAAGATGTTAATGAAAATATTTATATCGAAAATCATCAGGTATGTCAACTCCGGGACTACGAACATCAGTTGAGCGATGGTAAAGAAAATATCGGATATGACGCAAGCTGTTGTGAGCATAAAGACCTTTCGGATGAGTAGCTTCATTTTTCTTTCCCTGCAAAACGTCCGAATTTTTTCAAAAATTACCGTTGTGAAAGGTCCAAAGCGTATAGACGCTAATTTATGTAAATATTCCAGTATTTTACGCAAAGCAACCTATTTTTATGATCCTCGCATGAAAAACCATGTTTGTATAGCACTTCAAGTAACTCGAAATTGAAACGTTGCTTACGAACAAAACTATTCACAGTTTTTCTAAGTAATAAATTACGGACACTCTTAGGGCACAGTTGTGCTTTCTTTAGGTAAATGATTGGGCTAGCGAAAAAAACAGGTTGTATATTCACCGGATAGCGTGGCATGAATCTGCGCATGCAACACCGGAAACGCGCTAATAATAGCTACCGATATGCTAATTTGCAGCAATCTTATGCACGTACAAAACCGCATCAAATGACTTCAAGCAAACAGGTGCACTACCGAAACTTTGTTTACTGGAAATGCAACGCTTATTTTGAACGCTTGTATGTATCTTGACTGCTGCAGCTAATCATTGTCAGGTGCAGAATTTCTACTTAGTTGCTGAGCTACGATCGTTTTTGCTGTATGGATAAAACCTGTCCTTCTTGACCACGTGCTCACTTCGTTGTCGGGTGGCAAGGGGTGGTCACTTACTTTCGTATTTCGGATTTGCTCCGACGATGTCTTCTCCGTTTCCTCGAGTCGGCGCGCTTCCTTATCCGGCGACACACCGAATTTCTGCACGAATCTCCAGAGTCACGGCGTCCTCTTGTTGGAGTGGTTTGTGAATTTTTGGCGAAGATTTGGCTGTTTCTGGTTTTCGTGCTGAAATTGGCAAAATTAGATTATTTACAGGATAATTAACAGTCACATATAGGACTTGATTTTCTAACAGTAATGCAAAACCACGTTTGAAAAGCAGTCATGCCAGTTTGACACAAACCAGAATCCAGGCGGTTGTTTTTGACATCCACACACGATCAGTGGAATCAATTTGTTTCATGATTATAAGTTATGCTTTCAAAATATTTGGGTAAGTTATGCTTTTAAAATATTTGCCTAAGTTCTGCTTTCAAAATAGGAACACAGCGGAATCCTATTTCCCAATATTGGACAGGGGTCGGGTTAAAGGTCATTAGTTACTCAATATCCACATACTGCGTCGCTTCCGCTTCGACTTTTGCGGCCTGATCAGTGGAGCAGAGTTGACGCCTGTGTGACGGCGACTACTGTGAAGTAATGGTTATGCTGCTTGAATGTCGTTATTCTGACAAAAGATAACGTGAGTACTGGCAGACACATCGTGTATGCCAATGAACATGCTAAAGTTTGGTCTGCAAATTTCTGATAGCTTTCTGTTTTTCCGGCATATGTTTGCTAACAAAATTACTCTCAGAATTTTTGAACTTGTACCTGAGTGTGAAGACAATGCATGGGTTTATCCGCGCTGTCTTATGCCTGGTACGTGTTTTCAAAATCAAAATTTATAATCACAAGCACGTTCTGCAAGCGTAAAGAATGGCATAATGCTTATCTAATTGGTTCCAGTACTGATAAGAAACGAGCAACCCAAATTTACAGTTCAAACCTTTTCCGTGTTACTGTCTTTACGCTCTTGGAAGAAGAACGTCGCATTTCTTGATCGCTTTCGTATTCTGATCTGGACGTGTATGTGTAGTCGCTGGTGAAGGTTGTTTCGCTTCCCGATGTGTAAGCTGATAGACCAAGGCATAAAAAATAAAACTGTTTATACCGTGGAGCAAGGGTGCAGTGCTGATATCCTGAACCAGATTGTCCGAAGCTAAAAGCAAAACCATAGCATAATTATCGGTTTACTGAAGGAAAAGGCAAAGTGAAGATCGCTCCAAAGTGGATGAGGCCAAAACATGCAGGGGGCTGAAAGCTGAACTTTCAGCAGTAAAAATAGTAAATGAGGCCAGTTGTAAAACTGTGATCCCGTAAACGAGAACGAAATTTGTAAGGTTTGTTTCCAGGATAACGATCAAGTCTTCCTGCAGTAATATGACATTGCTTAAGTTATTTCTAAGCTATGTTTACTTGAGATCATACTACATTCTATTGATGGAAAAAAAATTATTTTGACAGTGAAACTTGCACTACGCTTGAGAGGCCACGGTCATTGACCCAGTGACCTTCCACTGTGTTTAAACTTCGCAGGAACGGGGCAGTTGCGTCGAGTTGTAAGCTCAAACCATTTTTGTTTGGTCGACATAGATCGGTGAGCTAACCGTATTCCTCAAGCGCAAACTGCTGCAAAAGCGAGTAGAGGGAGTGCAAGTTGAAGGAAAGTGTTTTCTCCTAAGACACGGGTACTGGTAAAGCTTCGCAATTTTCCGACTTGTTGTTGCTAGTTTGTAATCATGTGTTTGTCGCACAACCGGTACGCTCGCTTATTAGAGTGTCATGCCTGCGCATATAGATGCTTGTGTGGGCTCGAATGCTGGTCGGTGCCACACGTCAGAAAATTGCAGGAAAGCCGACGTTAATTTACAAGTTATTCAGCTCATTTGGTGCTGGCAAACATTGTTCCCATAAAGTTAAAGTTCTATTACCTAAGATCATTGACGTTTTGTGCAATTTTTGAAAAAAAGCTTTTATCTGTCCGCTTTTTAACACGTCCACGAAATATGCAGCTAAATACGCTCTCTGTACATTACGTGAATTCACTATATCGCAACACTAGCAGATACTGCATCTGATAAAACGATTTTCACTGACCTGAATATCCTGAATATACTGACAGTGATCGAACAGACTCGTCGTCGCTGCTCGCCAGAGCATTGTGTTGACCAACGTTGTACAACGTTAGGGAACTTTCGCCGACTGCTTTCCGCGTTTCAATTACGTCACCTTCGCCGAATTCCCTTTTCTTCATTGCTCCGTGCATTGCCTGCCTCATGAGGCCACTGCCACCACTTAATTGTCTTTTCGGCGACGGCCTCACAATACTGCTTTGCGACATTCGCTCTTGCTTCCTTTTCGTGGTTATAAGCGGATAAAGCAGCAAGCCCAGTAACGATACCTGTCCCAGCGTCGAAATTAAAATGACCATCAAAGGTAGGACTTCCACATCCTGAGTGTCATGGGCGTCTCGGCAACCTGTGCTGGTGGCGCGAAAGTCCCAACCTGTTACGCTTGGTATTTGAAACAGAACAGTGACTATGAGCCCGCCGCCGGCAAGCACGCTCAAAGTGGCGTAGCTGATATTTTGTACGTGCCTGTTCAAAAGATGTTTGAGCGTTTGGCTGGAATAAAAGGCGTTTTGTCGGTACCAGAGAAATACGTAGACTGGATAGATGCTGCATGAGTAAAAAGCAACGCTGACAGACGAAGTGATCCGGCATTTCAAATCGCTCTGCCACCCCAAGAACGCCACCGTGTGATCGGATGTCAAGCGAGCCAAGCCAGCCGCCACACTGACTATGCAGATGATTACCAACCGTTTGGTGGTGTTCTTCTTCTCTAATTTGCACGCGTAATAAGTCATTGCATACAAAAGGTATATCGTTCCCAGAGTAAGAATGACGAGCACTGCTTCCGAAGCAATCCAGTAAGGTTCTGCGTAAGGTAGTGGAGGGAAGGTCGGCATCGGTGTGGTTACTGACCAAGTGGCGTTGCTCTCCATGTATAAGAGTGATAACGATCTTTAACCAAATTAGTGGATTTGTTCGAAAATCTTACAAAATGTATGTTATTTTGCTGGAAAAATAATGATGCAGTCTTTTTAGACGAGTACAAAGATTTCGCCGTACAAACTTCAGATTTTAAACATTCAGCAGATGTTCCTATGAGACAAGACACAAAATGGTTTCAAAATAGAAAAATACGTTCGGTTACAATTTCAGTTCCAACATTCAAGGACTTCACTCTGCAACAAGGATCAAGACACCATAAGATGAAATTATGCCGGAGTACTCACACTAGCATGTTTTTGATTGTGAGTTTTCCGGAAAAATTACTTTTGTGTTGAATTTTGAACTTTTCTTATATTTATAGTGGATTTAACTTTTGGCATTACGACTTGCCGTTTCCTACTCGCTATTGTAGCTCGTTCGTGAGATCTGGTTTGTATCAACTTGTCATTCGCGTCAAGGGATTTCTTTT
>Ga0210059_1011237_pt1 | contig 13714 bp, 10 predicted proteins | sample Ectturendosymbi2_FD_188042 | JGI IMG/M metagenome (GOLD analysis project Ga0210059, IMG submission 188042) | Ecteinascidia turbinata endosymbiont from Florida, USA - Sample 2 (SPAdes) (version 2) | ecosystem: Host-associated > Tunicates > Ascidians > Unclassified | place: Key West, Florida...
CAGTAATTCTTAGTTGCTTGTGTAGAGGTTTGCTTTGGATGATGCTATAGTTTCCGCATTAGCCTATGCTATACGCAATGCTGTGTGACCTATTGACTGTGCGAACCGTTGTTTTGTCGCAAAAAAACAATACACTTACTTACTTACAGAAAATCCGTACAAAATTCTGAGGTTGCAGCAGGACATGTGCGGGTAGAGTTAAAACTGTAGTTACTAACCACTTACGATGATGTTTCGAAGTCATACACAAGGCAGCAGAACGCAAGATTGCAGCCAGGATAAATTCTGATAAATTAACTGAAACCAATTCTTAATGCTTTCACAAACATTTACTACTGGGGCAAGCAACAATCTGCTGACAGTTACATAATCCAGTTCTATCTCACACTGAAATGCACGAAAGATCAATCTTCCCATTTCTGCGCCTGTTTCTTAGTTTCGAAATGAATTTTTCCACACCACGATCGCGGTCTGACTAAATTTCACGCAGGATGCGAGCATCTACTGCAGTAGCTGGTGTGTGTCGTCATAAACAACTCTAGCTACCCGACAGTCAAAAACAACAACACAGCTTATCATAAGCTAGCATATCGGAGAAAAATACAATCAACGCTACGACACAGCAGTTCATAACTCCAGAAATATCAGGCTGCGCGTTAAAACAGGGGAGTGAAACACACTCATCACTGCGTCAGAACAATTTACAACTGCAAAATGAGGCTGCGCTGATGTCTTGTCGAATACGAGCAGTCGAGCATAGAAAGTGTGTGGCTGGACCGGCTGGCGCACACCCCGGTTTGCAAGACCGAATCTTGCTGAACTACACAAGAATGTAGAATGCGCATAAAGTACGCAAGAAAACTTTCAATTTTTTATTATGTATGGAAGTCCAGCAATCGTTTAGTTTTCCTTTTTACCGGCTGAGACATTATCAAATTCCTAAATGCTTCTCTGTTAAAAAAGGCTGTTTTTGAGCTCGTGCAACAGTTCTATCATGCTACAGCAATTGCTAATGTAGCCATTGTGGTCAGCGCTTGCGCTGGTCAGCCTTAGCAGACAAAATAAAGACAATTGTTTCGGATAAAGTGAACTATCGCGGAACACAATCTTAAACATGCGTAGTGAATGGAGGGTTTGCAAAAAGTGGTGAGGTGGTTTCTGGACGCAGACGATAGCCCTAATTCCCATCAAAACGTAATTATTACTATTTGGCTCATTTTCCTTGAAATTTGCATGCAAATTACGTCCTTGGTATTTGCATTAAGTCGACAAATTAACAAGCAAAAAGTATGCAAAAGCAATTAATCTCCTTTGCGCAGGTAATAAAGTTTTGTAAAATATTAAGCTCAAGGGGGGGGGTTAAGCCCAACCCCTCCCCCCTTGCGTACGCTCTTGATATAAGCTAAATGCTTCTAATGCTTCTATTACCAATACCTAACAAAGTGCGATAACCTACATTGAATTGAAAACAGAGAGAAGTATCGTCATTAAATGCAAAAATCGGTTATTTATGCATAACATGTACATGATATTCCTATTCCTGATGCTATGAAGAAAGTTTCTTCAGTTTGTAACAATTACCAAACACGGGCAAGAGAGTGAGAAATTGATGAAAGAAACTAAAAAATCATCAATCTAACTTATTTTCATCCGAAAAGCGTAGATATTTTGGGGAAAAAACAACAGCTCAGTCAACATCAGATCTGATGCCAAAACATCAGACATCAGAAATTTCTCTCAAAATATCAGATCTAATGTTAAAACATCAGAAGTGGCAACATTGTTTGTGAAGGCTGAGCTGTTTTCTCGCGGCAGACGAAATAACGAAACAGAGGAACTACAGTATTACGAAACAATAGCATTGTTCACGCTATATGATAAGAGGTTGAGTAAAGTCCGGCACGTAAATTCTGACGTTGAACTAAGGGAAAAACATTGTTTATTTTGGAGTATTTTTTAATCTGTTTCTACTTCCATGGGCACCAAAAGGGGCGCATTTATGGCGTAGGGGCGCCATTCAAGGTGGTGCCACAGAGGTTTGGGGGGGCAGTTGCCCCAAACTCTCCCCCTGGAACCGCCACTGAGATGAATAGCAACATCTCAAATTGCCTCATATGTAACGTTTTTTTCTTTTGTCAATGTGTTTACACAAGTTCGTGAAATTAGTCACCAGGGAGTCTGCGCGATTTGATAACAACGACAGTGAATCTAAATCGCAAGTTAGTCTATTGAAATTCCCAGAAGAAAACTAAAATTTTCAGAGACTTTTTGCCAATGTCAGAATGTTTTTCGCGAAGAGGCATTTGCCGATCAGAAAATGGAAGAACACTAACATAATTTGTAAGACTACTGGAGGTGTTCCAAGCCAGATTTGACCATTTCCAAGAGTTAAAACAGGGGTCTCAAACTCAAATTGGTCCGTGGCCAAATGGGGACTTATAAGGTAACCCGCGGGCCGCATTATGACGCTGAGGCAACAATAGCGGTACCTGAATGTACTAGAAACAGCTTTTACATCTTATTTCCTGCGAAAAGGTGTCATGAATTACAGACAAATCATTTCTAGCCGTCACTCACGTTCGTATTAATCAGTTCTAGCCGTCTAAGGAGCTTGTTCACTCGCTGGCTAAGCACTTAAACACCTGTGAATAAACTAGATAACGTAAATGTTATTCATTTCATTCATGTTCATGCTCGCTTTTCCTCTATGGAGGGTCGCGGGGTTGCAGCCCGAGGAGGACTTGGAATACTTCACAGTCAACATAAATTTCAGATAGTTCTATTGGTTCCACACCAAGACTTGACCAAGCAAGGCCGGAGATGCAATCACTCCACCTAGGCCTTGGACGATCTCTGGGCCGCTTTTCTGTGGTTTTAGTCAGCAGGACTTGCCTCACCAGTCTTTCGGGATCATTCTGGATACATGGCCGAACTATGGCAGTTGTGATCTCTGAATTCAGAGAAGTGGTTCGATATTCAGGGCTCTGCAAATTTCACAGCGGCGCACTTTGTTGCGAAGTGTCACGCCAGGGGCGTAAAGAGGGGGCGCCGAATCACCGGGGGGTGCTGAAAAGTCCCAACGATGTCGCACGTTTTTTCTTCAATACAGTAGCCTACATTTATTCCCAAAAGACCTTAGGTTTAAACATGGGTACGCCAAACTTGTTTTTTGTCCCGCGCGCCGTTTGACCTCGATACGCCCCTGTCACACCGTGAACTCTTCGCAAAAATCCCATCTCTGCCGCTTGCACCTGAGTTAACATTATTTCGGTCATTACCCAAGATTCATGACCACAGGTAAGGATCGGAACAACGACCGATTTGAAAACTGAAAGCTTTTCGGTGTTTGAAAACTCCCGTTTTGTGACCACAGAGCGATAAAGCTCACGCAGAACTGCATTGGCTTCACCAATCCGTGTATCAATATCCTAGTTCCAACTTCTGTCACTCACAACTACCACCGCTAGATGCTTGAACTTCTCCACCTCCTGCAGTGTATTGCCACTCACTTGCAGTTCATTTTCATTCCAGCTCGGTCGCACGCAGCTGAACACCGATCGAGTGCATGCTGAAGACACTGTTGAGAAGATGCTAACAGGATCAAATCGTCTGCAAAAAGCAAATGGTTGATCCTGCAGCTCCCAGCTGTGACACCCTCATCCACTCGGCTGTAACTGTCTATCCAATTCATGTAGACCTCGCCTGCACAACACGTGGCCTACGAAAGCTTTTCTTGCGGCCCGCGAGAGCTTTCTCAACTGTAAAAAATATTGCAAAAGCTCGACCTCGAATAAGTAATTGCTATTCCAGAATTTCTTCCATACTACAACGAAATCTCCACATCGAAATGAAACAGACATTTGCATCCCGCGGTAAATTTATGTTGATAATTTGGTCTTTCGAGCTTTCTGAATTGTGCAGGCCTGATGTAGACTATGAAAATCACCGGTGACAGCACACACACTTATCTGAGTCCAGCCGCAGCTACGATGAACGGTCGTGATTTAACTCTCCTGACACGGACACAAACTTCTAATCAGGAATACAGTGACTTGACACCCGGCCGTCAGCACCGTACTACCGCAAGGCTCCACAAACCATTTCAAGAGGAACCCGGTCATATGCTTTCTCGAGTTCGACAAAGCATGTGTAGAAATCTTTGGCATACTCCCAAGATCTCTCAAAAATTTGCTGGAGAGTGAAACTTCGTCAATATTGCTAGGCCAGGGCGAAAACCGCATTGGGCATCATTCAGGTTTGATTCAATTACTTTGCGGCATCTTTTTTCAACGCACTTGGCAATGTAAATGTTCATTATTAAATAAGTCCCAAAAAGCACTGCGGGCCGCACAGAAGGCCCTCACGGGCCACATGCGCCCGCCGGCCGCGTGTTAGAGACCTCTGAGTTAAAACATGCTTTGCATTCCTTGTAAATCAGGGACGGACCCAGCCACTAAAGTTAGGGGAGCGATTTCAATAATATGCGATAGTCAAGTCTCATTACGGGTTCACTAGGCAACTGTAACAGAGATAAAGTATAACTATTTACAACACTGCTCTGACAAAACAACGAGAGGCAAAATATCGCGAATGCTGTTTTTCAAATTGTACAAAATCATGGTGAACAGAGTTATTTTCGCAGGTTTTAGGGAAGGCGATTGCCCCAACCGTCACCCCCCTGGATCCGCTCCTGTAAATCCGTTAAATGTTAATGTATTCGGTGATAGCTGTACAGTTCACCAACCGCGTGGCACAAACGTGACTACTGTAGAAATTAAATTTACCGAAATGCAAGAATATCGGGATCCAAAAAAATTTTATTCAATGCCACTCTACACTTAATTTATGGCAACAGGTAAATACCCAAAATTTAAAAGACCAGTGTACAACTCATTTCTGTATATAGCACAACATAGTGCTGTGATTTTTTATTCTCTGTAATGAAGTTCGTAAAACCAAACCATCGTGCATCCCTGAAAAATGAACACCTGGGAGAATCAAGTCGCACAGCTTTAACAACGTACTGTCCAGATTTTTGGGGACGAGAAAATCAAACAAAAACTTATTATTGGCAAATACTATACATCATTTAATGTAAAACTTGCATTTCTTTACCGTATTTGTGTTGATACTACAAACTGGTTTTGCGGCTCGCTGGTGTGTTTGGTTTTCTGCAAATGACTCTTCTATTGAACAATTAGCCCGCCCCTGGTTTGCACTATGTGCAAAGAAGCATTTGTGAAAAGGAAGCATTGCTGCCAATAAAGCGCACTTTTTGCAACCAATGGTCCCTCTAAAGGTGCCCAAATGTGTAGTAACACCGGACCATTTGCGCAAAATCTCACCTCGCGCGATTTTCAACATTTCAAAACATTGGAAAAGCAGGAAAACAAGAAGCTATTTGAATGAAATGGTACTTTGTTCGTATTTTCATAAGATTTTGCACTGATTCTAAAATTGACCCAGTTTGTAATTTATTTAGAACTCTGCTAACTCAGTCTTGAAATATCCATGCTCACTAAAACAAACATTTGCCAAGTGTAAAATTTTCTTACAGGCAAAACAAACACTGCATGCAACTGTTGCCGTAACATTGGACATTTTCTTTTTGCGTACGTCCATTTGCGTTGCATCGCCAACAATCTGAAAAAGATAAGCAAAATACCGACTTTTCCCCCCCTGGAAAAAATTCTGCGGACGGCCATGAGTGCAATTGTCCGGTCGCCCCCTCCTGGTTACGGGCCGGTACTGTTTTCAACGAGTCGGGAAATTTCCCAGGGCAGATGATTTTCACACCGATTCATCATTGAACCTGCGTCAGTCGCTTGCTACACCAAGATGCAGGGCGGCGGAACGCCAAAAAATGTAAACTGCAGGAGTCTTGTCCTCGACACTTCACGCTTCATTAATTCCGTATCATTGGTTGGTTATTTCCACCCACAAGAAACTATAACCAACTGTTATTTCACTTCCTGTTGCTGAAACGGCGCCCCATACCCCAAGGAGGGTTTTGGATTCGGTGAAATCTTGAAGTGCCATTTTTCTTGGCTGATGCGTCCGGGTTGGGTTTCGATCCCAGTCGAGCGGGGAATTGATTTCAGGCAAATTCGGTCCAAGAATCTTTGACAGCATTAAGGGACGTCGGAAAGATTTTTACAGGGGGTGTGCAACAAGGGTGAAGTTTCTTTTTACTAACTTGAAAATACGAGAAAAACATTTGTACTGACAAGTGGATAGCAAACTATCAAAAATCTAGGGAGGGGTCATGTCTCCCTTGCCACCCTCTTCCAACGTCAAAGAACAGGCTTGATGACGTAATGAATATTCTGAAGGTCCATTCCGTCTAAGTTTTGTGACGGTGAAGTCATCAACCCACGCCACGATTTTGCGCGCGAATGGTTTGCAAGTGTTGTTCGCAGTTTATGCGAAGATATGATTAAGTTTGAGGTCATGCTTCAACGTAACATTGAGTATCTTTGTCAGGTTGTAAATGCGTTCATAATTACCCTCTCTTCCATTTATTTTATTGCAGTTAATCTTTCCAAGTCGATCATACAAATGCAATTGGGGGATGTCATGGCAACTGGGTAAGAAATGGGCAACAAACATTTTGAACAAATGGGTAACAAACATTTTGATAACAAACATTTTGACCCAACAAATGGGTAACAAACATTTTGATGTCACGGCAACCGGGTAATAAACATTTTGAAAATGTAACATGCAGGTTATCATTACCTACCGACCTGGGGTGTCATTTTTTGTCCAAAGCAATAAAAAATCCGTCGGACATATTTTTTTGACTTGATGTAATCATTTCAACAGTTTGAACATGTCAACACCTTCAGCAAGCGATATCAATCAACGTATCAGGGTAAAAATCTATCTTTCAGCGATTTTGACACAAACAACAGAGACTGCATTGTTCGGTTTCTTTCACTCCCATAGGACTTGAGCAACGGACAAAAATGTTGCCACGCTTTAGATGTTTTTCTTCTCAAACTTCACAGATCCTAATATAAGGTTGCCATACGTCCGGAATTGCGGTGCTAAAATTTGTGTCCGGAAATAATTTTTAACAATGCTTTAATGTCCGGAATCTTGACAGGTTCAGAGAATCTTATCATTAGATCCTCTGGAAAGTATGAATATAGCCAGGACTGGGAGAAAAAACACATGCCTTTTATGTATTTTATCGCTTGTACCCTATTGTGCAACAATTCTGTGATACTGTTCTGCGGTGGATTGGTAGTTGGAAGAAAATAATGAAAAGTATTGTACGTCACATGTTTGTTGTCGCGAAAAGTAGCCATTGAGGCTGTCAGGAATTTTGCTTTTTCAGATGTGGTAACCCTATCCTAATAACGCGCCGCCGGTCAAACTGTTCAATGATGTTAATGTCTTCCAAGCCGTGCAACAACGTGAAATTATCCTTACCATTCGATCAACTAAGAAGACAAAAACTAGGTGATACGTTCGAAACCGTAACCTCCGGGGCTTTGTCAAAATGTCGAGACCAGAACTTTTTTTGGTTTCGCCAAAACTTTACACAAAATAATAATAAAAATCACCCGAACATCCGATTCTGGAGCTTTCCAGACATGTGGACACCCAACCAACTTTGGCACCCCGATTGCACACTAGCTGGCCAGCTAGAGGATGACGTATCGAGATGAACTGTTCCCCGAGCAAGAGGCTCTTCTGGCGCCATCACGTGTTGCACCGCAAGTCATTTATTTGCTGGTTTTGTTTAGAAATCAGAACAGTGGCGTAGCGACGCCAAGTGCCGCCCGGGCCCACCATAAAAGTGCCGCCATTTCCTCCTCTGAAATTTGCTTTCAAGAATTTAAAATGAAAGAAGATCATGCTTCGTCCTTATTTGAAGATACAGTATAAGGATTAATGAAGCATTTTGAAAATCACACTCAAACACTCACAAACTGAAATGGGTCTTGTTTTTCGTTGTCGATTTTGAGTCTTACTTACTTTTTCTCTGCTTGTCGCCACTTTCCTCATTATTACTTTTCCTACTTTTTTTGCTTTCTTTGCTTCTGCACGTATGAACCCAACATGTTTCGTCAAATATTTTCCCTGATGGCTTTTAGTTTCCGGTAGGCTCACCGCTTGGCTTTTTAATAGTTTACTCATTCCAGGGGATCAAACAAAAAAATTAAGGAATGTGTTGGCGGGATACCTACTTTGCAAATGTAAGCATTCAAGTATATTGGTTTGTGTAGTATCCCTGTTCAAACTAAAAAAGTGTATATACTGCATATAGCAGGCTATAATATTAATTTCATAATATGGTTTCAGTGATGTAAAGGACATTTCATTGTTCGCATAACGTTTCAGTAGAGGTTAATTTCTCTTAGAATATATAAAAGGCTTCAAACGTTAACTCTGTCGGCACTTGCGCGGACCCCTCTGTAGGTGCGGGACCCATTTTGATAAACTAGGCCTGTTGGTCAAATAGGCTTGAAACTGACTCTGAGTGAGAAATGCTAACTAGCAGCCTTCATCGTAACCTGCGAACTTGGTCTTGCTGTTGGGCTTTTTAAGGGGTGTAGTGGGGTGGGAGCGCGTGGGAACGGCGTTCCCAGACCTTTTTGCACTACATTAAAACATGGCTGCGATCTCACATATGTGATAGTGACACGTAGATTCGCACTACTAGACAAAACCTGCAATGAAACAGGAAGATCCAGTGTGGAAATTCTTGTAGGCGAATGCTCACTTTATTCGAACTATTTGGTGTAGGAACGGCGTTCCCACACCCCTTTTTCAGCACTACTACCCTGGGCTTTTTCCAATTACACGTGAATAGTGTGATTCCTTGCCTTCGTCCGTTACCAACAGAACCGTCGTCGGAAGGTTTTCAATAGGAAGGCTTTACGTTTGTGCAACGGGGCTTGACATCCTAAAATTTGACAAAAAATCCACTGATTTACAGTGTTTCATAGTTCAATTTGTGGGGCTTGAAAATTTTTCTGGTGGGGGCTAAGCCCACAAAACCCCGTGTGGCGACAGAACCGGTTACCAAGAGACATCTATTTCAAAACTGTATTACCAAACCATACCATAATTCATCAAAATAAGTGCAACACCTTTTCTAAGCTTTTCTTTTTGAAATGACTTTTTCTATGATTGCAAATGTTAGTATACCGTTGAATAAAGGCGACTTGTACGAAACTCGACTGCCTACGGATTGGCTCTGATCCGCTTGCAGTTCAAACTTACAATCTGAGCTCTAAATTAGCCACGCACACACATCAACTACTCTCCCCGCTTCAAGAATGTCATTTTCCAACACCATTATGTCATGCAGAGAAACAGCAGTTATATTGAAACTGAGCAATGTTTCCTTTGCAGAGTTCTTCACTTCAACCGCCAAAATTTGATGTTGATATCCCCACCTAATGACATGGCTACAGCTTATGGCACTTATTGGAAATATATCTCGTTGAACATTAAAAAATAGTATGAGATGTGCCAAGAAATGTCTTTTTCAATTTTGGTGACGGGAAGCAGCTGTTGAGTTTACCTTATTAGGCTAGCCAACCAGTCTAGGGTTTCTAAACACAAAAACTGAAGAGTTAGACCGTTTGAAACTTTATTCAAAAGTAATAGAAAAAAGTTAGAAATTTTAAACTCCTTTAAAAAATTTATTTTTATCAACAAAGTGCCGCCCGGTGCCCAGCCCAGCCCCCCCTTGCTACGCCACGAGAATCAGAGCAAACTACACGCAGCCTAAAAATACTCAATTGTTTTGTCCTGGGTGTCGATCAGTTCGGCTTCAAATGACTTCAAACTATTAGAGCTGCTTACTCTAAGCCACCCATGTCCAACCGAAATGCTTCACTGGGCCATAAATTGTGTCGCTATCTTCGTGAGGGCCGCACATTGAATGACTCACTTTCATTTTTTGCAAACCAAAGTTTAGTTGTTTAGTTTAAAAAGCTACTGAGAGCATTTGAATACTAACTGCAATGGTAAATAACGACTGTTACTTAATTACTCCCAAACTGGGATGCCATAGGCAAATTTACTGCTCACGGAGCAACAAGTGTATACTTACAAAACAGTTTAGTGCAGAGGAAAATATGAGTAGAAATCAGAAAGCTAGAAATCAGTTTTGAACCGACATGTCAGTGGACACGTGGAAATCTAGCAGTGAGTAGAACATCTTTTTCTTCATCGTTTGAGGGAGTTCTTATCCACTACTAGGCCGCACTAGATCGTGGGGCAGGTGTTGAGCAGTCATTCGGCTTTCTAATTGTCCATGACCGTCAGGCTATGCACTCCATGGGGCGGTTGATGGATTGGACAGTGGAGATAACATGGTTAACGGTCTGTTCTTCCGCGTCACACTTACAATTGCGGAAGCGGCCGTACCCCATTTGTGTAAGCAAGAGCGGAAACGTCCGACACCGGTGAGGAGGCGGTTAAGGCGGACTCACGCTGTTCTTGCAAGAGCCATTCCGAGAGGGTGGGTGCCAATGTTAGGGTTAGAAGTACCGAGTCTTGTTAGTGTTCTCCGACCGCCCCGCATTCCATCAGTGATCCGCCCAGAGCGCCGCACTTACGTTGTGCGGTGGGTACAAATGGGTGTCTCGATTTGAGTTGCTCACAGGCTAATTTGGTGGGGGGGATGCGATATCGATTTGCAATGAACCCAATGCTTCACAGGACCATATTGCGTAAATCAATCACTTTCGCATACGTACATTTACGAGGAAACAAGTCTAAACTGGGTTTAGAAGACGCTTGAGTGATAAAACTGCACCGCTGCGGAACCAACAAGCAATAATGTGGCACATAACAACGATCTGACGTAGTCAATGGCGTCGGCGCAGGTACATCGAGGACTCGAGATAAACAGTTCAGGTGACGACATAATACTTATTCTCATTGTAGGTTACGTTTGTTACATCACAATTACCGGTGGCAGCAGCCAGCATAGTGCAGTAGTGCTGTTTGTCTTATGTGTTGCAGCAAGTGAACGCAATCACTTGGATGCGGTTTAGATCAGTGCTCTTGAAATGGGGAACCTTACAGTTTTTAATTGTCGTTTGGAATAGTCCGCAACACTCATAGTAATTTGTGCATAACATTTGTTATTACAGGTAATTTTGATGAAATAAGAACAAGAAACGGGTTGATTCTGTTTATTTTGCAACAGAAATCAAGAGAACGGAAAGAAACAAACAATTCGTAATGACTGAAAGCTCGAAAGTAACGAGAAGACGAAAGCGAGAAAGCACAATCATTCATGGGCGTCCGCACAAATATTTCCAGGGGGAAACCTCGACATTTTGTTCATCATTTTCAAATTGCTGACGATCAGTGTTCGCTCTAACATCATCTTGTACTGAGCAAATATTTGTTTTAGTGAGCATGATTATTTTCAACGAATTACAAACTTTGTGAATTATATAATAAATATACAATCTTATCAAAATACGAACAAAATACACATTTCATTCAAATAGCTTCTTGTTTGCCTGCTGTTCCATTGCTTTGGAATGTTGCAAGTGCGCGAGAATGAGATTTCACTGCGGAACAGTTCTCGTGGTCCTGTGTCTTTGCGCACCTTAGAGCAGCGTTTCTTAACCTTTTTTTACCTCAGCACCCCTTTTGGTCACGCCTAAGCAGTCCAGCACCCCCTACCATTGGCTAACACCTGGTTACAATAAGGATAAAGTAACGACAAACGTATTCCTTTTACCTTTTACCGCCACATATGTGACCTTCCCCAGCACCCCCTGAAACTGATTTCATCACCCCCTGGGTGTGCTAGCACTCCAGATTAAGAAACCCTGCCTTAGAGGGAACATTGCTGACGATGCAATGCAAATGGACGTTCACAAACGCTTTATATTTTCTACACTACAAAGAAAATGCCCCGTGTTACGGTAACAATCACAAAAAAAACGCTTCGTTGGCAGCAGTAGCCAGGTATATTAGTATCACGAAAATTTACACAGTAGGCTATCTGCAGATTTTCAACGTAGGGCATTTCTTTTCAAGTAAGCATTGCCATGATCTGTAAAGAAAGAAGCATTGGATTGCCATGGTTTTCAACGAAAAAACAAATCATGACTTGATATTTACTTAGCAAGCAGGGCCGCACCCAGCTGATATATTCAACTGAACTAACAATCGAACGTGTTTTGAACATTTTTGGGGGGAATTGCCTGGTTGCTCTACCCCTGGCTGCGGGATCTGCTAGCAAGATTTGTCAGCATCACTCAGAAACAAGAGCTGCAAACGTCTGGGATCTCGTCCAAAGCGATCAATAAAACCTTGCTACACAAACCTGACAATTAAGCAGACCAGCAAGTTGACACGACTACGGACAAACTTACTACAGTTAGAACACCACGCAGGTTTTGCAAAATGAGCGGATGAATTATGAAAACTCGCCACAGCAAATATAGCTTTGCACACAGTATTCACTCAGATGTCAGAACTAAACCTTAACAATTGAGACGTATTCCCACAAGCCTGCATAGATGTATTCTAACAAGCCACGGAATTTTACACTGCATGAAAAGAAACCTGCTTAAAGTGTAGTTTGACACTCAGGCACATTGGTCACACTCGCACTAATAATGGATTTTTCAAACTTGTGGAAACATTGCCAGTGGCCAGTCCAAAAATTTGGGGGGGCCAAAATGGTTCATTTTAGGTGAATAATACTATTTTGTTTAGAAAAACGCCTCTCAAAGCACAAAATGACTATATTTTCTAAAAATTTGGGAGGCATGGCCCCTTAGGCCTCCCCCTGGCTACGCCTATGAGCATTGCTACAGATTCACTCATGCTTCTTTTCACAAAGTATAAATGTAAGTGGCTTACCGCTATCAGCATGTCACTGTTTCGCTACACTACCTCCCAAGATGTGTGCGTTCAACAGTCTCATGCAACAAAACACCTGCTACCGTATTATAAAGTGAACCTTTGCAGATTAGTTGCCATTTTATTGTTAAGCAATGAAGACCAGCAGCAGAAAAATCCGCTCGCGACTTTCGCAACCCACCTCTGTATGCAAAGGAAGGGACATGAGTGAACTGCAAGCTCATCACTGCATGACACTATAACTGTGAACCTGATCTTGTGCAGTGTGAGTTTCATTCCGGCAAAAAAACTGTCATTGCAAGAATCAAATCAATTAAGCTGAATTAAGATGCCGACTTCAGGGTTTTCCAGAAATATTTGGTTCTTAACCCCGATTTCCAGGGGGAAAATGCCCGTTTAGCCCCCCCGCGGACGCCCATGCGATCACTGATTATATTTTATATCAGGTTCCACAAACAAGGCTAACTCATCTAATGAAACGAAGAAACGTTTTTGACTAATTGTTAGCATAAGTTAATTTTTAGCATCTTTAGTGATTAAGTAATGTGCAGTACAAAAATATTTTGGCGATGATTTTCAACGAAATTAAGTATCATGTCAACACCTCTTTATGTGTGGTGGGGGGATGCATCCTCTGCATCCCCCCCCTAAGTCCGCGCCTGTGTGCATTCCCTTCGGTGGACAGGTGAGCGCTGAGTGGAGCAGATGTTCAGGCTCCATGGCACGGCGTGCTAGAGAGAGTGTGGCTCCAGTGTGACGAAGCTCAGCAGGTTGGATGCCTGCGAGGATTGGAAGGTTGTCCGCTGGTGTAGGACGCAGGCATCCAGTCACAATTCGCAAGGCGTCGTTGATGGTG
>Ga0210059_1011238_pt1 | contig 13713 bp, 13 predicted proteins | sample Ectturendosymbi2_FD_188042 | JGI IMG/M metagenome (GOLD analysis project Ga0210059, IMG submission 188042) | Ecteinascidia turbinata endosymbiont from Florida, USA - Sample 2 (SPAdes) (version 2) | ecosystem: Host-associated > Tunicates > Ascidians > Unclassified | place: Key West, Florida...
TTTTAGGAGCAAACGAATAGGACTTTCTTGTTAATTTTAATAAATTAAAAGAGCCAAAACAGAACTAAACATCATAATTGTGATTATAAAATTTTGTTTGGTGTTCCCCAAAATTTTTTTATTGCATAAAGTGGTCCGTAATGCAAAAAAGGTTGAAAAACACTGCGTTAGACAGTCCAGCCGCACATTTTCTATGCTCCACTGCACGTATTCGACAAGACATTAGCGCAGCTTGATTTTGCAGTTTTAAATTGCTCTGACGCAGTGGTGAGCGTGTTTTACTCCCCTGTTTTTACGCGCAGCCTGATATTTTTGCAATTATGAACGTCTGTGTCGTAGCGTTAAGTTTATTTTCCCCCGATATCCTAACCTGGAACGCTGATAATTTATATTCAGTGCAATGACACATAAATTAAGGGGAGTGTGTGTAGAACAATATGCATATTGTGTCAACGAATTTCGCGAAAACGTTGGTTTGGAAACATGAATATGACTTCAAACTGTGATGTCACAAATACCGCACACCAAATACAAATGTCCATCACATATTGCCACTGAATGAACCTCCCCATGAAACCCCCGTGAAAATTTTCTGCGTACACCGCTGGTGTTGTGCGTAGATATGGTGTGCAATTAACAAAAATGTTTCACAGTTAATATCGATCAGGATCTAAAAAATAAACACCTTCAAATGAAAATTTCAATACTTGATAACTTCAGGCTCCCCCAACAATAATACCTTTCAGTTGCATCTGCTTTCTACAAGAGCAAGAGCCCTGCAAGGTTTGGGAAACTGCAAAGTTTACCCATTTTAATGCGCATAGGCTCCCTTACAAAGCCAGGCTGACGGCTTCAGGGTCAACCTGATCTCCACCAGCCAATTAATCTTTTTATGAGAAGAGCGCCAACAGAGTTAGGCGTAAATAAATTACTTTCTTCCAAGAGATTGCCCCCGTTACAAACTCTTCAGGTGTCGGCTACATACGTCAGTGTATGTGTGTGGCGGAAAAAGCAAAGAAAAGGAGCGAAAACATTTCTGATGGCCTTAATAAGAAACCGAATAAAAACAAACGCAAATAATTCCTTATAGCCATTAGTGCGTTGGATAAGTTAAGGCAGACGTTTCAGAAATTCGTTTGTATCTGGAAGGCGCCTCGAAAATCCCAGCTACCCAGGACAAGACAACACATGCAGCTACCGGATGAAAATACTGAGCAAATCGTTCGTTGCAAAGGTGGGGCAGAATAGGACATGTTTTGGGACACATTATGATTTTGTCCAACAAAATTTCCTGGCATTATGAAACATCCTAATGTACAGTAGATACATTTGTTCCGTAGAAATTTAACACCGTGCATAAAATACTACGTGAGATAAATAGCAAGCCAACGGGGCCGGGGATCGTTATAGGATCACCGATATGAGATACAAGCGATCAACAGAGGAATTTTTTCCCAAAGTTGCAAATATTGCATCAGGGAAAGTAGTTAATAGCAAGATAGTTTTGCCACCACAAAAAACAGTGTTAATCATATATAGCCGGCAAATGTTATAATTTGTAGTTACGTATTACAGCACTATCTTTTTCTCTGTGGCAATTGAAGTGACCTGAAGTAATGTGGATATCAGTTAGCAGAAGACGTTGCCAAACAGCATGGAACAAATAAGATGCTTTGGCTATTGCACATATCACTGTGAACATTGTCAAGTTCATCCTTTTTTAACTTTATAACAAAAGTTTCAGCCACCTGCCTAGGTTTTGTATTTCAGTATGACTTTCTTGTCTTCATTGTCAATGAAATGGAGCTGATTAGCTTAGTATTCTGAAAACAATTCGTTCTGCTTATTACGTTGTTTTTGCCTAAATGATTGGGACACTATACAAAATGCTACCGCTACAAAGTGAAAAAAGCAGGTTTAACTGCAAAGTGGCAGATGGGAGGAAGCCAAAAACTGCAAAAGTTAGATGTTTTTACTTCTAAACACTCTAAAATAGAAGTACAGTAGATAAATAATTGACTGTCCCAATGTGGTCAGCGTATATGGATCAAATATGCTGATCACTGAGACAGACAATGGCAGCTGGTGTTGAAATATTTTTTTTGCTGAAGTGGATCAGACCATGCATGTGTAGTGGGACACTTGTGTTTCATACCTCTTCACTGTAAAAATGAAAACAGTGAGTGCTGAGTCCGTATCTATTTGCTAGTTGCCTTTATGGACTTTCATTTCAGCTTCGCACAACTACAGGGGGATTTGGGAAATATGGTCGTGAATCACCTAGTGCTTGCTGATGATATACATGGTTGGTCACAGCATCAACGGTCTTCAAAAATGTTTGAATATTTGTCTTGGTTATGCTGCTGAATATGAATTTTTTTATTGCAACATGACAATGGGTGCACTTTTTCCCAAATAAGTATGAATAATATCCAACACCACCTGCTTTCTCGAATGGTGCAAGTGTGAAGTTTCGACCAAGTAAAATATCATGATGCACTACTTTATCTCTCACAGGAGGATGACAAAGACACTCACAGGCAGATAAAATCACTTTATCATGGAGCAAATATGCTCAGAAGCATCATTGCTCAGTGCTCTACTGCACTTAAAATCACTCTTGTTCCGTGGGTATTACAGCATTTTGCATGCCAATTGTGTTGCAAGTGCATACAGTCTGGTACAGGGTGTTCAAAATGAGGCCCGCGGGCATATTTTACAAAACCCGCGACTTTGGTTTTAAATTTTGTTCTACACGGCCTGCCAAAGCCTGAATGACGCTTCTGTGTCGGAGCTATATGGACGATACTCTCTGCGTAAGACTCTTTCCGTTGTGTTTCGATAGAGAATATGAGCGCATAATCCGTCGCAAGGGAGTGTTTCTGCTTGAAACACGAGCGAAATGCATATTTGCGTATAAGGTTACTTTGAAAAATTTCGGAAGGGGTTGCTAACCTTAGGGCGAATTCACAGTGATCAAACGTGGCCCTCTTTGAAAAACGTTTAGACACCTCAAGTCTAGCATAAACGTCTTCGCGGTGCCTCCAATAACTAACGCCTATCGTGTTTTGTATTACATTTCCAGCAATGTAAATGTTCGCTCACATCAAGCTACCTATTTGGTCAGGACATTTGATAAAATGTGAAAATATGAATTCCTATAAACGGCAGTAAATATTCATAAAAATTGTGGTAGTAAACATGAAGTTTGAGTGCTTTGTGTTGCAGAACCTTCGGAGTTGAACATGTCAGCAAGAGAAAGTAATGGCGGCGATATTGACACACTCACCCCAGTCCCGTCGCCACGTGGGAGGGGCTTTGGTGGGCTTAGCCCCCCAAACAAAGCTTCAAGCCCCCAAATTGAAATATGAAACACTATAAATTGGCGGACTTTTGGTCAAATTTGAATGTCAAGCCCCCCTGCACGAACGTAAAGCCCCCCTATTGACGACTTTCTGGCGACGGTTCTGACTCACCCCAAACCTCGCTCAAACCCGGTCAAGGATGGTGATGCAAGAAGTGTTGGCAGTGGTGAACATGTTGAAATGATAAGTATTTCATATACAGACTAAGTGAAGCCTTGTGTGTTTTCAAAAATTGTAAAGGATTACCATGCATGCATTAATCGCATTTGTGCTATTTCATGACGTTTAACATTTGTTATGATTTTTTGCAAAAGATGGGGTGAAATCAAGACTGCATTCTGCTGTACCATGCGGACTTCCAAAATTAGAAATACTTCTTTAGAGCGATTATATACTTCGATGGATCAGAGGTGCAACGAGCTCTTCATTTCGGGATGGAGGCAATTTTCATGAAATTTCATTCGCTGACGTCATCGTGCACGGTCACAGATAAAATTCTCTTCGCACCATTTCCGAAAATGAGAACGTCTCAGTTTTAATCAAGATGCTGACCGAACGATCAGGACAGAGTAAAAATTATTATCCTAATACAAACACCTGGTTCTGTATTCAAGTACTGCAACCATGGCTTTGGTGCGGCAAATGTATACAGGTTACTAGTAAACCTGCCTAACTTTTCGTCTTGTTTTAGCAAATTCATCACGATTTTTGAAACTTCCGTTAAATTTATTTGCTGTGAGATAATTTTTGCAGATGATATTGCTAGTGGTGAAGTTGTCAAATACAAGAGACTGGTATGAATCTTAGGATATATTTGATCACTGACGCTATTTTTTCAATCGTAGATACGAGACTTCGTCTGCCAACTGAAACACTCTTGAAAGGAATGTAACTTGACCAACACCTAATAACTTTGGGGCACTTGTAAATTTCGAATTTCCTTTGCAAAGCTAGAGCTTGGCTGTGAAACCCCAGCAACGGTTAAGCACTGAACATAAAATGCAAAAATTCTTAAATAGTAGCCTGCAGTAACCCCAGGCAGAGCCGTATCAGCCGCACTCTATACCCCCCAATTGGGGGGGCCACGCTGTCACAGGGGGCCCAAAATTCAGTCCCGTCACCACTTACACTTAGCCCTCCAGAGAAAGCTTCAATCTCACAAACTGAGTTATGAAGCACTAGAAATCAGTGAAGTTAGGGGGTTCTTTGAAAGGAAAGTGCTTATGCATTACATTTACTTCGGGTCCCTTTGAAAGCAAGGTATTTACACATTACAACTGCTGTTGGGGGCCCCTTTGAAAGCAAAGTAGCCTACTTATACATTACAGTTGCTGTTGGGTCTCTTTGAAAACAAGGTACTTTACGCATTACAGTTGCAAAGAGGGGCCCAAGGCAAGCGCCTCGGTTGCCTCCCCTTAAACACACCACTGTATATAACCCTGACAATGATTATTTATGGTAATATGTAACCGTTTGAACACGTTCTGCTTCATCCGATATGCGTATTTTCTCACCTGCGCATGTAAACACTGTAATGTAAAGTTATCTTTATATTATTGAACACACTGAAGTTACTGATGAGTTTATCACTTCAAAAAACACAGATTTCACTCGATTTTCACAATTAAACCTAGACACACAGGTCGACTAAAAAATAGATCTGGGTGGAAAAAAACCTCAGTGGGAGCCCTGGTCACATGCCGCAAAACGCCTGCTGCCGTAACTTGAAGCAAGGTTGCCAGATCTACTTTTTTCCAAGGGGCCAAATCTAGTCCAAAAAAGTCCAAATTCTGAAACAAGGGGCCAAAAAAGGGCCAACCATTTTTTCCAAATTTATAAGCAGTTACAAAGTCATATGAACCCATACTTAGTAATTTATTAAATGTCAATGTTCCTCAATCACAGTTGTAGCGCAATAGCAAAACAAGTACGTGATGAAAGACGGTAAGAGAATAACTTAATTTTGATGTGTAGCCATTAACTGAGATAAATTTATCATCTTCGATAAGTGCTGAAGCGATCAATAACAATCTGAACAAAACCAAAAAATATGAGCACCACCTGAATAACAGTAAGTTAGGTAAAGCAACAGTTCTAACTGCTACCTCTACAGCTGCAGCAAGTAACCAGTTTTCTGATGAACTTACCTTCACATTAACTCAGATACTGTAAGGATCCTAACAAAATTTTGTAATCGAAAACCTTGAAAATATAAGAATTGTTGAAAATCTACAATCATCTAGTAAAAAAAGTGAAAAAATATGGTTAATCAGACAGGACCCAGGGTGGTCAGACCTAATTCTAGCAAGGGGCCAGTCTATCCTGGAAAAGGTCCAAACGAAAGTTCTGGGGCCAGCAAGTGTTATTCGGGACCAAATTTCTAAAATATGGTGCCATGCACCAGGAGGTTAACAAGTCCAGACATCAGTAAGGTTAATGCACACGTATTTCGGCCAGTAAAAAGCCCAATGCGCACGCTTTATAAGCATATTTCACTTAAGCTCATGGTAAAGTTTATCAATTTGCGATAATGAAAGAAAACGTTAATCGCGGCGCACATGCTTTGACCGGCCTCATGTTTGCTCCTTCGGCAATAATGTTTTCATAACTGAACGATACGATTGATTCTGCTTTCCTGCAAATTTTTTTTATATTTGCATTTCATTACGACATCTCTAAATAATTGCCGTCAATTCAATGACAATGATTTACGACCCAATTCCTTTTGCTAAGCTCGTTCAAAAAGTTTGTAGTTGGAAAGTACACGCCTATTATGGGTAGTTGCGGGAAAATCTTTATAATGTAGTTTGCACAATCTGCAAATGCTGTTCATGTTGTGAATTAAAAATAAATTTTCAGAATGTCACAAACATGAAGGCCCCCAATGGAAGACTTTCTGGCGACAGTTCTGCCCAGGCCAGCAGACACGGTAGGGCATTCGGGGGCAGTTACCCCAAAATCTTTTTTGTGCCCTCCTATATTTCGTTGTGCTCAGAAAAGTTTGTTTTAAACATTTAATAAAAATAAAAATATTTCCCCCTAAAAGCGTATTTTGCACTCCAAACCTTAAAACCTGGCTACGGGCCTGGTTCCGCCAAAATTGTTTCTGCAATCAGGATATTTTGTTTTGAAGGTCATTCGGCCCCGAGATGTAGCATAACGTTTTTGATAAATCACTATTAGGGGGACCCCTGTAAGCATGTTGGGGGGGCCCAGAGTTGGGCTGATACGGCACGGATCCCAGGCAAACATAAAGCTAACACAATGTGAACATAGTAAGCTGTTTCTGTCACCAGGCATAGTTAACTGGCTACAAACTTTGCTCCCCTGGTGTGATAACAATACAGTATTTATTGTTGACGTTTCGAGAGTCTGTGCAAACTCTCTTCCTCAGAAGATATAGGCAAGAAACAAAATCAAAGCGTTCACACACACTGCATTTCTGAAATCAGAAATACACGAACTAAAGGATAAAAATGCCTTAGAAATACTGTACCAGCATTTTAAACTATCTCCCAAGTTTTGACAATTCCAGCTTATTTGTGGTTAAATACCAATCATTTACGAATTTTTCGATCAGATGCCCTGTCTCAAGATAAATCTTATAAGGTCCAGTAGGACAAAGAAAATTTCAAGTAATTTTTGAAAAAATGATTACAATATAAAATTTCACCTTTATTCTTTGAAAGTTTCTGCAATGTCAAAATTGCTATGTAATGTTTTGAAATTTTCGGGGCGGGCAAATGCCCCCCTGGGTGGAATCGATATGCTGAAAAAGTGACTATAACCAATAAGCTTGAATGCAAACACCTTTCTATCACTAGTGAAATGTCACTTTTTTACAATTCTATTGTGACGAAGGTTTTGTTTAAATTCCGCACTAAAAAGTTTTTCTTTGCGGCAGGCCCGCACCTACGGGCAGCATTCGGGGGTAATTCCCCCCAATTTTTATACAGTTTGTTTTAAACATATAATAGAAACAAGTATCTTTCCTCCCTAAAGATGTCTTTTCCACCCAAACCTTTAAACCTAACTGCGGGCCTGTTTGCAGTATTCGTTATGTGGTTCCTTGTTACATACAGTGATTTGAACAAATAATCCTTCAAAAATAATATAATCGTGCACTGCCGCATAACTTGATGTGAGTACCGAACAGGCGTGTCGCCAGGTTTATGTCGTTGGAGGATCCACAACGCTAACGCGGAGACACATTCATAAAAACAATGCGAACCCTTGCAGTGCAAAGTAAATTGTGGGCCCTCACCGGTGGCGAAAGGTCACACTTCCTACGCTGATACAATCATGGACTAAACTGAACTCGCTTCGAATTCGGAGACATATTGTAAAACTGCTCCCTTGGCAACCGTTGTGGGGACTGGGCACAATTGTTTTTACCCCGGAACTTTTTCAGCATGTCCATTCCACTTGCCCCTCTCGAAACAGACACAATGTTGACCCGGTAATGGCCTGTCTCGGGGTGCGGGATGTACATCCAGCAGCACGGAAGTGTTCATAACTTTTCAGCTACCAAAGTCGCTCTGGGCTCTTCAATTAACCTTCCCGTAGGTCACTCGGGCATGCGTAACATCAGGCTGCATTTGTAAGAACGTTTAATCTTTGAGGTTGTTCTAAGTGCTGTAAGAACGTGTTGTTCATTTTGAACACTGCAACAAGTTTTTCCAGCTGAGTCAATTTATAGATGGTTAGAAGGCAATGTCAAAGGGCAATACTCGGCGTTTGTGGATGATTTGGTTGAAACAACCATTGAAACACTCGGGTTGGTTCAGTTGACCTAATAACACCGGCATATTTCAAATTGTAGCGAAAGCGTTGCATTCCTTCGCACAGCCGTGTACGTCTAGATCAGACTTACTGAGCAAAGTTAAAATCGATACTAAACTTGATTTCATTCGCGTACGGTGGTAAAAAAAATACGGATTTCTAATGATTTCAAACCTAAGGTTTACTCACTGCTTCATACGTGTCGATTGTCAGGAAGCAAGATCTAATCACATGTCATAGCCCCAAAACCGTTTCGTCAAAAATTTCAGCGTATCAAGAAACTTAAATAAGTAGATCTACTGATGGAGTAATTTGCAGCTACACTCGATGAACAGCACGATTCCCCAGCTTGCCTGCTGCCACACGCTCAACCTCTTGCAAAGGTGCCCCAATAAATCTTTGCCTTGATAACCATATTCGTATTTCCTAGACTAAAATTTCTTCATGTGTCATCCAGCACGCTAATGCTGTATGAATCTCCAGATGACACCGTTTCGGCGTTCTGAAAACTCATCGGTGGCGCACTTCCAAAAACAGCTTCAGCGAGGCTGTGTCCGGGCATTTGCAGAAGCGATTGCAATTTTTTCGTGTCTGGAATAAATACAAGCTGCCAACAGGCAACAATACCGTGGCGATCGCGCAAAGTTTATTAAAAAAGAGGTTTCAGGCTTTGCACATCAATTGAGAGAGCAGACCACAGAAAACTAAAGAGAAAAAAGAACAACTGCGGGCTGTTAGAAAATTGTCGTAAACTTCACGCGATGTCTGCCGGAGACGCTACAAGCCAATCAGCACAAATGCAAGTTAGACATAAATAGGGCAAAATTATAAGCGTTTCCATTGATAGCATTCGAGAACCTCTACCTTGACTGCGATAGATGTGGGCTTGGTGCAGAAAAATCCTAGCTACTGGGGAATTTTCGAACATTTGACACCTTGCGTCCCTAGGAACGCAGTGCGAAACACAGACTAAGACAAAAGTGCTAAGCATCTCAGGGATGCAAATAATAGGGTCGCAGTCTTAATACCACGAACCTATGAAGTACTACATGTCGTCCTAGAGCTACTACATCAATTTCGGATTTGATTATTATCGAAGCAAAAGAGACGTGAAGCCTGGCGTTTATTGACTTTGGCTTTCAGTCTTCGCCGCTGTATTAACTACTGGTTCACAGATATGGAATGTGCGAAAACATGGTGTAGCGTAGCAGACGACCGGCGCGAAACACTACACCGATGGCGATCGCATTGGGTGCTGGTTAACTTATTGCGTAAATTGAATGTAATAGTCCAAAAACTCATCATGAATTTTTGATCACAGGTAATCATTTGTTTACGTAGCGTAGTGGGCTAATGGACAGCAACACTTCGATAACGACGTCAAGTCGCAGCATTGCGGGGAGGGGACAGTAACTCTCCATCAAATTGTTCGGTAACGTAGTCACATGTGAAAACTATTAATGCTGCACACTGTTCGGCCTGGCAGATGAATGGCGACGGTAGACGTCCCATGCAGAGGCAGAAAACGACGAACGAACAACCGAAAATGAACAAAAACAAAGCTTGGAATCCGTTTCCGTGGCAGTGGGACGTCTTTGCGACGCTTCCGCCTCAAGAAGAGCGTCGATGTCGGTGAAACGGTGACTTTCAAAAGGCACAATCAGCGTTTTCAGCAAGAAATGACTCTTTCATCTTTCACAAAGTCGCACCAAAGCCTGAAAAAAAACTACGCATGCTGAATGGGGTCTTACCAAAACTAAAAACGCAGCTTTGCATGCACGGGCGTTGGAAGGGAGAGACAAGGCCCTCCTGGATAATGAAATTTGACATTTGCGGTAAAAAAGATTGTTTTCTTAGCTTCGAGTGGATAAAATGAAATTTCACCGCTTTTGGCCCTCTTTGAAACGTCTTTTTGGTTATCCCTGGAAAAAATTCTTCCGACGCCCAAGTTTGCATGTATGTACACTGTACAATATGAGTGACCTGAAAAAATCCAGACCTGAAACGTCTCAGGTCGCCTCCGTCGCGCCACGTGCTGTGAAACGCGACCAGGTTGATTCAGGTTCCACAAGCCACGTGGTAACCAGAGACCGCGGAACAAATTAGCGGAAATTATCCCAGAACCACTTCGGAATGCGCGCTTCCACTAATCGGCATCGGTTGCCTTTGCGCAAAACCGGGACTATAATTACATTACAGCACGCCGCAACCCAATGAACTGCCCGTCAGTGAAGAGATGGCCGTGGACAAACACGATGAACGACAAGTTGTTTGCACAACACAGCCAAGGACGAATCCTGTTATCAGACCCACTCCAGATCGTTCTTTTGACCTAGATGGAGCGGTTGCTTGCACACGGTCGCTAAATGCGTAGCACCGACTTGCTTAAGCTGCGAGTGGCTGTGGGCAGTTGCCATAAAAAGGTGTGGAGATGTTGGTCCACAGCAAAAATAATCAACTGTCTTCTGAGCTGCTTTGTGCAACGAAGCTGATTTTTCGTTTTGTTTTTTTTACTCTAGACTACAGGTGTTGTTCTGTGTCGCCAATGAAGGCATATTGGGTGCAACCACCCGAACGTTTCCAGAGTGCATCGCAAAACATACGAGTTTGCCACTCGCATGTACACCTGTAAACATATCCCCTACTTTCACGCTACGGCAGGCGGGACACAGCAGAAAAATTGCGAGGAGCATTACCTCGTCTCCCGGAATTATTGCGAAACACCCCGCGAAGCAGAAACGACCCGAGGGAAGCGCGGCTTCCGTCAAGTTGATCCTTGATAAGAGCATGTCGCAGCAAACAGTTGGCGTGAAATAGCTGGAGTAAGCGTCGGCGCGCAGACGCGGGCTGTGGCTAGCACACAACAACGGCACTCGTCGAAGCTGGGGAAAGCGTCATTCGGACAGCAGCTCAGCGCACGTGGTAGTTGCTGCAACTACGCGAGAACCCGACCACGTTGGCATAGATCGCGGAGCGAGAGTAAACGTGCAGCGGCGCGTACGGGAAGAGGTAAAGCCACTGCTGCTGTGCTTGAACGCGACGTAAACAGAATAGCAAAAATTATATAGAGACCTGCTTTTTGACACCTCTCAATTCTTAACTGCAATGCTAGGGACGACCGCAGCACATCAGTTTCAATAAATTCATCGCTCGGTGCGACAAATGTTTAGTTTCTTCAACGAATAACAAGTGCAACTGCGCGACACATAACACACCACTTGAACAACGCCTTTCACCCTGCTCTAAACAATATTTCCGATCGAGACAATAAAAAGTATGCAGCTGTGAATTTCGTACGGTTCAAGAACGTCGAGCAACTTCTCCGAGAAAAAGATATCAACTGCGATAGTTTGGTCACGTGACCAGAATGCCCAATGAAGATTGTCGAAGCTGGTCCTGTTGACTACATCCACGGAAAAGCGTCCAGGAGTCGACTAAGGACCAGGTGGAATTATTACATCTCCGACCTGGTTTGTTCGCGTTTGATGTGGAGCCAGCACAAGTATCAGAGGTTGCTGGAAAACGTGAGATGTTTCGAGACCAACTAGGGCTGCTGCCCCCGCGACCCTCATGAGAGGAAAAGCGGGTGTGAAAAGTGCGTGTGCGACGATCAATCGCACGAAAACAGCAGTGGCCAATTTGTTACGAGGCATGAACGAAAGCGACTTTATTCTGCATGTGGAATACATTCGTAAGAGCGCAAAATCCTTCACTGTTTGCATTGAGTAAAAAAGAATGGTGCAACTGCAACTTGGCAAGTTTCGCGATATTTAACTAACCATACTGTTTTGCAAGGACAAACGCATATATACATTATGCAGGCAGCAGGCACAGTGTTTTCATTGAAAGAACCGTAAGGACTGTGAAAAGTGAAAACCTTATTGGTGCCTTTCCTTTTCAGTAAAAAACTTTTTGACATCGTTCCAAATCACCTGTTCTGCCAATGACATATGGCGGCGCAGGTTTGTGTTGGCCAAAAACAACGCGCATCCCGTATTGACAGTGGCAGCAACATCACGAGTTCAAAAACTGCAGAGAGACAAACACAAGAACACTACTTTTCCACAGACGCACATACAGGCTTCGTAAAAACTCTTGGTTGGAAGTTGACCATTTAATAGGGAAGGAAAACCGAAAAAACGGACCAGAGACCCTGAATCACTTGAAGGCTGCGCAGTGCAAGCACACCGCGTGGACTCGGCACCCAGTTGTTCGCACGCTGGCTTGCATCAGAGTGGCTGGAGTCATCAAACAGCAAAACGATGATCTGCGATTCTTCTTATTTCACGGTACCAGCTGGCACCGACATAAACGCGACGCATGCTTGAGCACTTAAGAAACAGGCTATTAGCTGAAAATGAACATGTTAATGTCTACCAGCGTCGAACCCGATAAAACTCGTTTTGGTAAAGTGGGCACAAAAAATATTTTACCAATACACGTGTCGCCCGCAGTGCCGGTCTCACTCAGCACCGAAACCCAGAGCAAGACACGTCGTCAGCTGGCCCAGGGTGGTGCGAAAAACTCGGACCGCGAAGATGTCTGCAGGTGTAAAGCCACTTACAGCAATTAGCAAGTTGTTACTGAGCGCGCCCTGAAAATATTTTTGAAAAGGCTGCTCTGCGACAACACAGCCATGGTTTCTATAAAATAAAAAAAAACTCTTTTCCAAGTCGGTGATAGGGACAATAAGGATATTGCACACTTAATACCTTGAGGCGTTTACGTTTTAAGCGCAGTCGTGATCAAACCGCAAGACTAATGACGCTGTTAGTCGCAAATACGATTTTCAAACGGACTGAATTGCTTCGTTTACACTCCTTTCAATGCCAGCCAAAAATTGACTCTCTTAAAAAGCTGAACGGATTTCATGAAAAAGTTGAGAACGCTCCGTCACGCAGGGGCAGATCATAGTTTGCATGCTTCCAATTTTTCTGTTTTTGGAATACCAATGTCAGGAGTGCTTCAAAACGCAAAAAAAATTCTTTGGACGATGAGCGGTAAACGCTTCACCGTTTGCGATGCTCACGCTGGTAGCAGCGGGATAGGCAACGCATGTTGCAAGTGCAATGAGACCGTTTGGCAATGGGTGACCACGAGCTGCGCGGTCTTGATTCCGATTCTGTCTCTATTTTTCGTCAACGAATGGCAGAGATCAGCCAGCCAGGTCGCCGAACTCTGTGAAGGAGATTGCGCATTTCGATCTCGATCGGAAAAGCGAACAGTTTATTTTATGTACCGCGCAAAATCCTTGCGCCAACTTGCTTACTGTCACGCTTGCAATTATTCACCGCGGTTAGAACAACAACAGCGCAGCGGTCGTTTTGATTTACGTGCGCTCCAGATCTTGTAAGCAAAGGCGGCTTCCGCACAGTGAACGATAGGAGATTCCACATTAAACACAAGCAGCTTGCCGTCGTTTCCAAAGCCATTCCAGTTTTTTCTACACGCATCCACCTATTCTGCTAATCTCCGAAACCCACGCGAAGAGCTCTATACCAAATAAGATAGGAGCGCAAGTAGTTTGCCGAATGGCATGCAACTTGCGCGCAAGAATCAACAACAG
>Ga0210059_1011241_pt1 | contig 13710 bp, 15 predicted proteins | sample Ectturendosymbi2_FD_188042 | JGI IMG/M metagenome (GOLD analysis project Ga0210059, IMG submission 188042) | Ecteinascidia turbinata endosymbiont from Florida, USA - Sample 2 (SPAdes) (version 2) | ecosystem: Host-associated > Tunicates > Ascidians > Unclassified | place: Key West, Florida...
ATACATCCGTGCTATATACGCATGTAGTAAAAGTAAAATAATGAAAACAATGTAAATGAAGAAACGTGCCTTTATGTTTTACCACATGCATTTATGTTTTACCACAATTACCCACTGGTTGGACCATCATAGGCGCATTTCTTCTTTACTGTATACTGCTACCAACGCTTGTTTAAGAGATTATGAAACTTACTGCAATTCAGCTCGTCTGAGTTATCACCACAGTCATCTTCTCCATCGCACGTGAACTTGAGAAACGTACATATTCCATTCTTGCACAGGAATGTGTGATTTTCTGCAGTACATGCAGGCAGAAGACCATCTGCAGTGTGCACTGCGAGTTAACTATGGACGACTAACATGAAAACGTGCAACTAGTATTGAGAATAAACGAGCGGGTATCTGAGTTTGTTACAAAATTCATAACACAGCACCTTCCTATCGCAGCAGTTGCCAAAGCAACCTTTTATATCTGAACGGATATAGTTCACGGGCGATTTTCTGAGGGCAAGGTCTGACAAAAAAGCTTCATGTCAGTTTACCGCCAAACCTATGATTTTATTGAATACGCCGACGTTGTACCCAGGCCCGTCACCAGGATTTAGCAGCAGGGGGGGGCAAAAACCAGGAGTGGCCAAAAACCAGAAGGGGGCCACGTTTTTAAAATACAGTATTAGATGTATGCAGCAACTGAGGGGCCAAACGTGAAATGGGGGGGCACCGATTTCAAATGGGGGCCGGGCACCACTGGCTCCCCCGCTGGCGATTGCCCTGGCTATAGCTTACTATTAATGTTAAATGTGATGTACAGTTGTGAAATTCGCAAAGCAACTGTGTCATGTGCATTCTCTGAAATCAACCTGAGACCATTTGAAATTAACTAATAACTTTGGAGAATTGTTATAATGTAAAGTAATAAATAAAGCATATAATTTTCTAGTCATAGCATTGAAAAGCTAATGAAGCTCTTAATCATTTATGATTTGAGAACCCAAAACAGGTCTTGCAGCTAGCTTATTTACCTTGTTGTCATGAGGTGTGTTGAGTGAATTCCGATGCACCGCAACGAACCTCAGTGACTTTATAAACATACGTACTATATTGGCATCCAGTTAAAGTTGTAAAATAAATAAATGATGTGTAATAACGTAGAAAAAGCAGGACTGCGGAGCCGGAGCGTCGGAGCTGGGAATTTTGCAAGGAGCCGGAGCTCAGTTTAAAAATCAGGACCTGGAGATATGACTGTTTGAGAGGAAGCTCCTGCTCCGGGTCGTTTCCTAGACTAGTGTTCTTTTCAGGACAACTAAGCAAAATTGTTTCCAATAAATGACACAAGGCTGCAACAATGGATGCAAGTCTTCGATGTTTCCGTTGTTTAATTATTGCTCCAAGGCATTGATTCTTAACCTGGGGTAAATTTACCTCCAAGGGTGAAACCTGGGGTAAATTTACATCCAGGGGAAAAAATGAAATTGACCCCTGAGGGGTAGTGTGCTTCGGCGTTTAGGGCTGTACCTGATAGCAAAATGTAAAAGCAAGCGTAAAATTTATTTTGCAAAATATTCCCAACAAAGTCGTTCATTTTGAAATTCACACTGAATTTTCCTCTGACCAATCCTCAAAAGCTGACGTTTCAAACCTGGGTTGATTTACGACTGTCTTGTCATAAGCGAAACACTCACTAACTCTAAACCTAAAAAGATTCAGACAAACAGACAATGAGCAATATAATTCTCACACAGATCCCTGCACAGTCTACGTTACGATTTTATATCATCGTCACTTCAATGTAACTTAATTCTTCGATTATATATGTCGACTGTCAAAATCATCAACGAAATCATCAAAATCTATTTTTCAGCTCGTACCTTTCACTTGAAAGTAGATCAGTGTTACTCAATCTTTCACTGGTCATAGAGTTTCTGGGAAATGTTTTCACTAATTTCATTTTTTTAGTTTTCTCGCATGAAGCGCTGGTGACGAAATAAGTTGCAGCTACCAGTAACAACCAAACGCAGCTTTTAAGTAGTTATAATTGAAACAAATTGTTCAAGCGATATAGGCAGCTTCGACTCCTTCCAAAACATCCTCTTTTCAAAGTTATTTCATGTTTTAAATCATTTTAACTAATTGAATATGATTTGCGAAATCTTTCAAGTGTTTTTCTGATAAGATAATGTTTGACCAACGGGCAAAGAGCTGAAATACGCGAAAGAATTGCTTCTGAATCATTACAGAAAATCCGTACAAAACTCTATGAGGTTGCAGGACATGTGTGGGTTGACTTTAAACTGTAGTCACAAACCACTTACGTAAGATATTTCGAAGTCAAATACACAAGGCAGCAGAACGCAACACTGCAACCAGGATAAATTAGGATAAATTAACTGAAGCCAATTCTTCATGCTTTCACAAACATTTTGCAAGTGAAACAAGCAACAATCTGCTGACAGTAATACGAGTATTATCCAGTTCCATCTCATTGAAATGCATAAAAGATCAATCTTCCCATTTCTGCGACTGTTTCTTAGCTTCGAAATGAATTCTTCAACACCACGACCGCGGTCTGACTAAATTTCACGCAGGATCCGAGCAACCACTGGTGTGTGACGTCATAAGTAACTTTAGTCAGCCGACCATCAAAAACAACAACACAGCTTGCCATGCATTTGGGAAATATTGAATGCAGGTTAGAGGGTTTCTAAATTATCCTTTAAAATATTTCTGGCCCAAAGTTATCTACTGTATATGTCAACCAAACGACCTTAAACGAAAATTAAGATAAAACTGGGGAGCCAAACAGGGTTAAGCCAAAACTCTGGGGGGCCATGGCCCACCCAGGCGCCCCCTTAAAAACGCCACTGGCTATTGTTGCGTCAGCATCATAATGCGGCTCTTGGATTAAATTGTTAGTCTTCATTTGACACTCGGAGTAATTTGAGTTTGAGACCCCTACTCTAAGGCTATGGCGTCGTAGTTGGACAGACGTGCTGGTATTGCTTGTAGAAGTATGGGAAACGCTACAAACTACCACAAAGTCTTACTTTCTAGTCAGAACGATCACACTAGATCTGCAGTAGTTTATCGATCTAAAAAGAACTAAGCTATATAAGCAGTAGGTATGTAATATCCACTGCGTTTGTAGCTATGCAGTCATACTGATGATATTGGCAGAAAGTATGATTCAGATAAGATATCACTGCAAGTCTAAGCGTGAAATGCACGGCACGCCGTTGTAAAGTAGGATTTTTTATTAGAAACTATTAGGCTTACTAGCAAGGTTTGCTAAATTGCTGGCAAAGTTTACTAGGAACCATTACGTTTGCTAACATATTATGAAAGGTTATTTATAACTAAATGGTAGCACACTAGCAGTGTTTTGCATGACAGTAAATTTCCAGGATGGTATGAAAAGGCAATGCAAACAAATGTGAACTTTTCTTGAGGTTTTTATTTTTGAAAGCAAACGTCATGTTTCCAGTACACTTACCGTTCTTATTTTCCCCTAAGGTTAAATTGTGCTTTACTTTGCCATTGATCACTGCTTATTATGAGGGCAAAAGGTAAGAAACCAAAGTTTTTAGCCCTTTCAAGAAAATCAAAGATGAATTTCTCTGTGAGCTTGAAGAAAATGGAGATGTTTGCGGAGCCAAACCAGTGACAGAAACATTCAATTTGCAACGCCATCTCGAAAGGCATCATGTTGACATTTTCAAACGTGTCGTAGACTCATAGAAACAGATGAAGCTAAGACTAGTCAAACGACTGCAAGCAATGCTGTATGCAAAAAAACGCTGACAAGTTTTTCCACTATGAAAAAGTTACTTTGTCAATGACTAAACTAACAATTTTGGGCGGGGGCATATATTTCCTTTTCCAGTCCACTTAAGGCACACCAAGACAATTGAAAACAGTAATGTGTGAAAATGAACAAAAGCCGGAGCCATGTTATGGAAAAAGAGAGCTCCAGAACCGCAGCTATGGTCCTGAAAACCACGAGCTCCGGAGACGGAGGCATGTTCATGAAAAAGAAAAGCTTCGGAGCCAGAGCAGTTTCATTTTTACGACGGCTCAGCAGCCTCAAAAGAAGAGACACTGTCTATCAAAAGGAATCCTTACCCAGCACAGAATCAGACTTTTACAGAGTATATATTTCGCCTACTAGGTAGGCATCATCAGCTCTTGTTCAGATACAACTGAAGAGAGGTGCATTTATTAAAAAACAATTAGCCATTGGTTGTACAATCACAGGCGCATTTCTGAGGTCAAGGTCTGACGAAAAAACTCTGCCAAACATTTGATTTTATTGAATACGCCTACGCAGCTTAGCCTATCTGCAGCTTAGTTTCTGGAGTGAATCCAAGACATGCAAGGTCAAACGGTGTTAAAGAATGAGTTGTGTTCAGCGGAGCAAACATTAATTAACTAGTCTTATTCGTGTTACGAGAAAATGTTCGTGTACCCAACACACGCCAATTAAGTAGTGCGTCTTGTCGCGCACTCGTCGATAATTAAATGGGTTAGTTTTCTTCTTAAGGTTGGAAGCTGAAGACCGAATGGTAGTTGAATGTTGAGTCGTGATAAAACGCGATGCGCGCTCAAGGTTAAAGGAAGTTTGCCGTATGTGCACGCCACGTGCTGAGGCATTAACAACGTGGGAATGAAAGCAAAAACACAATAAAAACCCCGACCCGACGGCACCAAACACAATGTCTAATTAAGATACTGCTAGTCACAGATTTCTTCGCATATGCTCAACCTCTCACACTGCCGCCCACACTCAACGGCCGTCCAACATTAACACCGGGAATCACAATTCCGCCGAGTGGTGACGTCATCGTCAGCTGATTTCCAAAACTTCCGGGAGTTGCAGGGCTCGTGATGAACAGGTCATCTACACAAGTAGCCCAGAGTTTATTCATCTGACCGGAAATAAAGTGACAGATGAGCAGGCGAGGACATCTAGTACAGGGAAAACCAACTTGTGTGCCAGTAATTTCGCACGAATCTATATGGGAACTGACTACTAAAGATTTCTTTGGCAGTGTGGTTGGGGTGAATAACGGAGACATGTCTAAGTGGGACGGTCCACATCTGCCACAATGTGCCAGAGGCTAATTACTCACCATTGCTGGTTCAAACCACAAACGCTAGAAAGCCAATCAAGGACTCTAAAGATGCGGATTTTCGCCTGTTTTTTTTTAAAGAAAAGAAATAAAAAATTACCCCCTGGGCCTTGAGCCCAGTGTCAGGTAAAATTGGCCAAAAAACCTAAACCTAAACCTATTATGACGTAACCCACAAAAAATCAAATGCAAAACTTTCCATTGTTTTAATCTAAACCAGAAGACTTTCCGCATCTTTAGAGCGTTTGAACACCTTTCTAGTTCTATCCGCTGGCGAGTTATGGCTGAAATAGTCCTTGTCAACATATCGGCTTCTGCAGTCCGTAAAGAGTAGTTTACTACAATCACAATCAATGTATATTTAACTTTCTACTTCACTTACATACAGTGTGAATGGGTGTTTGAAGAGGGAGGGCATGGAAGGACATTGACTTCCCTAGATTTTGAAATTTGATATTTTTCTATTAAATTGTTAGCAAAAAATATTGTTTTCTTATTTTGCAGAGGAATAAACGAAATTTCACCACTTTTGGCCCCTCCGGGAAAATTTATTTGGCTACCTCTGGAAAAATCCACTGTTTGCACCCCATGGAAAAAAAACCTTCCGACGCCCATATGTACATGCATCTTTCGTATCTTATTAGCAGCAGCATATATGTTGCCCAGATGCTGCTACGACAAGCTGTATAAAAGTTTTTAACTAAAGATTAAGAAACATGTTCAATCAATATCAATCATATTTTCCTTACCAGCAACCTGCAAATTATCAAGTTCCAGCAGGAACACATCATATATGGTGAAAAAAGGTATCCTATGTTTTAGTGCGCAGATCACCACCATTTTACTACTGGAACTTAAATCAGCATACACCAGGTTCGTTTATCACGCAGCCTAGCAACGAGCAGTAATAGTACTGGTTAACACGTACCGGTAGTAGTTAGCCCTAGAGTTGTTCCAAACCTTCTTACCAGTTTCTACCACGATACCTAAACCTATAAACAAGACTTCGTTGTTTCTAATAGGTAATCATTTTCACGTACAACAGCTACCGGCAGAATCCTCGGAGTACTGCTAGCACTGAGCAATGTTGGGATATGCATGTTACACTAGGATAAACCTTTTGTTCACCAAAAAAGCCAGACCTATAGCCACCAAAAAGCCAGCCCCAGTCACAAAAAATGTCAATTAGCAGTCATTAACCATACACATGCAAAACATGCACAGCAAAATATAAGATAGGTATTACAGCTAATCAGAGTCATCAATGTAACACAATTCCAAATCTTCAGAAGAATTTTCTTTTTCCGTGATTGTATCATCATACATTTGTTTCTTATTAAACAAATCGAGCATTTTTGGAGTAGCTGTTAAATCTTAGTAACATCTCTTTTAAACTGAGGTTCATTTTTATACGTAACAATTAGGGTTGCCAAACGTCCCGGAATGGCCGGGACAGTCGCGGAATTGACGTCTGGCGTCCCGTGTGCCGGGCTGGGTCACTTTTGTTCCGGAAGTTACTGACAGCTCTTTGTCTTAGTGAGAGTTCATTCATTACTATATTTCCGTAAATTAAGATTTATACAAATTGTTCATTTTTCCTGTTTTAGTAGTTTTTTGCATTTATGCCATGATTCACCATTTCACAAGTTTCTTCTATTATGATAAAATTAATTAGGGTCCTAGAGGTTATTAGGCCCACGCTGCACAATCAACATCTACGACGCGCAGCAGGCGCTGTTGCTTTTGATGTCTATCACGTTTCGTAAGGTTCTGCTGCATCAATCTTGGGATTACTGGTATTAAGGTGTCTCGGAATTGCGAAACAGAAAATTGGTAACCTAGTAACAATGCATCTAGAATCCTAAGCTTCATGCGATTCCTTAACTTTGTCTTGGTCAAAATGACAGTCGAAAAAATTCCTTCCACCACTGCGTTTGAAATTGGCCATATTAAACAAGACACTGACAGGCTGACAGTGCGTACATTGCAAACTTTTCAAAAGCGCTTTCTCCTGCACCATTTTTGTACTTTCTCACACCGATCCAAGATGCTGTTGTATCTAAAGCAGTGGTGAGCATTGGACTGGACTTGGATTGGACTGGATCCGGATTACAACAATTTTTTGGATTTGGATTGCATCTGGACTGCAAATCGCTTCAAAACGTTACGATCAGGACCGGATTTGGACGGAGTTATTGGAAAAGAATTGTGGCATTTTTGTTGTTAAAAAGCTGTAGTTTATTGTTTTTTTGGACTTTATTTGGACTTTGACTGTACATTCTTTAAATTTTTGGACTATGTTTGGACTTGGCTGAGTTTTAAAATTTCAGGACTGGATGTGGATCGTAAAATATGACAGTCCGCTCAACTCTGGTTTTAAGGTTGCAAGCGCATCCACAAAAGTTTTGATTTGTCAAAAATTTGGTCAAAATCTCAAAAACTTCGACAAGGAAGTTTCAACATTTTTTAGCATTTTTAATGAAATGATACTTCTTTGTTATTGAGCGCATAAATTAAAGTTTGTTGTGTCAGAGAAAACACAAAATCAACTGACTGTTTCTAATAATTCGTAGTTTAGTTTATGAGAGTTGTTGTGTAACTGACTCACTTGAAAGGCGGGCACAAAAGCATTTTATTTGAGTGCTTTATTAATTCCACACTGAAGGAGTCGAGTATACTGCGGGGCACCAACTTCATATTAGTTGATTCCATGCCAGGTAAGCAGCCTACAGAAAAGTTTTTGTTTTTAATTTTAACTACAGTGTTTGGATGAACACAGTCTGCCATACAGTTTGTTGCATATACGTCTATCAAAATACAATTAAGAGATGCTTCCTTCAGACTTGACCATAATTTGCTGTGGACTCCAATCATATCGGCGGCCCCATCGCAACTGAAATCAATAAAATTATCCAGGGGAAGGTTCATATTATCTAAATCATTTTTGAAAGCAATTTACAAAGAGTTCATCCAGTCGCTTCTAGACCTTCACGTGTAGTTAGTTATACAATTTGCAATCGAATGTTTTTTCGACTGAAAAAAGAGACAGCGGCGCACAAGTTTTTTGATGATGGTACATTTGTTGACTCATCAGTCATCAGGAAAAACACAATACTTTAGCCCATCTGAACCATGTTTCAGATCTTCTTGTATAGCCGGAGACGCTACTGTTATTATTTGCTGCATGTTGTTCTGAGCAGCTTGATATTCACCAAAACGCTTCCTTTTCAATTGCTGGCGATGACCTCTCCAACATGATCAACAGCGCTTGCAGCAAGCGACAACCGATATTTCTGCCCTTTTTAGATCATCTTCAATTCGTCGCTTCTTAGCAGCCACTAAGGATGGAGTGCCTTCCAATGATCTGCCATTTTTATGTTTTACTTTTTTCTCGTGGCTTGCAGTGTTTGAACGTTTTGGTTGAATTTTTGTGCAGCATAACTTGCAAAATGCGCTCTCCGTTCTAGCAGGGTCGTTTGTGACCCAGACATGCTGACTTTCCCACTCAGGCAAATATCTACTACTTTTGTCATAGTTCTCCTTAGATGTTATTTTCACCTAACACTATTTTAAGTTACTTACATCTTTTACTTACTAACGTACTTACATTTTTAGCTACGTTAAACCAAAGTACAAAAGAAAAGACTGAAGATTTAGGTCAGGAAAATGCTGCAAAACTCATTAAAACGCACACCGCTTGACCCTGACAGAAATTCTTTTATAAACCGCGTGTGGAAGAGAAAATAGAGCAAAAAAACGGAAATTTTACTGTCTTCTTTGTTAACCTGCCTGATCACGCAGAAGTGAATATTCAAACTATTGTATTGCGACATTCCAACTTGCAATAGTCTTGACGAGAAGGCTATATCTGACGCAATGAACTCAATACCGCTAAATGAATCTATTTATCTATCCGCTAAACGCGGCCTTTTCAAAGGTGCCCCAAGCCGATTAATTGCCCATCCCTGTTGTATGTAATTTTAATTAGAACAAGCATAGCACCTTTCAATAACAATGCACAATACTAACGGTGTTAGACCAGACTGTAGAGAATTTCTGGAAATTAGTCAGCAAAGATAGATTTCCGAAACTAAAAGATTTTGCACTATAAACTGGATTGGATGTTTGGAAAACATACGTGTGTAAGAGTACAGTATCTAAGATGAAGCAAGTCAAATCTAAAAACAGAAATCGAATGGCAGACGAAACACTGGACGATAGTCGCCCACTTGCTAATACTGGTAGGCCTATTGATAAAGGACGATGGTGTCAGAGACGCCTCGACCCAGGGTCGGATCCAGCCAGCAAGGTTAGGGGGGTGGCAATTTCAGAAATATTTAGTAGTCAAGTCTCATAACGACTTCCCTACTGTAAGAGAGATGAAGCATACTTCACAACAATGTTGTGACCAAACAATGGATGACAAAATGGCCATATATCGCGAATGTTGTTTTCCGAATTGTGCAAAATCATGGTGAATAAAGTTACTTTTGCAGGTTTTAGGGGGGGACGGTCGCCCCCCTCTGGATCCGCCCCTGCCTCAACCACAGGCATCTTGCTGATACAGCTTTGTAATAAATTGCTGTTCGTTGTTGTGCAATGATTTCAATGAAGCACTCGCTTATCTTCCCTTTTTTAGTTTAAAATCTTGTGAAGCTGTTATTTCGTACTTCATTTTATCGGAAGTGGCCCGCAAGATGTCATGTTTCTGGTAAAATGGCCCGTAGGCCAAAAGTAATTGGACCAGGCTGGTATAGATGACGCTCAGTCTTTCCTTGGCAACATTTTGTCGAGCAAACTCTTCTTTTGCATTCGATTTTCTTCAGCATCACGTGCACATTCCGTCACAGAAGGGATTATGATAAACAGAAGGCAGTTGTAGTGGTATCAACATCATTAATAACAGAGTTGCCAATTAAACGGGTAACGCACGAGTGCGCGAACGTCACGAATGCATCTCAGAGGCTTAGGTAACCTATGTTCAAGTGCGGTGTACAATCAAGGGCAGCTTACAAACACTATTTCGTGCGGCTTACAAAAGCGGCTAAAAATCGAGTTAATACGTCAGGCACATAATTGACTACAGGAAAAAGCAAACGAGAACATTGGGAATCAGCGAAAACAAATTTTTACAAACGATGACGTCACGAATTACGTCATAGGGGCCATCCAGTGAAAATTGCCCCGGGCTCCCGTAACCTTTAATCCGGTTCTGGTTGTACCTAACAATTGAACATGTTTTTTTGACAATTTCGGTGGGTCAATTGCCCGGTTGCCTCCATGTTGTATGGTCTGCCATTGCATGCATAACTGTGAACGCAGGTTTCCCGTCCCATTGTGGCGCAACTATAGAATAAGAGTGAAGTCGTAAAGTTTGCAATCCTGGCTATCTGAAATCATTGTGACGCAGACGTGAGTCAAATCACATGCGGGCGCTGATTGCTGAAGAGAGAAACTTGGCTTTAAAACGTCACTGAGGTTCGTAACTGCTCCCTTTGCGAACCTTGAAGATAATAATGAGATTACGCAATTGGGAAACAGCCACTGACATTCGATATTTTGTAAAACAATATAATTTGCATCCGCTGACATTTGACATTTCGTAATTATTACGTAACATTCCGACCTCAATTTGGCGCCCACATAATGCTGCGCCCAGGGCAGATGTCCCTCTCCCTCCTAGTAACGTCACTGCAGGAGGCACTTTATTGCATAACTTCAGGGGAATTGGCACCGCTCGGCTATGATTGATCGAAGAGTGATTCAACTTCAAACACAGAAAATATTTTTGTTCAAAATATATTTTTCAGAGTTAACCTTGAGTGCCTGAGCAGATAGCAAAAAATCAATTGTGCAAATGTAGAGATATCTTTCACCTTGCATACTTAACTAAAGTACATATTCCTGGAACAGGCAACTAAAAGCTTTAGTTGCGACTTTTCACGGGAGATTCGAACGCGCAACGGAAGCCAAGTACACTTGTGCAACGGGCAAGCAACAACAGAAATTCCCCGCCCGACCAGGTCCACTCTATTGTTGCTTGTGCGTAGCAGCTTTTTTGAAGCACTTCCTGACTGCGCGCTCCAGGCATGTGACGCGGTGCGCCGTCACATGTGAATATTGAGCAATGAAATATTGAGCCGTAATGCACTACAGTGGATGTATCAGGGTGAGAAAAACAATTTTGGGCGCTGGTTTGTCCTGACCTAGTGTGTTGTATTTTTGTTTTTCTTCCTTGTTACTTGTCTTCTGTTTACGCATATTTTATTTTGAAACACTTGGAGTATGTGCGCGCATTTGAACCGACAATGTTGTACTTTTTATTGTTTCTACCGCATTTCTTTGGTTTTGCAGGACCGCCGCGTCTAATGACTTGCCAAATGGCTGACGCCCACTCAGGGGCGGATCCAGTGGGAAAGATTGGGGCGATCGCCCCCCTTTAAAAACTACGAAAGTAACATGTTATTCACCATGATTTTGCACAATTCGGAAAACAGCATTCGCGATATAAGGCCGTTTTGTCGTCCATTGTTTTGTCACAGCAGTGTTGTGAAGTATGCTTCAACTCCCTTACAATAGTGAACCCGTAATGAGACTTGACTGTCAAATATTGCTGAAATCGTCTCCCCCCAACATTACTGTCTGGATGCACCCAGTGGCGTGCAGAGGTCTAGGGATGCCTGGGGAGAATGCTTGATTGTATGCCCCCTTACCAAATTCTTTAAGAATGTGAGAAATACAGGCACAGCAAATCTACCTGCCCAGACCTTTGCCACGTGCAAAGGATTACGCCACAAAAACTTCATCTCAAGTGAGAATTAAGAAGGGAAAAACTGTATAAGTCACGTACCACGTTACGCAACAACAGAAAGGGATTTGAACGTTGTAAACAATGGTGTCAAACGGAAGAAAACTCAGAAAGGCATTGAAAACCCCAGAATCGGGGGCTTTCAACTTTCCAACTCGTACATATGTTATAAAACCTGTTTTTGGAATTCTTGGCTTTTCCAAAAAGTCGAATGCGTAACAACCTTTCCACATGAATCGCACTCCTCGAAAAATCCATATTTTTCATAAACTCAATTCACCACGATCATGCACGAACGTGATTCTACTGAACAGCATTCTTAATCACGGTGCAAGTAACCAGTATTCAAAAATTTTATCACTAGCGCACGAAAACTGCCACAAACTTCGTGGTTTGCAGAACTTATATCCATTTGCAGAGATTAGCGGCGTGCAGTCCCGTCGCCACGGGGCTTTGGTGGTCTTATCCCCCCAAAACAAACCTTCAAGCATCCCAAATTGAAATATGAAACACATAAATCAGTAGAGTTTTTGTCAAATTTTAAAATGTCAAGTCCCCTGCACAAACGTAAAGACCCCATGTTGAAGACTTTCTAACGACGGTTCTGGCTACGTGACGGGTTCATTACAAAATCAAACTTTTGTTTCGTTACACTCTGAAGCAAGCAACAACTGTTGACGGAGCGCTGTCGTCTAGATAAGTCTCTGACTTAGCTTTTTGGAAAATATTCATAAGCTGCGGCACTTTAGCTACACTCGTTCGAGCAAAAGTTACACTCGTTGGAGCAAACCGTGACCAAACCGTACACTCATTCGAGCAAACTTTAGCATTCGAGCAAACTTTAGCATTCGAGCTTTAGCTACACTCATTGATTTCTAGCGAATCAATTTAATCAATAATTTCCTAAATTATGGAAACACAAAAATGATCAATCTCAATTTTCACTTGCCCAAAAATTCAACAAACAGCCTTCACTGCTATATCTCACTTTTTCTTTCGCTTAAGAGAGAAAAATATGCAAAACGAGGCAATTGCCACAAACTTAAACAACACTTGAACATTCACTGCAAAAGCTTTTCGCTCTAGTTTCAAACGCAACTTTCACAAATCTAGTCAAGCATTCCGACATAATTGCACACCAGTTACTTTTTTCCTGAACAACGCAAGTGAATGGCAGCGCTTGGTCTTAACCGTGCTTCATCAAAAGTCATTAGCATCTCTCAAGATTACTTAGGCAAGTGTTGCTTTGCGCCCGCTCGCTTTTAGATTTACAGTACTTTTCACTCAGATTTCAACCGTTCCTAACAAAAATAATTTTACTGCGAAAACCTTCGTTCCCACATGCAAACGTATCTTTCGCAACCCAGCAGTATTTCAACGACTTCCTGATTGCCACTAGTTTCTCTTTCCGCGCCACGGTCCTGCAACACCGCGGCACCTTGCCAACATAAGTAAAGTACTACGGCTCAAGTTCCGTGCTCTAATTTATTACTGCTCCGCCCCCGAGAATGTTACAAAGCGTTATGATCAGGCCCGCAACCAGGGAGGACAACCGGACAATTGCCCCCCTCGAAAGTTTCAAAAACATGGTTAGTTGTCAGGTACAACAAGTTACAATCATTTTGACCAGTGGCGTACGCAGAAACTTTTCATGGGGGGGTTTTATTCAGCGGCATAGGGTAGTCATTTGTATTTGGTGTGCGCTGTTTGTGACGTCACAAAACGACGTCATAGTCCTGTTTCTAAACCAACGTTTTGGCGAAGTTTGTTGACATA
>Ga0210059_1011242_pt1 | contig 13709 bp, 6 predicted proteins | sample Ectturendosymbi2_FD_188042 | JGI IMG/M metagenome (GOLD analysis project Ga0210059, IMG submission 188042) | Ecteinascidia turbinata endosymbiont from Florida, USA - Sample 2 (SPAdes) (version 2) | ecosystem: Host-associated > Tunicates > Ascidians > Unclassified | place: Key West, Florida...
TGCGCACATTTGACTGCGAAAGACTTGACACAACCTATTTTCGTTTGCATGGACTTGGCCAAAAGCCAAGATTTTCCGCTCTTCCACCTCTAATTGAGTTCGGACACTGTCATACTTGGCTGGGGTTGTAAAACTTCTAGCTTGCAAACCAATGAGACGCAGCTAATCCGTCATATAGCCCTTTTTCATGCAATCAAAGAGAATATAACTAAACTGAAATAGTTTTGTATATTTTTTAATTACACTTTTACAGTTTGCGCAACACTTGAAAAAAATTGCAGTAAAAAGTTGCATGCAAAAATCGAAAATGTTGCAAAAAGTTGCAACATAACAACCCTGGAAACAGCTCAAAACATTGAACTGCATGTATTTTGAGTATTTAGGAAGCTGTTGGAAGCTGTAAAAAAAAGTTGCAAAAGTTGCAAGAACTTCCTCTACTATCACCTTATAAATTTGATAATTGATAATGCTTTTTGCCACTAACTCCATATATCCATTCCAGCCTGTATTTTTAGGAAGGGAAAGCCAAGACCACTCATCTACAACAAATCAACAAACACATGAACAGAGATTGATTGAAGGCAATGGATTTCTGCAGGGTCTTCCATCATTATGTTACCAATTCCTTTGCTGTTTGGTGCAGTATGTCTCTGCAACTTCACTCTATTCACTGTTGCCAATCTTGCTGCAGGATACATTTTTATATGCTCTGTGTCATCCAGAGGTTAAACTCCTGAGGCTAGCATAACACACATGGCTCCAGCCAGGCCAGAAAGAAGTGTGGGATTTGGGAATATCATTGCCAGGAAATGTTATGCAGCAACACTATAACATTTGAAAACTTTTATGCAGTTACTCAAAATTTTGTGCTCAGTGCGAATCGACGGAACTTTTTTCGTGATGCAAGAAATGTCGATTTCAGTTATGGAGTTGCTAAGTTACTAAGTGACACAAGAAATGTGAAATGTACCGGCTTGCAAGGTGGAATTTAGAGAAGGACTGATATTGAATCGTGTTGTATAAATTTATAGAAAAACTCATTATGTTTGTTGTGTCCGCAGCTTATCAGTATTTACATCAAGGATGTCTAACACATTTGATTTGGTGGGCTAAAATTTGGACATGGCAAGACTGCATGTGCCGAACACATGACGTTGTCACAAACTCATTGGTGACATCACAACAATTTGACTCTGCCTAGCTGATCAATTCACTGGTCACATGGAAACACCTTGTGGGGTGCATGTGGCCAATGGGTGGAAGGTTTGACCTTGCTGGCTTGCACGACATGCGCTTGGAAAAAATGTTGCACAATTACCTAACATGGGTCGCTGGCGACCCTGTGTTTTTTTGGGGGAAAAATTTATTTTTTTCTATGAATTTCACAAATGGAAATACTTGGTGTGTATGAAAGCAATGCCAAGCAACTTCAGGAATACACGGTGTCAAAATAGAGAAACATTTTATGTGGGTAATACACACTTGTAAAATTCTGCTTGGGTCACTAGTGACCCACATAGGTGTTTAAGGGTTTTAACAGAAATGTTATTATACTTATGAGAAAAAGAAGTGTTCCAAGGACTGAAGTTCGTGGTACACCACAATGAGCATAGCATATTTCAGAGGTGTTCAAGTTAATGCATACCACTTGACATCCATCATCCAAATAGGAATTGAGAAAAGATAATAAAGAATCGACAATAGTCAGTTGTTGAATCTTGAACAGTAAGTTGGTGGTAATAACATGATCGAAAGCTTTTGAGATATCAAGGAAATTATATGTGAGGATAGATTTGGGGCACAGGCCTGATAATTATCTGGACTAGTCTTTAGGAGTGAGTACAATGTTGAATGATTTTTACAAATCCAGAATTGCTATTATTTAGAACAGGGGTGGGTAATTTAGCAAGGGGCCACTTTGAGAAGGCCACATTTAGTTGAGGACTGTACCTTAATTTTATCATAAGATAAATAAATAAAACAATAAGAGTACAAAGAAAAGGTTTCAAAATAATTGTTCTTGTGTGAATACATTTGAACCATTGCAAGCAATTCAATGAGACAAACATAACTTCACATACTTTTCAACAAATTTCATGTTTCATGATTTTCCTTTTCTGCGGGCCACTGGAGATGCTATGGCAGGCCACATGGCTGCTAATTGCCCACCTGATTTAGGAAATTGCTAGATTCGAATCACTGTGAACAAGCTTTTTGAACACTTTAGATAAAGACAGACTTCAATTGTTGGAACTTACATATAGTGAAGGCCTATTGAACACTAGCATATTACATGTAACTTTCAGCAATAAGTACTTTACCAGTATTGGTGCAAAGATTTAATGATCCCCAACCACAAAGTAAGATTTAAAATCATGATCTTTTCACATTTATTGTATCTGAATCACTGCAGTCCTAAGGAGGTTCAGTTGTCAAATTCAGTACAAAGAAAAAACTTTTTTCTCTTAAATGTGGAATAAATATAATAGAATCTTTATAAACATGTATCTTTGCAAAAAAATTATTTCTTCTTAAATGTGGAGCCATAATTTCCATACAAAACAAAATCTTTCCTAAATGCAAAAGCACTGAGTTATGAAGAAAACATTTGCCAAATGTCAATTTTTCAGATAAGCATGAATTGAGTACCACATGCACATACAAAACAGTACAATAACATACCATCATAGCAACAATCATGGCTATCAAAATATAATCGGATGCAGATCCAAGCATATCATCCATGTTATTTGGGTTTGTGTTGACAGAATCACCAGCACCTTCAATTCCTTCACTTTGATGTTTGACGTTGAAATAATCCTCTGTCTTCATAGAATATTGACTGCAATATTTTTAATGCAGTTATGTTGAGTTGGATTAATTAAATTACAAATTCATACTTCCTCAATTTCACCAAGAACTTTAGCTGATGTGTTTAACAATGTCATACACCCACAAAGAATGACCATGGAAGTTCTGCAGTTTCATATCCAATTTATAGTGCTTAGAAAAATGTAAAAAATTGATTGCAGCCCAAAAAAGCCTTATCGATCGAGCTCTACCTAAAACCCAATCAAACTTGGCTAGCAGGGCTAGTATCCTAACGCAACTAACTATTTAGAATAAATAGTGGTATTGATCTCATTGTCAAAGGAAAGGTGCTTTCAGTAATAGTGCATTTATTACATCACAATCGCTGTTCATTCCTACGACCATGGTGCTGAAAAGATGCTCAGTTTGTTAAACATTCAGCAAATATCAGCCATACAGCAATGAGAGTTGTTTATCCATACATACACACACTTATAAAATTTATGCTAGCAATAAGCTGCACAACTGCGTCTGTGGAGTGCTGACTATCAAGATGGCGGTATTATAAATACACTTGCGAAATCACTGGGGAGAAGAACGACTGAGTTGTAATTGCTCTGATGATTTTACGTCGTAATGTAACAGTGAATTACTGGAAATTAATATAGAACTACTTACATAGGAAACAACATCGTCAACTCCTCAATTCTAAAAATGCTATTTTCAAAATAAACGCTTGACTGATATTTTGTTCAGATAACGCGATAACAATTTCTGAGGCCACTTGCTACGCCTTTCAATATGAGAAATTCCTTTTAAAAATATGGAAACGAACCCGGGTTACTTTGGCGTGACCCTGAGGAAGGCCTAAATATATTTAATTTTGTCATAACCTAGTAGGTGAGAACACTCAACAGGTGAAATTTAGGCCGAAACTGTAAAACAAAACAATCGTGTTTGGAGACTGTGTTCTCTCGCCATGAAGCAAAATAATACAAAAATGCTCTGCGTGTGCGTGGCAGTGTATGAGCTTCTGACAGCCTTGCTTGCATTGGAGCTGGCACTGCCAGAGTAGGAAATTCCGAAACACGTGTGTTCGATGCAATATCAATTTAGAGGGTTCAAAAACCTGGATTGTTTCATGTCATTACGCAGGCGCTATTTGGACAAGGCAGGGACGTAGTTGTTTCGTAATAGTGCTGGACTATGCAACATTAGAAGGGAAATGCTGTTGCCTTTTCTGAACCACCCGCATTAGAGACCTGTAGTGACAGCGTTTTATATTTTATAGGCTTTAATGCTGAGTACCTGCGGTACAAAGGGGCCTGTCATGACAGCCAAACAGCGCCCCTGACTACACTGGTATTGTTGTGATCTGAGAGCATGAGTGGCATGGGTGCATGGCTTCACACTGTGGTAGCAATCAACAAGCAAGATCACATGATGCGATCATTCTATTATTGCTTGTTAGAGTGACTTACATGCGGGTGCTATTCTTCACACAAACCATACATCCTGTTTGTGGTGAAACATGCATTTAACACTGTGCCTGTCAAGTGGCTGTAACAGTAAAATGCCCCAACATCATAGGCACATGGATGTGCAACTTGCAATTTTGGGGAGTGTAGCACTACTAACGTTTCATGTTTTTTGGACACTCATTGGTTTTCATGCAACATGACTGAATGCAGGTTGAATTCTTACTGTTTACTAAGCATTCATTCCACTGTGACAGATGAAATTAGTGTTGAAAGATTGATGGGTGTTTGGATTCATACGACTGCAGTTCATATAAATAATTTTAGGTAATTGCATTTTCAACTTTACATGATTCCGGTTTAAATCTGTTGAGAACATGTTCTAAACGTTTGGAAAAATTGTTAGTGATTGAATAACTGTGGGTTGCCTGTAACATTGGCATTAGTGTGAGAGTTGCTTTGGGATATTACAACTGATATTATTTCGTAAATTTGAGCAGGTTTGAACATCATATTTTGTGACATCATGGATTTCGCACACCTGTGGAAACTTCGATCTCAGCGCCTTTTAGAAGTTATGAAGGCATAAAAGTTCATATTTGCTATGTTCAATGATAACGTCATACTTTCCCAACACTACAAGCTAAGCAGATTTAGTAGCATCTTTACAAGGATAACAAGCTCCATTACTGATTGAGAAAACAATGCAAGATGAGACTGAAGTTGTGGTCTAAGTCCAATGATGCAATCTATGACATCACACATGCCACTGGTTTGCAACAATCCTTCTTCTTCAAAGCTGGTAATGTGACAAACCCCTGAGCCACTATGGAAAGTCTAAGATTTTGCATTGATGTCCAAGTCAACATGCCAATGCCAAAAGTGAGCATGTCAATGAGAAAATTAAATCAACTGTCACGAGAAGTCATGGAACTTGCAATCACTCAGCTAACTAGGAGCTATAGTGTATAAACTGTTTGTGCCAACACATGCGCAATGCATCATAAGATGTGCTTGGAGATAACTTTCCAGCAGTGTTTGACTTCGAATCAAATTAGAAGCATTGAATGCAAGCATCACTTAAACTCCAAACTGCATCTTCCAAGCAAAATTTTTGCCTTTTTAATGTGGAATAAAATTAAAACAAAAAAACAAACAACTTGGATCAACAAATAAATAAATAAAGTTATCTCCTAAAAGCTGTATATTTATGCATAATTTACACCTTGATTAACACAAAATCAAATTCCTTTCAATATTTGAAAAGTAATGACATAAAAATGATTTTATAATCACATGGAATTTTTAGACTGCATAAAAAATTAAAATATGACTTAACCAACCTGCTATTAGATAAGGATGGCTCCATTAGGTTGATTCAACTTTAAAAGAAGTAATTTATAATCCTTATGCAGTCATCACAATGTACTCTCAAGAAATTATTCAGTTGAAACAACAATAAATTAAGATTTTACCAATATCTTAGAAAAAACAACTTATCCTAGAACAAATAAGAGCATCAATGCACTGACAACTGAACAAATCATGATCAGCCAACCGGCAATCTTCACATTTATACCTATTGCCTAGCAGTATCTAACATGAAGTTGCAAGTATATACAAGCTGAAATGAAAACACCCAAAAACAAAATCTGTTAATGCAGACAGGCCAGGAGTAAGGATGCATATAACGGAATATCAAATCCTATGGGTTCGAATCCTTCAGTATTTGAATCAAGAAATCGGAGTTTTTTGGAATATTTGGATTCGAAATAAATTTAGATTACATAAACGTGAAAAATTGCAAAGCTGGCGAAACACATAATTTCAATAAATTTTGTAGTGGCACTCTTTGTGCTCCTGAGTAAGAGAAACAAAGAAACACTCAACAAGCTCATGACACTGCGTAGTGACGTAATGAGCTGGTTAACTCGTTGGCTACTGGCCAACGGTATATTCGTACTTCGATTTCAGCCTAAAAACCAGCAGTTTTCGGTTGCCTTACCAACGCCCTAGCTCCTCAGCCGATTGCGCTAGAGAGCTGTTCAATGGCTCAAACGGACCAGCCAGTCTAGTAGATTACACTCGAAAAAAAATTTTGGTTGGGGAGTGCGGATTGTTTGTTACTGACGTCATAAGTGAAATAGTTTTAGGGTCATTTTGGCTCATGTTGCCTGGCCTAAGGCCCAACCACTAGGCCAAAGTGTTTCGCTGAAGTTTTCATTGGAAACTAGACTCGAGTCCAAGTCTTTTGAGCCTTGGATCAACTTTCTAGCGTTTCTGGTTCAAAAGTTATGATCTAAAATAAACAAATTAATTAACTAATTAGCTAATTAGTCAAATATTTTTACCAACTTACATCACAACTTTTGAACCCGAAACCCCAGCAGGTCATCCAAAGTATCAAAAGACTCGGATTGTAGCCTAGTTTCCAGTAAAAACTTCAGCAAAATACTACCACCTAACGGTTGGTGCCCAGGGCCAGGCAAAGTGGGCCAAGGTGGCCAAAAAGTCCTCCATTTATGACATCACTCACAAAAAAAACGCATCCCCAGGCAAAAAAATTTTTTTCGAGTGCAATCTACTAGACTGGCCGATCCGTTTGAGCCGTTGAACAGCTCTCTAGCGCAATCGGCGGAGGAGCTAGGACGTTGGTAAGGCAACCGAAAACTGCTGTTTTTTTTGCAAAAATCACCAAAACCACCCAGACGCCAAGGTGTTAAGAGGTTGTTGTGATCGCTCATCGGAATTCTAAATCTCTGCACAATCAGCTCATTTTGCTCTGAACAAGTTATTCCGAAACAGGATTCGATATTCTGGATTCGAAATAAAGATTCCAGAATATTCCGGAACCTGTAAATGTTCCATAATGTACATCCCTAGCTAGGAGTAGATAGAATGAGAAAAAATCATTGTTCATAAACAAAGGATGAAAACTCACTGTAAAATGGGAGCATTGTAAAAAACAGACTTTGAACATAAAATTTAAACCATTCAGAAAACTTGGCAATAGGCTACTCTGTATCAGTGCTGAATCAACCCATTCAGTACAAGAGAAACATATATGTTCACAAGCATGTTTTGATCTTTTTGAATTTTTTTCACTGCTTATAAAAATGATCAACTGATATTTTACCCACTTTTTGGTGCTCATATGCATCATCTACATGCTGTGACAAAACACTCTGCACTTCAATTAACACCTTAAGTGTGGATATATATTTTCATTTGTTTAAATGGGCCAGGTGCGGAATGATAACTTTTTTCGTACTTGCACTTGTTTCTTTGCAACAAAAGTTTCCACAAATGTTCTTCATAGCTAGACACATGAATCCTGAAAACTTGATGTAAACTGACCCAAAACTTTGAGTTATGAACTGTGGTATCAAACCATCTTGCTAAGCCTAAGCTACAAGACTTTTTCAAAAAAGGTAGGTGCAAACAGTTGTTTCATAAAGTACAATAACTTTTTTCATACTCACTTGTTTGCAATAGAGATTTTGAATACTGTTCTCTGTACCTACCCGCATAACCCTTTGAAAATTTTTGGTGATACAAACAAGAACTTTTTTAGTTATGCAGTTTGGTATTCAACAACATTTTGCTAGGCCTAAGCTACAACACTTTTTGCAAAACACACAGGTCCTGATAGTTGTTGCGTACACTAGGATAACTATTTTGCACTCATATTTGTGCAAAAAACGTTTCCACATATGATCTTCATACCTATGCACATCATCTCTGAAAATTTGAAGTAGTTCTTATGAAAAACTTTGGATTTAGATACCTTTGGTCGTAACTACAGACATACGTAGGCTACAGAACTTTATCCCCATCAGCAAGGTTGAGCAGTTCTGTTAAGCACCATAAGCTTTTTCAAAACTAAATTTTTGCAACCAAAATTTACTACAATGCTCTTCCAATCGTTATGTATTTTTTGTGAATATTTGAGTTCAATCCACTAAGCATTTTGCAAGTTATTAATTTTTTAATTGAGCAACGCACTCTGTTACCAGTGCTTTGGACTGTTGTTGCTGTGCATTACTAGCAACGTGCTTAGCCTGCCTAAGAAATTTGCAGCAGCAAGATGTTGCATATGAACGAAAAACTTTTCTCATGCTTGGTCTTTTTCAAAAAAATTTTACATGATGTTCTTCTTGTAAAAATCAATCTTATTTAAAAATTTGAGGTCAGTCAGACAAGTACAATTTACGTTATTCAACTTTGAGTCTAGCTGTTAGGCAAAAGCATCCCAAAAACTGTCCACGCATGTTAAACAATCGAGAAGAATTCACACCGCACCAAAGGTGTTTATATTTCTTTACCGAAACATCTAATACAAATTTATTGAATCATTGCTTGATGTATTATTGTTTCTTATATGACCTTGGTAGACTTTTAAGTTATTATCTGTTTCAATTGTTTGTTTGAAATGCACAGGTGCTTCATTCTGTTTCAAACACACAAGCCTATGTGAATTGTGTATGTGGTGCAGAGGAGACAGACCATTGATGATCATGCTGTCCTTCACTGTCCTCCCTATGGAGTGTATAGCCTGACAGTTCTGGATGACAAGACAATCAAATGGCTGCTCAACACCTGCCACAAGAGCTATTGCAGCCTAGCAGTGCATTATAAGAACTGGTGATATGCAGTTTGGTATTAAACTGCACTAAGAACATTTGATGATGTAAATGAGATAATGTACTTGCTTCACCTGCTTCATCTCTTATCTGTTACTGGTGTAAGGACTGATGTAGAGAGTTGATGTGGCAAACATTCTAATGGTCCATCAATAATTTAGGGGTCAATCTACCTGTTGCAGGAACATGAGTCAGTTTCCCAACTAAGTGACCTGATGTGTTTTCATTTGCAAAGTCGAAGCAAAGCATGTAAAGCCTATTATAACTGGAATTGCTTTACCTAAGTTATATTTAGATCCAAAAAATTCAACAATCATGAGAATTTAATGTCAGAGCTTGCAACAAAGTTTTAAACTGTTCAGTCAAAACCAAACTAGAGCATTGAGGGTTCAGAGGAGTGGCCAGATACACTGGTTAATATAAGGATTCCTTGCTTAACAAAGACTTCTTCCACAAACTACTGCCCATCTACTATAGTAAACTCTGCTTAATAAATTCATCTTCATACCAAGGTGTTTTTGGATTTAAAAAGTGGCAGATTTTATAACCGGTACCACAAAAATTAGAATTCAACAAATAAAGCTAAGTAAACAAATTTTGTGGTTGAACATTCCTTGCTTTCAGCTCATATGGTGGCTTCATTTTTTAGTACATTCAGAAGAAATCCTCTTGAAATTACAAGGGTCTCTGCTGTTTTACACTGACTGATGGTTATGCTTTGTAGCAGTTTAGTAATTCCAGTTTTTTAGCTACCGTCTTGTCTTACCTTGATCTTTTCAGTCCACAGTGTAACAGTACAGTAATGTAAACAGTAACATACAGAATGCTTTGTTCAATCACTGCACGCTGCACTTCTCAGAAAATGCTCAGCAGGCCATTCATTTGCAAAACATGTGCTTTCAACACATGTTTAATTTGTACTAGTTCAGCAACTAAAATGAGAAAATAGAATAAATATTGTATTTACCTACCAGCTTTTTTTCAATGTTAAAATTCTGTCCCAACTCAAGTTGAATTTTATAAAAGGCAAATTTACTAAGTGGGGTATACTGTATTAAGTTTTATAGGTGATATTAAGTTTTATAGGTGACAGAATACTCTGCAAATTTCGAGACACATTGTATATATATTTGTGTTCACATCATAAAAGTCATAATTTCAAATAAGAAAAAATAGATAACATGCAAGATGCAGCAGAGCTAGAACATACTTGCTTAACCACATTCAAAACTTCTTAAGCAGTGCTTCAGGTTTATCAGAGGTTAGCTAACATCAATTTCATTTTACTAAATATAACTACTAACCTGCTGTCAGTAATGGCTTGTTGTTGACAAAAACATATTTCATTAACACCATAAAAAATCAGTCATACATGGACATCAATTTACACAAGCAAAACTAGCAACTTTATACTTTTGAGCTCCATTGTATGCTGAATGTCATGGTTTCTTTGTAAAATCTATCTCATTAATCTTACACTTTGTTCACACCTAATTTACCATCTTTCTGGGGTGTACATTAAAGAATGCAGTCTGTGAAAAAAAAAATGCTTTGAACAATTTTTAGCTGAGCACCAAATCGGAAAATGTTATCAAAAATATATCTAGGCCACTTTTCACCATGCACTGACAATGAATTTATGCATGAAATCCATCGGATATGAGTATTTGAAAGTTATGTGCAATGAAAATGTCACCTCATACAAGGTAAACCTACCTCCACCAACTACACACAGCCACAACTTGGCGGTGGCAACCCTCATAAGAACTGCTGAGTCCTTATGGCTGGTAAGTGGTCATCCGCAGACGGTTGATAACAGCAAACAGTTTACGACAAAGGTCAGCAAAGATCCAGAGTGCCAGAGTTGACTTCAGTAGGATTACGTGTTTTTATTTCCAATCTGGAGCCGGAGTCAAAAATTCATGAAAAAGCGGACCAAGATCTGGAGTCACTTTTTATTTTTGGCATTAGCAAGAGTCTTCATGGTTTTTATGCATACAATTTCTTAAGTTAAAACATTGCTGAATTTTGGTTGCATTGATTAGGGTTGGGTTAGGGTCAAAACCCATAAATCTTATCTGTAACTCCTAACCCTATTATTAAACTGTAATCCCATCCCTTATCCCTCTCCCTAACCCCAAACTCCTAAACCTAAATTGCTACCAGGTGTCTGCAAACAACCAGTTACCAGCTGTAATGAATTCGCTGTTCTCAAGAGCATTGCCGCCACACTGCCATGCTGTGGCTGTGCATGGTTGGTGAAGGTTATGTCTAGCTTGTATCAGGTGACATTTTGATTTTATGTAACTTTGTGAATACATCTCTGACAGGTTTCGTGCATATATTTGTTTTCAGTGCATGGCAATGAGTGCACCAACATGTTTATTATCGTTATTTTCCGATTTGGTGTTGAGCTGAAAATTGACCAACCCTTTTATCAAGCATTTGTAGAAACAAACTATTACATCAAAAACAAGCAATGTACACAAACCCTCCCCTAAATAATTTGAAATTATCTGTATAGTTTGAAATATCATCGCTGGCTTGGTGCTTGTGCTGATTGGTTGAGCTTTGCATGTTGTTCTTGATAACTAAATTATTAAACCAGAGTATACAGTAAATACAGGTAGATGCATTTAACAAGCAGGTATTGGCATAATTTTCAAGCATGCTAATTCAGTGCACTATTATTTTACATTTCATCTTAATTGGCAAAGGAGTGCTTAAATATTATTTCACCAGTACAATTCACTCCAACATGAAAGGCAGTGCACATAATTCTTTTCTTCTACAATCAATTCACCTCAGACCTATATACTAAGAATGATGAAATGTGGAATCCACTCATATATACTATGCTAGATTGTCCAGGAAAGTAATTATCACATCATAAAAAAACAATGCCAATATCTAGATCAGGGGTTCACAACCTTTCTGACCATGTAGCTCTTCTACATTTCAACAGATGATCATGATGTTCCCCTGAAATTTCTTATGACAGAAAAGCTGAGTAAAATAACAATAACCCACTGAATTTTTACTGAGTATAGTGATATTTACTAGTACAATTCTGAGTAGGCATTATCAACTCTTAATTAAATAGAATCAAATAAATAAAGTGATGTTATAATGATCAACAAAACAAACCAGAAAATGATTGTTTTTCAGTTATGTAATGTGATATTGCGAGAATATTTTGTTTTGATAAGATCTCCTTACACAACACACACTTTTAACTACTGTATTTTCAATAGATATACACCAGAGGCATTAATATTTTTAGGGATGTCAAAGACCTGAAGTTCTCTTTGAGAAAAACTCACCCATAAGTGAGAAGACTCACCCACAACTGAGAATTCTCACTCTATCCTGTGCGGGAGGCAAAGATACAGCAGAGTCACATTTTTCAGATTCCGACTCCGTTCCTACTTTTGGCTTCAAGACTCTTGCTCTTGCTCTGAATCCAAAAAATTTTGAAACATCATCTCCAACTCCTGTTAGCACTCCGAAAACTTCCAAGTAACTGCCATATCAAAGAGATGGCAAAATATAAGTCGTGGCTATTTTGCCTTTGATTGAACACAATGAATGTAATGTTTTGAACTTGTCGTGTGTTCACTTCAAACAATTGTGTTTAGCTACTGATTAAATAACTTCAGAACAGTTTTTGCCTCATCAGGTAAAATAGACACTGCATATGAAATATACATTTAATACATCCATGGAACTGGTTTCTACTGTAATTTTTAAATTTACATTTTAAAGTGTTAACCGTTCAAACTTCAACAATTAACCAGATGTCTGACAATAATTTGAATTGAGCATCAACTTTCCATTTTTACAAAGACTCATTTTAAATCTCCAAGGTCAGCAGCTGATCACTTGTATGTTTACAAATATTGAATCATACTTTAAACATGTGCTAAGACAAAAGTCTGAGCAATGGCTGTGCCCAACTAAGCCATTAACATGAAGGTAGTAACTACTCATCTGCCTCACATGATGAAGTTCGAATAAAACATTGAGATTGTCACTCAAGCAGCGCTGACATCATAGCTTAGCAGATGTGTTTGAGGTCTGCTGTGCGAAAGGTTTTCTGTTTGGCTCTCACCTTAGAGATTTTCATTCTGGTAGTAGTGGTTGCACTTGCACGTTTCAATTCTTGAGACCACTTCTTTTTTTCAAAAGTTTCAGTTTAGGGGTTAGCGTTAAGTTAGTGTTAGGGCTACAGTTAGGTTTCCCTTTTACATTTACTATGTTTTTTCTATCAAGCCTCTTATTGCACTCTTATTGTGTGTTACTGTAATGTCGTAGATGGTGGACGAATAAGGTTTCAAATATGAAGGTCCACAGGCAGACCTGCAGCCACTGCCAGACATGACTGTACCAGAAAAGCCTACAAAAAAATTAACAAGATCAAGATGAACATTATCTATGCCTAACTTTCAATTCCTTTCAAATTTAACACAGGCAAGAGAGCTGTAAAACAATATAAGTTATCTTTAAAGCTGCAACTCTCAAGGCAAACATCCAACTTTGTTCAGGATGGCTCCAAAACGTGTGCAGAGGTTGGCCTACCTGCCTATGCAAATGGTGGCTACTGGCTAGCAGAGGTGATCACGGATAACACTAATTGGAGGGCCGGTGGGCTGGAGGGCCGTGTTTCCAAATGAAAAACGTGAATTTTCGGAGGGCTGGACAAAAGGGCGGGCCGGCGTACTGCACGAAAGGGCGGGCCGGCGGGCTGCGGAAAAAGGCAGGCTGCAAAAAAGGGCAG